>OLNH01001394.1_pt1 | contig 12613 bp, 11 predicted proteins | sample 1643101 | NCBI WGS metagenome assembly OLNH01 (sample SAMEA3136758, study PRJEB25190) | human gut metagenome | biome: human gut; feature: human-associated habitat; material: faeces | place: Austria | collected 2013
AGCGACCTTGCAAATAGGGTCATTTCTATCCACGCCCTCCGCGAGGAGGGCGACCCTGGTTATCCAGCCTTTCGGCCAGACGCTGGAGGATTTCTATCCACGCCCTCCGCGAGGAGGGCGACCAGAAGCCCGATCAGGGCGATGGCGAGGCTAAAATATTTCTATCCACGCCCTCCGCGAGGAGGGCGACGATTTGTGTTCGGACTCAAAGTGACGCCAACCTTATTTCTATCCACGCCCTCCGCGAGGAGGGCGACGGCTGTCATGGCTGACGGGCGAGCCGATCAAAGAATTTCTATCCACGCCCTCCGCGAGGAGGGCGACGCAAGGATTATACTGCCAAGGCCATGACCGGACAATTTCTATCCACGCCCTCCGCGAGGAGGGCGACAAGACGGTGGACAATCGTCACAAGGCTCTGGAGATTTCTATCCACGCCCTCCGCGAGGAGGGCGACGATGCCCCGCGGCACTACCCCAGCACCACCTACCAATTTCTATCCACGCCCTCCGCGAGGAGGGCGACATCGGCAGCATCTCCCGTGGCGGACTGACCAAGATTTCTATCCACGCCCTCCGCGAGGAGGGCGACAGCAAAAACAGAGACAAAATCTCTATTTTCAAACAAATTATACAACATTCTGCACGAATTTAGAAGAGCCTTGATTTACAACGGGTCAAAGAGCTATCCAAATCATGCAAAATGATACAAAAATCCGGTGCGAAGGTGCCGGAAAAATGCTGAGAACTCGCCCTTCGCACCGGGGCGGGAAACTCAGAACAACAGCAGGCCGTCCTGCTCGAAGGGCGGATGAACGCCGACATGCTCCACCTTGCTCTTATAGCTGTTGCCCAGCTGGTAGAAGCGCAGACTGTCCAGCGCAGGGTCGATGAGAGACGTCAGCTCCGCCTTGAGAACGGCATACTGCGCGGCATCCAGCAGACACTCGAACACGGAGTTCTGCACCCGCTGGCCGTGGTCCACACAGCGCTTGGCGACTTTGCGCAGACGTTTACGCCCGGCAGGAGTTTCGGTATTGACGTCGTAGGTGATAAGGACCAGCATACACATCCCTCACTTCCAGAAAAATGGCGGGTAAAGCTCCATATCGCCCCGCAGGGTGCGGGCCAGAAGCAGAGCCTGCACATAAGGCACGAGGCCCCACGGAAGCTTTTCGTTCAGGAACGGGTGGGTGATGGTCTCCTGCTTGCGGGTCTGCCACCCGCCCAGAAAGGCGCGGCGGCCCTCATTGGTGAGAAGGACGGCCCCGTTCTCCTGCTTCTGGAAATGCTTCGGCGTCATGATTTTCTGGTTGATGCAGGAGAGCACGAAGCGGTCGGCATAAACTGCACGCAGCTCTTCCATGAGGTCGAGGGCGAGGCTCCGGGCGCGGTGGAGAAAGCCGACATAAGAGTCGAGGCCCACACTCTGAAGAGCCGCCGTGCAGTCGGAGGCCAGAAGCGAATAAGCGAAAGAGAGCAGGGCATTGGTATTGTCCAGCGGCGGGCGGCGGCTCCGGCCTGCGAAAGAAAAATCATCGTGCTGCTGCAGGATGAGTGAATCAAAGCAGTCGAAATACCGCTGTGCCGCCTCGCCCTCCAGACCGCGAAGCTGGTCGAGGTCGTCACACTGCTCGATGAGGGGCAGCGCCGCCGCCAGCTGGGCACTGGTGCGCTTGAGCTGTTCCACCGGCACCCGCTGGGGGTGGTCGCGGGTGGCCCGTTCCAGCACCCAGCGGGCGTTATAGACTTTGCCCAGGATGAAATTGCGCGCATAGAGACAGCTCTCTGCCTCGCTGTCTGCGATGCGGTACTGGGTCTGCCGCAGCAGGACGTTGCCCCGCTCTTCGCCTACGGCCCGGGCCAGAAAGCGGCCCTGCGGGCTGAAAAAGCTCAAATCGACCCCGAGGCTGGCGCATTTACCCATCAGGGCAGGGCTTGCGCCGGGATAGCTGAAGCAGACGATGCCTTCCAGCGTGTGGAGCGGGACCCGGCCAATTTCAGCCTTGTTGCAGAGCAGGACGATGTTCTCCCCCTCGAGGGAAAGGTAGGCGTCCTTGTTGAGGACGTAGAGCGTGTTCAAAAACTTTCTCATGGCGCGGCCTCCTGCATCTCGTCCAGATGGGCGCGGAGATAGGCTTTCGGGTCGGCACGCTGATACAGCACGGGGAGGCAGAGCTCTTTGAGGGAGCAGGCGTTGCAGTGAGTGCCGGGCTTTGACTTGGGGGTATAGCCCCGGGCAAAATAGGCGTGCATCTCATCGGCCATCTTCTGGGTGGTCTGGCGGAGTTCTTCGGTCAGCGGCACGACCTCCCGCCGCCGCGTTTCCTCGTAGAAGAGCGCACCCTCCGGGATGCTGCACACCAGCATCTCTTCCAGCGCCATGGCCTGTGCGCAGAGCTGCAGCCGGTCAGCGTCGCTGGCCTTGGCGCGGCCATGCTTGTACTCGACAGGCATGGGCTTCCAGAGCCCTTCCGTGCTTTGCAGGGAGACGCCCTCCGGGTCGGCCCGGAACTCGACGACATCGCAGTTTCCGCTCAGGCCAAGCCGACGGCTGACCACCTGCATCCCTCGGGTGATGAGCAGGCCGCCGCGCCGTTCGGTCTGGTTTGTGTCATGGCAGCGGGCGTGGTCGAGCTGGCCTTCGACGGTGCGGCGGTTCTCCGCCCACTGCTGTTCCAGATGGATGAGCGCCCACTGGCGGCGGCAGAAGCAGAAGTGTTGGATGCCCGACAGGGGCAGCCAGTCGTCTGCGCCGCCCATCAGGACAGCCTCTCGCAGGTGACTCCTTCCGGCAGAGTGTCTGCCACCGTGACGGTGTAGTCGCGGTAGCTGCGGGCGGCGTCCACATCGGGCTTGCGCTGGACGGTGACGGAGTCGAAGAGCTTGTAGGCCGGGGCATTGCCCAGCTCAGAATCGTGCTTGAACACGATGAGCTCCCGCACGGCCATCTTGCCCCGGGCAGCGCTGTGGTCGTTCTCGAACATGTTCAGAATGGCAGTCCACAGAAGTTTCAAATCATCCTCGGAGAAGCCGGTGGTCTTCCGGGCGAGGTTGGCCGAGACATAGCCCTCGGCGCGGTAGAGGGCGTAAGGCACGATGTGCTTGCGGCCCATCTCAGTACCCTTCTTCTCGGCATCGGCCTCGGTAGTGATGGCCACGCGGGTGATGGTGACTTCCTGCGGGACGATAGGGTCCACCGACCGGGCAAAGCTCAGCTGGACGGGGCCGCGCACCTGACCGCAGTTCAGCGCACCCTTGACGAAGGTGGTCATGACGGCACCGAAGGTGCGGATGTCGAAGTAGTTCTCACACATATAGTCCCGCAGCTTGGCATCGATGTCGGGGTCGGCCTTTTTGGCAGCTTTCAGGTCGGGGTCGATGCCCAGAGTTTTGATGGCCTCGGCATCGCTGCGGTTGAGGGGAACGCCGTCCTTGATGTAGATACGATAGCCTTTTTCATCCTCTTTCAGGGTCTCGACATAGTTGCGGATCTTCCGCTTGAGGCAGACGTCGGTCACCAGACCGTAGCCCGTCTCGGGGTCGATACGGGGCATATTGCCTGCATCGGGGTCGCCGTTGGGGTTGCCGTTCTCGACGTCGAACAGGATAACGAAATCATAGCGGTTCTTGATGGGCTCAGACATGGTTTATTCCTCCTCATTCTTTTTGGCGTAGCGTTTCTGGGTCTGGTGGTAGTAGCCGATCTCAAAGGCACCCTGCTCCGGCAGGCTGAGCCGCGCCGGGAAGCCTGTCTCGGGCAGCTGGGCCATCAGCTCGGTGAGCTGTTTGCTGAAATGCACCTCGTTGGGGGTGCTCATCTTCTGCAGATGCTTCTGAGCCAGCTTGACCAGCGTAGGGAAGGCCGTTGCCGGGGTGGCACAGGCCGAGTTGAAGTACCGGTCTTTGATGGTGGCGTTGATGCCGGGATTGGCGACGCTCTGGATCGTCTCCAGCACAGAGAAGAGACGCCCCAGAACATAGGGGACATTGCTGCTTTCATTCAGGCTCACGGTAAATACCTCCTTGTTGAGCTCGGTGGGGTAGTTGCGGAGATAGTAGGCTTTCAGGATGGCGGCGCGGCCTCGGGTGACTTCCCGTTCGGCCCGGATGCGGAGGGTCACGCCGTTGAGCAGGGTGGCGGGATAGGGTCCGCCGGTGAGGATGGCCCGGAGCAGATCGCCCACCAGCTGGGGTGAGGGATTTTTGTCCCGGGATTTCTGGTTGACCGTCTCCTGCGCCAGCGCCCAGACCGACAGGTTTTCCCACTTGTCGAAGGCGGGGCGGGTGATTCGAGCCGGTCGGCGTGGTCCTGCAGATTTTTGGCAAACTGTCCGAAGCTGTTGCGCAGGAAGAACCGGACGGAGAGCCGGGCTGCGTTGGGCGAGATGCCCAGCACATAGAAGTTCTGGTTCGGGTCCAGCTTGTCATCGAGGAAGGAAACGGGGCGTCCTTGAGAAAGGGCTTTCAGTGCGGCGGCAAGGTCGCTTTCCGAGACGCCGCGCGCCTCGGCACCGCCGCAGAAAAACATCAGCATGGCGTTTGAGTAGGCGGGAGCGGCGTTTTCGGCCCAGCAGACGATGGTGGTGTCGCCGATGCGCTGGCAGCAGTTCCGGTCAGCCAGCAGCAGATTGAGGGCCGTGGTGTAGGCGAAGGCCGCGTACTCGCTGACAGGGGCGTTGGCACCCTGCTCATGGCCATAGGAGCAGAAAGCGGGCGCGTTGAAGGAGACCAGTGCCGCACCGGCGGCCTGTGCGCCCATCACACCCTTGATGGCGGGGTGGATGCGGGCGATGCCGGCTTCTTTGCCGGTGATGAGGCAGCGGGCCGTCTCGGCGTCTGCGTCGGAGGTGTCAAAGGCGGACTGCCATGCGGTCCGGATGGCGTCATCTGTGGTGGCCAGCCGGTCGCCGTCGGGGGATTCGTAGCCGAACACAAGATTCGCGTTGTTGTTCAGGTCGGCCCACTGCTCTGCCAGCAGCGGGGGGGTGGGGGCTGTATCCGGCTCCCAGCTGTCAAAAAAGGCGAGGATGGCTTTGGCGGCAGGGGAGTCCACGCCGTCGAGCACCTTGTGGTGGAGGGCGGCACAGGCCTCGAAGCACTGGCGGGAACGCTCGGGCTTGCCCTTTTCGTCTGCGCCCAGCAGATAGGACGTATTGTCGCACAAAAAGTTCGCGGCGACGCCGGAGGCGCGCTTGACCCGGTGGGGGACAGGAAGCTCACGGGGGGCGATGACGGTCTTTTTGCCCTTGGGGACTTCCTGCCGCAGGTCGTTGAGGGCGAGGAGCTGGCCGTCGGGGCCGAGGCGCAGTTCATAGCTGACTTTGAACTTACTGTCCCAGCCGGGGGCCTCCACCTTGCCCTGCTTCAAGAGCTGTTCATAATAGGCGGTGAGTGCTTGGAGTATCATGTAAACACCTCCACGTCCCGGCATTCCATCACGCCGTCCACCAGCTTTGCGCGGAAGAACTGGCTGCGGATGTTGGCCGAATCAGAGTAATCGAGGCTGTGGAGCATGAAGCCGAGGTCCTGCGTGACCTTCAGCGCCGGAATGCTGCCGCCCGGCCACTCCCGGAAGTTAGCCGGGAACTCCCGGCACCCGAAACAGGGCTGGTGATAGCACTGACCTTTGCGCAGGCGTCGGCGCAGGATGTCCTGGAACTTGCCGGGATTGTCGCTGGGGGCGGCCTTGTCCGTCAAATCAAAGTGACACTCGATGACGTAGTGGACGTCCTGCAGGACCATCGCGGCCCGCTGCTGGATGTCCTCCGAGGTGTAGAGTACCGGCGGCGTGCCGCCTTTGGCCGCACTGAGGGCGGCGGAGGACAGCAGGGTGGACTTGACCTCGTTGCGCCGGATGTTGGTGAACCGGATGGGCCGCTGGGTGTATTCCTCGGTGGACGCTTCATCCTCGGGGTCAAGGCCGAAGGGCTTGAGCAGATAGATGCGGTCAACCGTATAACGCAGCCCGGGGTGCCAGTAGATGGCTTCCACAAGGCCCCGCGCAGCGGATGGAGTGATCATGTCGTAGCTCACACGCTCGGTCTTCATTTCCGGACGAGTGAAACAGGCATAGTCGCCCCATACTTCAATGAGCATGGACATCAGCATCGCCTCCTTTCCGGGTGAAGTTGAACTTTCAGACTAAGATGAATATCGGTCATTGAAACCACCTCTTTCTTTTAGAAGTAAAGGCCGATGCCCGTCTCCACATCCATGGCAAGGCCGGTCTTTTCACTGTAGCAGCTGGTGTCGGTGAGGATGGCGGAACCATCGGGCCGCAGTTCCAGCGCCCCGGCGGCGTCAAGCTTGTCGAACTGGTCCTTATAGCAGGAGACACTGTAAATGCCCAGCTTCCGCAGCAGCGTCCGGGTAACATGACCGCTGCGCAGCTGTTCACAGAGGGCTGCGCCCTCGCCGACGGGCAGATAGACCGTGCGGGCAGCGTTCTCGATGAGGCGGAATTCCTCCGCTACCTGTGCAAAGGGGAACTGGCAGCCCCGGATGCCCCGGAGAAAGGCATCCAGAATGCCGTGCTTGTCCACGGCGTCGGGGCCGCGAAGGTCGGAAAGCTCGTTGAAGTAGAGCTGAATGGCCCGGGGCGTGTCCAGTGTGTCCTGATGCCGGGCGGTGTAGTCCAGCGCGCTGACGTTCTGCCTGAGCATCTGGGGCGTGGAACACTCGTCCAGCTGGAACCGGTAGACGATGCTTTCCTCTGTGCCCCGCCGCCCCTCGCGGTTGCAGCGCCCGGCAGTCTGTAAGAGCGAGTCAAGACCGCACTGCTCGCGGTAAGCGACGGGAAAATCCACGTCCACGCCCGCCTCGATAAGAGAGGTGGACACCACCCGGCAGGGCAGACCCTCTTTCAGTCGCTGGCGGATGGCGTCCAGCTGACGGCGGCGGTCGGCGGCGCAGAGCAGGGTGGTCAGGCAGTAGCTGCCCTCGGCGGGCAGGGATTCATAGAGCTGCTGGGCCGTCTTGCGGCGGTTGACCACGCAGAGCACCTGCGGTTGATTTGCCAGCCGGGAGGCGAACTCCTCCTGCGGCAGGGTGCCGAGGTCTTGCAGTGTGGTGCGCCGGAGCACTTCGTAGAGGCGGGCCGCGTCGGGTGTGATCTCCTGCGGGTGGAGCTCAGGCACAAAGCGCCGGAACAGCGGCTCAAGGGCAGGCTGGGTGGCCGTGCAGAGGACGGCCGTGGAGTGGTAATGCTGGATGAGCTGGGCGATGGCACTGACGCAGGGGGCAAGGTAGTCGCCCGGGAGGGTCTGCGCCTCGTCGAAGATGATGACGCTGTCGGCGATGTTGTGGAGCTTGCGGCAGCGGCTGCTGCGGTTAGCGTAGAGCGACTCGAAGAACTGCACCGCCGTCGTCCCCACGACGGGGGCGTCCCAGTTTTCGCTGGCCAGCATCTGGCGGTACTGGGCGGGGGTCAGGTCGTCCTGCTCAACAGTCTTGTACTCGGCGTTGGAGAAGTCGGCCAGAACATTTTCTGCGCCCAGCAGGCCCGAGAAGACGGCGGCGGTCTGGTCGATGATGGACATATAAGGGATGACGTAGATGACCCGCTTCATCTTCTGGGCGGCGGCGTGCTCCAGCGCAAAGGCGAGGGAGGTGAAGGTCTTGCCGCCGCCGGTGGGTACGGTGAGGGTGTAGAGCCCCTGCGGGCCGTGCGCGCCTTTCTCGAGGCAGGCGCGGAGGACGGTGTTGCGCTGGACGCTGACGGGCGAGGGCGATTCAGCACTGAGATAGCGCTGCGCCTGTGCCGAGACGATGTCCCGCAGCGCGGCGATGTTCGTGCCGCTGCCCCGAGGTGCGGCCTTGCCGTCCATGAAGGTCTCGGTGTCGATGAAGTCGGCGTCCACGAGGCAGGAGTAGAGCATCCGGGTAAAGAACGCGAGGCTCAGCGGGTCGGCGCAGGCCCACGCGGGCGGCGTCGAGGCGGGGAGCGTTACTTCCTGCCAGCCGTCGTAGGGGGCTACCGGCTTCTTGCTCCGGCCAAACAGGGTGGCGTCGCCCGGGTCATCGGCGGGGCTCCCACCGTCGGGCAGGCCGCTATGGTGTCCGGCCACCGCAAAGGCAGTGTGGAGATGTTGGCGAACCCAGGCCTCCTGCGCCCCGGCGGTGGAGTGGTCCACCTTGGGGCCGCCTTTGAGCCGCAGCTGGAAGGCGTCGCTGTACTTCCCGACGTCGTGGAGCCACGCGGCAAATTCGGCCTCGCTCTGCGCCCCGAAGGGGGCTGCGAAGGAACCGGCCAGTCTGGCAGTGCCGGCGAGATGGTCGTAGACGGTCTGGGTGCGGGTGCCGTCCTCGCTGATGTGGGCAAGACGTGTGGAGTGCTCCATAAAATGACCTCCTGACTCTGGTTTGCAATAAGGATACGCTTTTCAAAAAGTGGCTGTCAACAAAACGCGCTTTTCGACGAAAAATTCTGGGACTTTGCACAAAAAGCAGACGGAAAAATCTGCAATGTGCCAAAGAAGAAAGAAACGAGTATTTTCATGTTTTTATAATAATACAAATAATGTCCAATAAACTGGACTTTTACTGATTTTTCAGGCAAAAATGAAAAGAGAACTGCGTTTGCTGTACTGCGGGAGGAAGACCGCCCATCAGCAGAGAAAAAATGAAGATGTTGTGTACAACAACACCGCATTAAGATGGAATTAAGGCAGGGTTAAGAAAGCCGCAAGAAAAGTGCTGAGTTATTCCATCTGGGAATGGACTTTCGGGAAAATCAAGGCGAATATCCCCCTTTTCATTTACTGAAATCTGCTGTATTATGAATAACAGATATGAAATCAGAGAAAAAGCGCCGCGATGAAGCGCAAACAGGAATGATAAGAAAAATAAAGGGCAATAGGGGGAGAGCTACGATGGACGAAAAAGATTACGAGCTGCTGCACGCGCTGGACGAGACGCGCAACATCACCCACGCAGCGGACAAACTGTACATGACCCAGTCGGCATTGTCCAAGCGCATCAAGGCGCTGGAACAGGAGCTGGGGGTGGAGATCGTCCTGCGCTCGCGGCAGGGCATCCGCTTCACGCCGGCCGGTGAACAGGTGCTGCTCCACAGCGCCGCCGCCGCCCGCGAGATGGAAAAGATGCGCCGCCAGCTGGCTTCCATTCAGGGCGAAGCCTGCGGCACCCTGCGGGCAGGCATCTCGGTGAACTTCTCTTACTACCGCCTGCCCGAGGTGCTGACCGAGTACCACAAAGCATACCCGAAGGTACGCCTCGACATCGCTACCGGCCACAGCCGGAACATCTACCAGCAGATGCTGGACTCTTCGCGGGACGTGGCAGTGCTGCGGGGCGAGTATCCGTGGGACGGTACCCAGTTCCTGCTCTCGCAGGAGAATATCTGCTTCATCTGCAGCGAGGAGAACAAGGACAGGCCCATCTCCGATTACCTTTATATCGACCACAGCAGCGACGCCACCATCAGCGCCCAGATGGCCCGCTGGCGCTACGAGAACGGCGTGACCAACGATGCGGGTAATTTTGTGGTGGATAACATCATGGTCTGCCGCGAGATGGTGGAGCGGGGCCTTGGCTGGGCGCTGATGCCGGAAGTGGCGCTGGATAACTTTAAGGGATATGTCAAGCCCTGCACCTTCGAGAACGGCGAGCCCTTCGTCCGGCGCACCTATATTTTCTGCCAGAGAGACGCAGCCGCCCTGCCGCAGGTGCAGCTCTTTATGGACATGCTCAAAAAGCACCGCTGAGAGGAGAAAAACATGGAAACGACTGTTTCGCTGGTCCAGATGCTGGATGCACGGGAGCGCCGGGTGCAGCACCAGCAGGAGCTGCTGGCCCGGTACCACAAGCCTCTCATCTGCTTCACCATGAATATCTGCGGCCCGATAAAGAATTCGCCCCTCATCCGGCGGGGCTTTGCGCGGGGGCGTCAGCTGCTGCGCCAGCAGTTTCTGCGGGCAAAGCTGACGCCGCTGTATCAGGATGCCATCCGGGAAGTGACCGGCTGCGAGGCGTTCTATGTGCTGGACGCCGACCCGCTGACCATCAAGAAATTTACCACCGACATCGAGGACGCCACCCCGCTGGGGCGGCTGTTCGACATGGACGTCATCCGTCCGGACGGCCTCAAAGTGGACAGAGAAGAGCTAAAACTCGAAGGCCGCCGCTGTCTCATCTGCGGCGGGCCTGCTAAGGTGTGCAGCAGCCGCCGCGTCCATACCGTGGCCGAACTGCAGGAAAAGACGACGGAGATCTTGACCGAGGCCCGGGACGCGCAGGACATTGCCGACGCGGCCCGTCTGGCCGTCCGCGCCCTGCTCTACGAAGTGACCACCACCCCGAAGCCCGGCCTTGTGGACCGGCGTAACAGCGGAAGCCATAAGGACATGGACGTCTTCACCTTCATGGACAGCGCCGCGGCGCTCTACCCCTATTTTGAAGACTGCGCCCGGACGGGCCGCGAGACGGCGGAACAGCCCGCGCCCGAGACATTCGCGGCCCTGCGGCCTCTGGGCTGTGAGGCCGAGGGCGAGATGCTGGACGCCACCGGCGGCATCAACACCCACAAGGGCGCGGTCTTTTCGGTGGGCATCGTCTGCGCGGCGCTGGGACGCCTCGACCGCTCCCTCTGGGCCGAAGCAGCCCGCGTTCTGGCGGAAGTATCCGCAATGACGGCGGGCCTGACCGAGAAGGATTTTGCAGGCGTCACTGCCGAGAACGCCGCCACCGTGGGCCAGAAGCTTTATATTCAGTACGGTATCACTGGTGTGCGGGGGCAGGTGGAAGCTGGACTTCCCGCAGTGCTGAACGTCGGCCTGCCGGTGCTGGAAGAGGGCCTTGCCAAGGGTTACGACTTCGACCGCGTCGGCGGCGGCGCACTGCTGGCCATCCTGGCCAACAGCACCGATACCAACATTATCGCCCGCTCGAGCCGGGAGCGTCAGCTGGCCCTCACTGAAGAGCTGAAAGCCCTTCTCGCCCAGACACCTTACCCGGATAAAGATGCGCTCGCGGCGCTGGATGACCGGTTCATTGCGGAAAATCTCTCGCCCGGCGGCAGTGCCGACCTGCTGGCGCTGACCTGGCTGCTCCATTTTGTTACTACTGAGGGGAATATCGATGAGTGAATATACCATTTCGCAGGTCTATCCGACCGATAAAACCGTTCTGGCCCAAATCGACACACTGCTGGGTCAGGAGGGCATCCGCCGCGACGGCAATCTGGACTACATCTGCGCCATGTTCGACGAGGAATACAACGTCATCGGCACCGGCAGCTGCTTCGGCAACACCCTGCGGTGCTTCGCCGTCAGCAGCGCCCATCAGGGTGAGGGTCTGCTGAACCAGATCATCACCCACCTCATCGAGGTGCAGTGCGCGCGGGGGAATATGCACCTGTTTCTCTACACCAAGGTAAAAAGCTCCAAGTTTTTCGGCGACCTCGGCTTCTACGAGATCGCCCGGGTGGAGGATACCCTTGTCTTCATGGAAAACCGCCGCGACGGCTTCGGGGCTTATCTGCGCGATCTGGAAAAGACCAGGACCGAGGGCAAAAGTGCGGCCCTCGTCATGAACGCGAACCCTTTTACCCTCGGTCATCAGTATCTTGTGGAAAAAGCTGCTGCCGCCTGCGACACGCTCCACCTGTTCGTGGTCAGTGAGGACGCCAGCCTCGTGCCTTTTGCCGTGCGCAGGAAGCTGGTGGAGGCGGGCGTGGAGGTCCTGACCCCCGAACTGGTCGGTGACATCGGCGTCGTCATTCAGCTGATCGTTGAGGACGGCACGATGCGGTCGGTCGTCACCGCCGGCGTGGAGGCTGAGCCGTCGCGCGCGACCCTCGACTGTATCGAGCTGCGCGAGGGGGACCTCATCCACGTGGCGGCCTCGGACATGACGAACGCCCACGCGGCCGCCGAGCTCAGCGAATGGGCGGCGGCACTGCCTCCCTTCGTCACGCTCGTCGTGTCCGTCTCGCCCAGGTGCCCGTCGAGGCATGGGAGACGATCTTCGCCCGCGCGGACGTGGTCACCATGAACGACTGGGAGGCCACCACCCTCGCCGACGTTCTGGAGCGCAACAAGCCCGGTTCCACGATCCGCTCCTACATGCGTCCCGACGCGGCCACCGTGCGCCGTTTGGGCGGCACGGGCTGCCACTTGCAGGTGAATGCGGACGCCCCCGTTGTCCACATTCCAGCCTTCGAGGTGACTATCGCCGACACCGCCGGCGTAGGGGACACCCACATCGCGGAGATGTGCGCGGGTCTCGTCATGGGCTACGACCTGGAGACCGCGTGCCTGATGGCGAACGCGGGCGCGGCGCTGGCAATTTCCCACGAGTCTGCCCTGCCCGTGCCGACGCGCGAACAGGTTGAGAATGTGCTCGAAACCGGGGTTGTTACGAACACCCTGCGCTGATCTCGCGCGGCGCGCCTCCTGCCCGCGAACCGACTGGGCGATATCGTGGAGGGATCATGGCACAATCGTCTCCTCGTTCCTCTTCTGGTAAGGCTCCCGCGCGCCCGCGCGCCAAAACGGGCAAGTCCCGACCGGCCGCCAAGCCCGAGCCCACGCCCCAGCCGACACAGCCCGGCTTCCTCGCCCGCTTTTTCGCTGGCGTCGCCCGCGCGGGGG
>OLNH01001395.1_pt1 | contig 12612 bp, 6 predicted proteins | sample 1643101 | NCBI WGS metagenome assembly OLNH01 (sample SAMEA3136758, study PRJEB25190) | human gut metagenome | biome: human gut; feature: human-associated habitat; material: faeces | place: Austria | collected 2013
TTCATAACTTGTTTGTGCCTTGAGCGAAGCGAAAGGAATGACAAAAACTATGAAAATATCCAAAAGTATGTGAAAAAAGAAATAAAAACATATTTTGCGGACGATTTTTCAGATGTGGTATTCCTTTTACACCACAGAGATTGGAAAAGAGAGAAAAGCAGCTATCGAAGATATGCGGTTTGAACAGGATGGCTGGCTGCACATAGAGCCTTGGGAGATTTGGTTGGAACTAACGGAGCATCCGGAAAATGAGGATGACAGGACAATCTGGTATCAGAACATGCATGGAATCTGGAAGAAGGCAGAAGTAAATGATCACAGCATCAAAATTCCTGCCACAGCATTTCACATAGAGTACGAACAGCAGTGGTTGGGTGAAATACACTTCACCTGTAATCTGGGGTTTGTCGCAGAGAAAAAGAAAGGCTCTAAGAAAAAAACGATATGCTTACTGGATGGAAGGCTTTTGCAGAAAATACCGGATATCGTGTAGCGGATGAATATTAAAAAAGACAGGTAGGAAAGGTAACATGGGAAGAAGGACTGAAAACAGAAATATTGATGTGACAAAAGCCAGAGGCGAACTGGAAGAAGATCTTCTGGAATATGTCTATCGGACATGGAGGCAGGGCAGACAGATCACATCGAAAGAGTATGCCAGAGAAGTGAACATAACCGGATATGAAGCGGCAGGCCTGGTGCGGAGTCTGGTGAAAAAAGGATTTTTGTGTGAGCCGGAAAACGGACATCTGGAACTGACCGATAAGGGAAAACTGGAAGGGATGGAGTGCCTTGCACGCCATGAGAAACTGACACAGTTCTTCCAGATGGTAAGCGGAATGGATCAGCAGAGGGCGCAGGAAGATGCCTGTAGAGTGGAACATTATATCAGTCCGGAAGGATTAAAAGGAATTGAAAACTTTCTGCAGTACGGTGACGTATACGATCGAATTTATGACGATATGGACTTGTATACCTTTTATGAGGATGGCGATTTCCCGATGGCATTCGGACTGTATGAACCGGAGCGACGCAATCCGAGATTCCTTGCAACAGAGTATGAGAAACTGGAACAATCCGTCATATTGAGAGTGAAAAAGTCCCAGAACTGCTTCCGGCTCAAGACAAAAAAAGATGAATCTATCGGATGTGTATGGTACAGAAGAGACGAAGAATGGATACAGGCGAAAGAAGAAAAAGGTGTTTATCAGTTGCCGACAGACATCTTTACCTATACTGCGAATACAGGAATTCCGGTCACAGAAGCAGTGGCAATTATTGCGATTACCCGTTTTGAACAGAAGCCATTGCCAATCGATTATCGGGAATTGAATATTCATGTATGGTGACGAAGAGAGGACAAAGAAAATGGAAAAAGGTGAACATCTAAAGAGACAGAACAGACCTACAATGCTGCAACTGCAATATTTACAAGGCCTGTCAAAAGTAGAAAAGAAACGTGGAGCTCAGGGAAGTATCGCAGAATATTATGGCGTGAACCGTTCAACGGTGAACCGCTATTTTAAGAACTGCATAGAAAGAGGAATTCTGACAGAATCACTGGAATTTACTCCTGCAGGAGAAGAATGGCTGGAACGATATTCCAACCTGTATGAGAATCTTGAAAAATATCTGGAAGAAATCGGTGCAAAACCGGAAGAAATCGAGGAATCACTGGATGTTATGGTGGAGAATATCGACATCCACATGCTGGAACTGATGATTAACGCCTATGCAGAGAAAAAATCCGTATACAAGAAAAAAGAGAATGAACTGGATCAGGAGATACAGCACAATCTGCAGAAATGTGAAAGGCATCCGGTAGTGTTCCGGCTTTACCGGATGAATAAAAAGCAGGGGCAGGGAAGAGACTCTATGGCGATGAGAGGATTTGAAGAAATAGCCGAAATTGTTCAGGAGAATGGAGAAAGCTATCTGGAATTAAAGCTGAAAGAGATGGCAGCACACTCCAGAGTGAGTGGTGAAATGATGGCTGGAAAACTGAAAACATTGAAGTATGAGCATAATGAAGTCCTTGAAGAAGCAGATATAGAAGATAACATCGTGAAAATCCCGATGGAAGCGTGCAGAATCCACCGATGGACGGGAATCGGCACAATGGGAATTGTACCAGTTACCGTAACCTGTAGTGTAGGACCGGTTCACATGCCGGAAAGCACTGCATTATTATGTTTTTGGGTATAAATGAGAAATGAGAAAAATTATCATTTACACACAACATGTAACAAAATAGTAAATAATTTCAATAAAGCGCCGTTATTGATAAAACACTATCAATAACGGCGCTTTTACGTCTATTGTTGCCTGAATAACAACAAAAACGAAAAGAAAAACGGTGATTTTGTTGCAATTCAGACAACAAAAACATGAGAAAATAGCGTTGACATTGGATGGCAAATTATGGTATCTTTCAGACAAGGAGTTAGATGCGAGTAACCGGAAATATTCTCGTAGAACTCTAAACATCATAACTAAAGATTTATTAGCAAAGAGCTAATACCAAGATGAGGAAAGGAGGATTATGGTTATGAGAAAAATTAAGAAATTAGTTGCTACACTGTTAGCGGCAACAATGGTAATGGTAATGGGAGTTACAGCATTTGCGGCAGATAATACGAAAACAGTTGCAGCAGAATATGAAGCAAATGTAACTCTGTATAAGGATGCAAATTGTTCATCCACTTCTATGGGAAATAGAGGAATTGACAATCCGGCAGAAATAACTGTTTATACAGATGGTACGGCAGATTTTGTTTTACGTACACATCAGTTCACTTATATCGGAATCAAAGGTGCTCTGAGTGGAATGTCTTTAGATGGAATCAAAGCCACAGATTTAGGCGATTATGATTATCAGGTTTCTGAATTAGATGCTTCAAAAATTACAGAGGGTAACGTAATTGAGGGAACATTTACAGTGTCTGTTCTGAGCTCACATAGTGAAAAAACAGGATACCTTAAAATTAATTCTTTGACAGCAAAATAGTAGGAGGAAAAAAGGAGGCGAGGCATATGCCTCACCTCCTTTTTGTTTTATAATGAAAAAGATTAAAAAAATAATTTTGAGTATATGTACGCTTGCGTGTGTGATTGGTGCAGGGACTGGAATTGCATATGCACAGCGTAGCGAAACATATGGGATGAAAACAGGTCATAGTTACCTGGTCCCTATTCAAGCGTGGACGAAAGATAATAATGGAAAAGATGCTTTAGCTTCTTCAAATTTAAATTCTGCGTTACAATCGTGCAGTAATGATGCAATTGTAACACCTGAGGAATCGGGAAAATATCAAGTGACTATTCAAGCAAATAATTATGACAAGATGGTTACTTTTCAAATTTACAAACAGGGAATGTGGAAAGCGGACACATCTACTAGTGATTTTAAATGTGCGTCATACGGTTTGGATGATTACCCGTTTCGTGAAAAAATGATTGAGACGGGGTGGCTAGATACAGCGAATGATGAAAAATGCTATTCGCCAGATGAAATTAGCGTTGAAGGTAATGATTATTCAGCTAACAAATATTTGACATTTGAAGTTGATAATTTGAAAGATTTTTTATATACCGCTCAAATAGAATACTATCCGGGATCTTCAAATCATTGGACAAAAGAAAGAGCGAGAGATTTGACAAGAAGTAAGCTTTCTTTTGATACTTCTAATATTATTGAATTACCAGAAAAAATTAATGAATACAAAAATGGAGGAGTTAAATTCGACTTTGTATCTCATCGAGTTACAGATAACTATAATTTTGAGGGTGATGGGCAGAAATTAAATAGTCTTATTACTGGGATAGTAACTGCAGATGGGAATTCAGCACTTGTGAAACTGAATTCAAATGGAAATGTTAATATTAAGAATATCTATATAAATAGTGTACCGGAAGAACAAAGCTATGGTGGTTTTTACACAAGATACAGAGGCGTTTCGGAGTGGAATGAACTTGAAGTAAAAGATGGTACAGTTGAAATTCCATATAACAGTGTAAAAGAAGCTGTATTTGGAAGAGAAATACATGTAGTGTTTTCTGATGACTCAGAGTATTATGCTACTTTAAAATTAGATACAGATCAAAAGGAAACAGTTACTCTTTCAAGTAACGGAGTGACACTGACTTCTGATTCTTATAATTTAAAAAAAGAAACAAAGTTTGAAGCAACACCTGTTACAAAAGGAACTGATTATGACAATGCGATGTCAACAGTAGGCGGTGCAAGTTCAACAGCGAAATTATACAGTTTATCGTTTAAAGCAAATGATATAGTTTATACACCAAATAACAGAGTGACACTTTCTTTTGATATTCCGGATGAATGGGATGCGGACAAAACTCAGCTGTATGTATTTTTTGCTGATGAAAAATCATCAATGAATATTAATTCGGAATATGGTGAAGTTAATGTTGAAAATGGAAAGCTGAATTATACAACAACAAAACTGGATGGATATCAGTATATTTTATTCCAGAAAAGTGATGTGACAGATGTAAGCACATTATCGGATGGTGTGTATTCAGTAGGAGTTAATATCTGGAACTATGAACAGCCAGAATCCCCTTCGATGGCTAATAATGCTGTAAAGGGTGGAAAAGCAACTCTCCATGTTTATAATAATGGAGCTAATAAGGATCTCTATTTTGACATGCAGGGAATCACAATTCCGCTTGGTGGAGAAGATTATTTTGGATATATGTATCGTATGTTCTATTATCCGACTAAGGATAGTGTTGAAACAGATAAGCAAGAAGTAAATATTACTAAATATATGGTTGACGAAAATAACAGCCCTGATATTGACGATTATCATCTTAATTATCCAGAGAGCGTTGCGATACCGGTTCCGGAAACTTATGATTTTACTAGAAATAATATTACTTTAAAAAATGTATTCAAAATCAATGTAATTGTTCCGATTATGGATGGGTTGGCAGGTGGAGAACCAGGAGAAGGAGCTTCAGCCAGAGATGCACTTGTTCAGCTTTTTGATGCAAAAAAAATTGATGGTGAAGAACCGCATACATTGACACCAAGCCTGAAAAATGTCAATAAAGATGAATTGAAAAAATATATTGATCAGGCTGAAAAATATGATAGTAGTGATTATAATCAAGATGCTTTTTCGGAATTCACAAAAACTCTGAAAAAGTCGAAAGAAGTTTATAATGACATTAATTCAACACAGACAACAGTGGATACGCAAACTGATAAGTTAATTAATGCGATCGAAGAATTGACGGGCGAAGCAATTAAGACTTATGGCGAGGGTGTATACACTGCAAATAGTCGGATTGTAGAGACGGATGGAACACTTGGATATCATCAGGGAATTGCCGGAGAAACACGAATTGCAGTAGATGAAGAAGGAAATGCAACGGTCTACATGAATCTGGAAAAGGCAAAAACAGTGATGGATGGACAAGAACTGGCTTCTTATTACATTGACGGTTTCCTTTATAAAGACGGTGACAAATATAAAGAAGCTACCGTTTTAGAAAACAAAGAAGAAGATGGAACAACATATCCGACCAAAATCAGTTTCCCAGTATCCAGACTGAAAAAGAACATTGCTGTGGGATTTTATTCTGACGGAGATACAGATTGGGTAAATGAAATTTCTCTTGAGTTGACAAATATTACTGCACAGAAGGCTGATAAGAAGGAATTAAATTCTTTGGTAAAAGAGTTAAGTGAACTGAAGAATGATGATGGAGCTTACACAGCAGATAGTTTTGCAACAGTAACAGAAGCACTGAAAAATGCTAAAGTAGTAAAAGAAAATCCAGTTGCAATCCAGAGCGAGATTGATGAGCAGGTAACAGCTTTGAAAGCAGCGAAAGAAGGATTAAAAGAAACAAATCCATCACTGAATCTGGAAGAAGGTATTTATACAGTAGACAGCCGGATTGTGGAGACAGATGGAACGCTTGGATATCATCAAGGACTTGCAGGAGAGACCAGACTTGTAGTGGATATGAATGGAAATGCAACAGCCTACATGAATCTGGAAAAGGCAAAAACAGTGATGGATGGACAAGAACTGGCTTCTTATTATATTGATGGATTCCTCTATAAAGATGGAAAAGAATTTAAAGATGCAACAGTTCTTGAAACAATCGAAGAGGATGGAACTACATATCCAACAAAAGTATCTTTCCCGATTGGAGATGCGAAACAGCTGACACAGGTAGGCTATTATTCAGATGGAGATACAAGCTGGGTAAATGAAGTTGGTCTTGAATTGTCTAATGCACAAAAAGTTGAAGTGACCAAAGATACATTAAAAGAGACTTTAAAGAAAGCCGAAAGTGAATTATCAGGAAGTTATACAACGGAATCACTTGCAAATTTACATAAAGCAATTGCAAAAGCTAGTGAAGTGTTGAATAATCCGGTCGCAATTCAAAGTGAAGTAGATGAGCAGGTTACAGCTCTTAAAAATGCAATTAATGGATTAGAGGGAAAAATTGATTATGAAGAATTAAATAAAGCGATCCAGAATGCAGAGACAAAGAAAGAAGATGACTATACACCAAATTCTTATAAAGAATTTAAGACAGCACTTGAGGCAGCAAAGAAATTAGTTGCAGATGAAACGGCAACTCAGGAACAGGTTGATCAAGCAGTTCTGGAACTTAATTCCAAGATGGAGGGATTGATTGAAAGAGCTGACAAAACAAAGTTACAGGCTCTTTATGAAGAAGCTTGCAAGATAGAAAATCTAAATTATCCAAATTGGGAAGCGTTTGTAACTGTAAGAGATAAGGCAAAAGAAGCTATTGAGGACGCTAACATTTCACAAGCAGAAGTAGATGCAAGAACATCTGCACTTCAGTTAGCAATGGAGGCCCTTAATGCGAATGCAGACAAGAGTGCTTTGCAGAATCTTGTTAATAGAGCCGAGAAAATCGATACAACAAATTGCCTGCCAAAAGGAGCAGAAGCGTTTGGAAAAGCAATTGAATCAGCTAAAGCGGTATTAGCAAATGCAAATGCAACACAGCAGGAAGTTGATAAACAAATTCAACTTTTGGAGAAAACTTCAGCTATGCTGATACAGAAGCCGGATGATAATGTTGTATTTAATGGAACATATACGATGAATGGAATCATGAAAATGGCATCTTCTGACAGAGATTCTATGGGAAATCCAGCAGTTGTAAAACCAATGACATTAATTGTTGATGGTGATAATGTTACATTAAAAATGGAATTTGTTCCTTTAACAACCAAATTAGGAAGTAAAGATTTAACAGGATATTTGGCAAAATTAAATTATTTCCCAGAGTGGACTGGTGGAGAATCAGGTGTAGATGCACCAACAGGAATCGAGCCAGTACCGGCCAATGTTGATTCTTATTATGAGGATGTGTATGATGCTTATAATAATCCAGACAGTGGATTGGATGCAAATGTAAAAGGAAAATTATATCCTCATTATATGAGTATGCCGATTAGTTTAGGAGAAGAGACGGTTTGGATTCAGGTATATGTACCGGTTATGGAATCTATTCAGAGCGGAAATGGATTACAGTATGCAAGATTGAATCTTGATTGGTCTACGCTTAAACAGGTAACTGGAACAGACTCAGATAAAACAAAACTGAATGCAGCGATTAAGAAAGCAAATAGTTTATTGGAAACATTGCAAGAAGAGGATTACGGATATAGTTCTGAAAATATCGAAATGTTGAAAGCTGTAATTGCGGCGGGAGAAGAGATATCCGATAATCTGAATGTGGATCAGACAGCAGTTGATTCAGCTACAGATTCACTGAATGCTGCAATGAGTGTATTTAATAAAGAAGCAGTCAAAGTTGATAAGAGCGAATTGAAAAAGGCAATCGAAGCAGCAGATAGCTATTTGAACAATGGGGATGTAACATATACACAGACAACGAAAGAATCTTTGAAAAAAGCAAGAGATAATGCTAAGAGTGTATATGAATCAGATGATGTTACACAGACTCAGGTAAACAGTGCAGTAGATGCAATCAATAAAGCGATTGATGCACTTCAGATAGAAGGTGCAGATAAGTCGGAATTAAAGAAGGCACTTTCCACTACAAAGGACTATTTGAAAGATACGAATAGTTACACAGCAGCTTCACTGGAAACATTAAAATCTCTCTATGACACAGCAAATGAAGTTTATGCAGACAAAAATGCAACACAGGAAGAGGTCGATGCACAGGTAAGAATTCTGAATTATGCAGTGAAAAATCTGAAAAAAGTAGGAGAAATAACGGTAGATAAGAGTGGATTACATACGATGCTTCTGACAGCCTCTAACATGGCAGGAAGAGAGAACTTATATACTGCAGAATCAATCAAGAACCTGAAAGCAGCGATCAAAGCAGCCGAAGCAGTATATGAGGACAAAAATGCAACGCAGGAAGAAGTTAATGCACAGGCATCTAAACTTGCACTTGCTATGGTGAATCTGGAAGAAAAATCTTCTTCTGACAAGGGCAACAACAATAATAATGGCAACAACAATAACAATAACGGAAACAATAATAACAATGGTAACAATAGCGGATTGAATATCAACAATCTCGCAGATGGAGTTTACTCTATCACAGGCAACATGGTAAAGGTTGACAAGACAACTGCATCCATGTCCGATGGAGCAATCGGTCATACAGTAAAACTGACTGTTAAGAATGGCAAGTATTACATCACGCTTGACTTTAATGGTCTGACTGTAGGACAGAAGCTTGGATATTTAAGCCAGTTGAAATACTTCACAACAGGTTATACGCTTGATAAGTATGGCAATCCGCAGGGAACACTTGCAGATGTAACAGTAGACAGCTACCAGAAAAATGCAGATGGATCTTTGGTATCTGATACATACGGAACAAACTATCCGGATCAGGTAACATTCGAACTGATTCCAGAAGCATTAAAAGATGGTTATGTACCGCTTCAGGTATTCGTACCGATCATGGATGCTATTTCTACAGGAACAGGCACACAGCCAGTATTCTTAAAACTTGACTGGAGTACAATCAAAGCTACCACAGCTGATGATCCGTCATTTGATAACAACAATAATAATAATAATAACAATGGCAACAACGGAAACAATGGCAATAGCGGAAATAACAACTCTAACGGAAGCGGACTGATCAGTAATGGTGGTCTTGGCAACAATACACTTGGATCAAATTCCCTTACAGGTGGTTCTTCACTGAAGAGTGGATCTTCTCTTTCAAGCGGAAGCAGCTTAAAGAGTGGAACATCAGGACTTAGCAGTTCAGGTTCCAGCCTCAAAGGTGGTTCCAGCCTCAAGGGTGCATCCAGTGTTAAGACAGATGATGTCGTAGCAAACAATACACTTTGGGCAGCACTTCTTCTGCTCGGTGGAGTAGCACTTCTTGCCGGACTGATGGAGTACAAGAGAAGAAAAGTTACAAAGTAAACGTTATAAAGAAAAAGCTTAAGAATGGCTTCCTGATCTGACAGGCAGTTCGTAAGCAGACAGGTAACTGTTCAGAGCCGGGCAGACGGAATCTTAACAGTTACGCAGAAAGAAAATGGAAGTCTCTGCTACATAAGTGGCAGAGACTTCTCTAGTATAACAGGAGAAAATAAGATGAAATTAGCAAAGATAAAGAACAGAATCAAGTCTGTGGTGATGGCTTCGGCACTTGGCCTTGCCCTGCTGGCTGGTTTTCCGGCAGTGGAGGCACAGGCGGCTACAGGAAGTGTCTATACCTGTACCATCAACCGGTGCTATGCACATCCGGTGACCGGAGTGGTGGAAGATTCCGGTGGGGCAGGCTCTTACGCCACAGGACAGGGAATGGTAGAAGGATGCGTGTATCCGACTGGTATTTTAGAGGTGTCAGATGACGGGAATTATTATCTGACGATCCGTATGAGTCTGATGGATTATACCAGTGGACATGATTTTCAGGTACAGAGTGTCGGTGACTCCGGCTGGTCAAGTACCGGGTATGCACAGACAGGTACAGGTTCTGACAGTAACGGAACGACAGCCGATGTCGTAATTCAGGTGCCAAGTGAAAATTGTATCGTGCGTGGAACGATGTATGTAGAACCAATGGGAAGAAATGTTGTATTCTATCTCTACCCAAGTGATTACAAGGAAGGTAATAACACTGATATGAATGCAACGATGGTAACTGGAAGTGCAGCAAGTGACGGAACAGCAGCAGAGAGTTCTTCCAATGGAGGGTCGGCAGTATCTGGTTCTTCAGGCAGCTTAAGCTCTGGAAATTCTTCTCTTCAGAGTTCAGGAAGTACTTCATCCGACAGTTCCACAGGCAGTGCGTCATCCGGTAAGAAATTACAGAGCAGTATATCAGAAGCAGCAAAGCCAGGCAGTGAATCGGAAACTCCGAGTACGGACAGCAGTACACTGGACAGTGCAGAAGGATTAAGTCTTTCTACCGCAAAGGATGCAGATGCATCAGACAGTGACAGTACTTCCACATCGACTTCAGGAAACAAGGTATTTCAGATCGCAATTGCGGTTCTGGTGGTCGGTCTGATCCTGATCGGTGTTGTGGCTGCTGTGGTATTCTATTTCCGTAAGAACTGGAGACGCTGGGGAGGTGGACAGGACGATGATGAATAGAAGATTAAAGAAAGCATCCGCAGTCCTGCTTGCGATGACCATGCTTTTTTCCCTTGCAGGATGTGTCGATCAGAGTCAGGGAAAGAAAAGCAGTGACTCCGGGACAAAGACCGAGAGCAGTGCGGATACTTCTTCGGAATCCGCAGAGTCGTTATTGAAGATTACAGATCCGAAGGAAAAGGCTGCGGTGGAAGCAGCGAAGAAGAAAGTGCAGGAGCTGGATGGAGAGCCGAGGATCATTGCGACCTCTCCGGCAACCGCAGATATCTGTGACAAGCTGGAACTGGATTTGGTGGGTGTATGCAGCAGTACCGTATCCACCATCCCAGACAGATACAAGGATGTAGAGACGGTCGGAACAGCCATGAGTCCGGATACCGAGATCCTTTCTTCCTTAAAACCGGACTGGATACTAAGCCCGGTATCCTTACAGAGTGACCTGCAGCCGAAGTATGAAGCCATCGGTTCTGACTGGGCATTCTTAAACCTCAGAAGTGTACCGGGTATGTACCGTTCCATCCAGGAGCTGGGCGAGATCTTCGACCGGCAGGATCAGGCAGATAAGCTGGTGAAAGAATTTACCGAGTTTTATGATGATTATAAGAAGAAAAACGAAGGCAAGGACCATCCGAAGGTGATGATCCTGATGGGACTTCCGGGAAGTTATATCATTGCCACACCGAACTCCTATGTGGGAAGTCTGGTGGAACTGGCAGGCGGTGAGAATGTGTATTCTGACACCGATCAGGAATTTCTGACCGTCAACACGGAAGATATGAAGACCAAAGAGCCGGACATCATTCTGCGTGCAGCCCATGCACTGCCGGATCAGGTGGTCGAGATGTTCAATAAGGACTTTGCCGAAAATGACATCTGGCAGCATTTTGATGCAGTGAAGAATGGCAGAGTCTATGACCTGACGTATGAATACTTTGGCATGAGTGCAACGTTTAAATATCCACAGGCACTGGAAGAGTTGCAGCCGATCCTGTACCCGGCGAGTGATGAAGATACACAGAAAGCAAAAGAAGCCAGTGACAATGCACAGAAGAAAGCCAAGGATTCTGACGCAACTGAGAAATACAACGAACAGCAGAAAGAAAGCAAGTAGGAAGGAGAGGACATGATGAAAGAGACAGAAATACAGAATCCTTCCAAAACGAAAACGCAGAATCCTTCTGAGACTTCCGAAAGGGAAGTCCAGAACCTCTCCGCACAGGATAAAGCAAGGAAACATCGAAAAACAGCAAAAGCAGCCATTTCTTTTATCGTGATGATCTTGCTGCTTGTGGCATTATTCTTTGCGGCAGTGAACATCGGAAGCCTGAAGGTCAGCTTCCCGGAACTGCTGAAAGGTTTGTTTGTAGAATACAATGAAGATGTGGCAACGATCTATGACCTGCGGTTCCCACGAATCGTTATCTCCATGTTAGCCGGAGCAGCGATTGCGGTATCGGGTGTGTTATTTCAGGCAGTACTTAAGAACCCACTTGCCGATCCGGGGATCATCGGTATCTCCAGTGGGGCGAGCTTTGCGGCAGTACTGATCACCGCATTTGCACCGACGTTATTTTTCTTCACTCCGCTGTTCGCTTTTCTTGGCGGTGTGATCGCCTTTGTGCTGGTCTACAGCCTGTCATGGAAAGGGGGATTAAGTCCTCTGAGAATCATTCTTGTCGGTGTGGCGGTGGATGCGATGTTTACGGGACTTTCCAGTGCATTAAACTCCATGAACGGTGGGAATATGTCCGGCGTGGCATCCATCGTCAATGGAAATATCACTATGAAGACATGGGATGATGTGAAGACCTTAGTACCATATGTTGTGATCGGACTGGTACTGGCACTGGTCATGACAAAGATGTGTAATCTGCTGGCGCTGGAAGATAAGACAGCCAGGAGCCTTGGAATCAATGTCAATGCCATGCGTATTGTGATCTCCCTGATCGCTGTACTGCTTGCAAGTATTTCCACAGCA
>OLNH01001398.1_pt1 | contig 12579 bp, 11 predicted proteins | sample 1643101 | NCBI WGS metagenome assembly OLNH01 (sample SAMEA3136758, study PRJEB25190) | human gut metagenome | biome: human gut; feature: human-associated habitat; material: faeces | place: Austria | collected 2013
CCAAATTTCATAACCGGTTTGATATTGAGAAGATTTGCGGCCAGTGCTGTGGTGGCATTGATGCGTCCTCCTTTTTTCAGATATTCCAGTGTACTTAAGCCAACATAGATCACGGTTTTTTCACGGGAAGCCTCCAGGATATCCTTGATCTGCTGTGCTGTATATCCATCTTCCACCAGGTCTATTGCATCCAGAATAGAGCGGTGAAGAGGTGTGGAAACCCGTCCGTTATCTACCACAAACACTTTATTATCGTATTTTGGTTCCTGCGACAAGGCAGAAGCAGTCATGCAGGAACCACTTAAACTGCTGCTTAACGGAATGTAGAGGATCTGCTCATAAGATGAAAGCATTTCGTCCCACATTTCCATAACCTCCTGAGGGGAAGGCTGTGAAGTTGAGACATCTGCTCCTTCACGGAGTTTTTCATAAAATCCTTTTCTGGAAAAATTTAAGTCTTCCTGAAAAAGTTCTCCGTTCAGATAAAAAGGCATGGGAAGAACATGAATATCCAGTTCCTCTGCTTCCTTTTTTAAAATACCGCTGTGGCTGTCAGCCATAATTCCAATTTTTCTCATATCATATTTTCTCCTGTGTAATTCATAAATGCATTTCTCAATGGGTTTTCTTCTGATAAAGAGCTACGCTTTCCCGGAAGCGTTTTTTGTTCAGCTCCCGCATCTGGGAAACCTCGTTTTTCTTTATGAAACCATGGCTTTCCATAAACGCTCTGTGATCCAGCTGGTCCATATATATAGAACAATCGGTATTTTTTTCTGCTGAAATCTGTTTAAGAAGCCCGGTACCGATTCCGTTTCTGCGATAATCTTTGCTCACATAAAGAAAGAGGATATTTGGGGAAGCGGAGTTTTCGCTGGAAATGGTCAATTGTTTTTTCATATCCTGAAGTTTGTTGAAATGTTCCAGATTCTTGCGGCCTTCTCTGGTAAGTTTCAGGCGCAGGAAATGATAGCCTTTTTTCAGACGAAAAACCGGAGCAAAACGGACCTTGGATCCTTTGCCGGTTATAAGCACTCCAACTACCTGATCGCGGTAGGTTGCCACGGTAATACTGTCTCTGGAAATCATATAAGTATAAAACAAAAGTCTGGTCAGGCGTTTTTCTGTATGTGCTTCCTCAAATTCCCAGCGGTCTTTATAATTTCTCCGGATAAATTCCCGGATCAGTGGAAAATCTTCCTTTTCTGCCTTCCTGTAGGCAGGTTCTTTTTTTAATAACATATTTCACATCTCCTGTTTTTTTATAAATAACTATCTTATACTTTAAAAGATGATCTGCAACCAAATATCAACTGTTTCTCAACAATTGTTGAAGTTTATAAAAAAATTTGTGCAAAATAAAAAACAACGGAAACACCTCATTGTAGTAAAAATAAGATGTCCGTTGTTTTCATTTTCAAGATATAATAAAGTATTTATTTTACAGTATAACAGTAAAACGGCAGCCACTTCCGGGAATATTTTCTACAGAGATCGTTCCCTTGCACAGATTCAGGATCTGTTTTACAAGGGCAAGTCCAAGACCGTTCCCCTCCTGTTTATGGGAACTGTCGCATTGGTAAAATTTGTCAAAAATATGTTTCATGGAGTCTTCACGGATCTGGGGCCCTTCGTTTTCTATGGAAAAACGGATCTTTTCCCCTTCCGGCATCATCCGGATATAGATCGTACCACCACAGGGACTGAATTTGATGGCATTGGAAAGCAGATTGTCCCATACATGGCAGATGAGATTCTCATTTCCCAGATACTCCACATCTACCATGTCCACATCAAATTCGAGCTCTTTTTCGGACCATTTCGGTTCCAGCATAACAATGGACTGCCGGATCTGCTCATCCAGGCGGTACCAGTTCTGGCGGGTCTGGATCGCCTGATGCTCAATTTTGGACAATAGCAGGATATTTCCAGCCAGGTGTGAAAGCCTTCCGGTATTAAAAAGGATTTTGTCTATGTACTGTTCCTGCTCTTCTGATATAGGCATGTCACTATCCTGCAAAAGAGTTGCATATCCCTCAATGGCACTGATGGGTGTTTTAAATTCGTGGGAAACATTGGAAACGAAATCTGTCTGCAGAATTTCCGTTGCTTCCAGTTCCTGGACCATCAGATTAAAATTGGAATAAATGTCCTGGATTTCCTTCAGATGTTTTCCGGTTTTTAGTCGGACGGAGAAATCTCCCTCTGCTACCTGCTGCATGGCTTTTTCCAGCTTTAATACAGGGCCAAAATACCGGATACTGAGGAAATTGTTGAGAACGCCCCCTGCGATCACACTGGCCAGGATGATCCATACAATGTACGGAACATCTGAAATATGCAGTACATCCATAACAATCCAGGATATCAGAGATACACAGATAAGCTCCAGCATGATCATAAGTATAAAACGTATGCGGATGCTTAAATTTTCGAAAGGTTTCTTTTTCATGCTTTTACCACCTTATATCCAACTCCACGGATCGTCACGATCTTAAAATCCGGATTATCGCGGAAACGTTCCCGAAGCCTTCCGATGTGGACATCCACAGTATGGGCATCACTTGCGGAATCATATCCCCAGATATCATCCATAAGCTGTTGCCTGGTAAAAATCTTTCCCGGAAAGGATACCATTTTATACAAAAGCATGAACTCCTTCTGAGGAAGAACCATATTTTCCGAGGAGGTGGATACCGTCAGGGAATCGCACTCCAGGATGGTATCCCCGATCCGCTGTTTCCGCTCATTGATCATCTGTGCTCTACGAAGAAGGGCACCCACCCGCAAAACCAGTTCATTGATATTAACTGGTTTTATCATATAATCATCCGTACCGGACAGAAATCCCATACGCATATCATCAAAAGCATCTTTGGCGGTAACCATAAGTACAGGAATGGAATCTCCGGCATCTCTGAGCGAACGGACCAGTTCATAGCCGTCCATGTTTGGCATCATAATATCCGAGATGATCAGATCATAATAGTCTTTTTCCAGGGCATTCAGTGCTTCCTGTCCGTCGGAAACCCCTTTTACCGTATAACCGTTTTTCAGCAGGATATGCTGGAAAAGCTGGCGAAGTTCCCGGTCATCTTCCGCAATGAGAATTTTAAACATTTTTACATCCCTATTCTTTGATCTTTTCAATATCCATGTTTTCAGGAAGGATACAGCTTAAAACAATAGATATGATAAACACAATAGCAACTACATTTTCCGCAAAAACAGACTGTATGATAGACGGGAAAATATCCCAGATCCCGCTTTCACTTGCTGTGGTAAATCCAATTCCCACGGCCAGGGAAAGAGAAACAATGGTAATGTTCCGCTGGGAAAAACCGCAGGAAGCGATCATCTGTACACCAGATGTCAGAATGGAACCGAACATCATAATGGTACATCCGCCCACAACAGAATCCGGAAGTGAAGCGAAAAAGTTTCCGATGGGTGGCAGCAGTCCGGCCAGGATCATACATACAGCTCCTGTCATAATGGTAAAACGATTTACGACTTTCGTCATAGCAACCAGTCCTACATTCTGTGAGAAGGATGTTACCGGAGGACATCCGAACAGGGAAGAGATCGTGGAAGCATAACCATCACAGGCAAGAGAACCGGAAATTTCTTTTCCAGTGATCTCACGGTCCAGTCCGGAAGAAACAAGTGCGGAAGTATCGCCGATGGTCTCAGCCGCAGATACCAGGAAGATAATGCAGGTGGAAACAATGGCTCCTGCATGAAATTCCGGTTTTACAGGAAGCAGATGAGGAAGGGAAATAAAGCCTCCGGATAAGATGGAACCAAGGTCGACTTTTCCCATAAAAATGGCAATGATGTATCCGACTACCAGGCCGGCAAGCACAGATAACTGTTTCAGATATCCTTTGCTGAGTACATTCCAGAGAAGACACACAGCAAGTGTGATAGTACCAAGAAGCAGGTTCTGCGCAGAGCCGAAATCTTCATTGTACCCGCCGCCAAAAGATCTGGCACCTACGGTAAACAGTGAAAATCCAATAGAGGTTACGACAGAAGCGGCAACTACCGGTGTGATGATCTTCCGCCAGTATTTTGCAAGGAGGCCAAGGGTTCCTTCCATGATACCGCCGATCATAACTGCGCCGATCACGGCAGGATAACCGTAATTGGCTGCAACCGTACTTAAAACAGTGACAAAGGTAAAACTGACTCCCATTACAACCGGAAGTCTGGAACCGATCTTCCATATGGGGTAAAGCTGGATCAGCGTAGCGATTCCTGCCACAAACATGGCATTCTGGAGCAGGATTGCGATCTGTGCCTGGGTAAGAGCAGGCTGGGCTGAGGCTGCAATCAGCGTGATCGGTGTCAGGTTTGACACAAACATGGCAAGGATGTGCTGAAGTCCAAATGGGATCGCTTTTGCGACAGGGACTCTTCCATCCAGCTGATAAATGTTGTTGATGCTGCTTTGCATTCTTTTAAATTCTCCCTTCTATTATAGAAAAAGTTACGGAACAATCATAACATAGCTTTGTTGCAGAAACCAGAGGTATGCACGAAAAAATAAAATACCCTCTTGCATTTTCGGAATTTTTACTGTAGAATTATTAATCAGGTAAACACAAATGTATGCCATACCCGAACACTGATTACGAAGATGTAACCAATCTTAACTGTATCAGTGTTTTTTAATATACAATGGGGAAACGAGGAAAAAGATTATGGAAAAAAAGCATGAAATGATGAGTCTGGAGGACTCCGAACAGCTGAAAGGCAGAATGAAATTCTTTGAGCAGGAGCTGCTGAAGCATCACCACATTGATCCCAATCTCTATGTGGAATATGATGTAAAAAGAGGCCTTCGTGATTCTGCAGGTAAAGGTGTACTTACCGGTCTTACTGAAATTTCTGATGTTACCGGATATAAGCTGGTCAATGGCAGACGTATTCCGGCAGACGGTGAACTGTATTATCAGGGAATCAATGTACAGGATATCGTAAACGGTCTGAAGGACAGACGTTTTGGCTTTGAGGAAACGATCTATCTTCTGATCTTCGGTAAACTTCCAAGTAAAGATGAGCTGTCCAGGTTCCTGGAACTTCTCTCTGATATGGAAGATCTGGGAGGACGTTTTGTACGTGATGTTGTCATGAAGGGAACCAATGCCAACATTATGAATGCCATGGAGCGCTGCGTACTTGCTCTTTATACATATGATGATAATCCGGAGGATATTTCCGTAGCAAATGTGCTCCGCCAGTCTCTGGAGCTGATTGCCAAGCTTCCTGAGATCGCGGTTTACTCCTATCACGCATACCGCCATTTCCGAAAAGATGAAACACTCTTTATCCGTAATCCGCAGAAGGGACTTTCCCTTGCAGAGAATATCCTGCTGATGCTTCGTCCGGACGGCAAGTATACAGAGCTTGAGGCCAAGGTTCTTGATATCGCACTTGTGCTTCATGCAGAGCATGGCGGTGGTAACAACTCTACATTTACCACACATGTAGTAACTTCTTCCGGAACAGACAGCTACTCTTCCACAGCCGCTTCTATTGGATCACTGAAGGGTCCGCGTCATGGTGGTGCCAACCTGAAGGTCCAGAATATGTTCACAGATCTGAAGGCAAATGTAAAAGACTGGGAAAGTGACGAAGAGATCACGGAATATCTGCAGAAAGTGCTGAATAAAGAAGCCTTTGACCATGCAGGGCTGATCTATGGTATGGGACATGCAGTCTATACCCTTTCTGATCCGCGAGAAGTGATCCTGAAGCGTTTTGCACAGGCTCTTGCAGAGGAGAAAGGCATGACAGACGAATTCAAACTTTACGATAAGGTTGAAGGTATTGCAGGCAAGCTGATCATGGAGCACAGGAAGCTGTTCAAGAATGTCTGTGCAAATGTAGACTTCTACAGTGGATTTGTATATACCATGCTTGGTATCCCGGAAGAACTCTTCACTCCGATCTTTGCCATTGCGCGTATGCCTGGCTGGAGTGCACACCGTCTGGAAGAACTGATCAGTGCAAACAAGATCATCCGTCCTGCTTACAAATATGTGGGACATCATACAGATTTTGTGCCGTTTGATGAACGATAATCAATATGGATAAACGAAAATGGCGGAAGTTTAAGGCTTCCGCCATTTTTTGTTTACCTGTATGAAGTGCAACTCCTGCTTCAAAGTATACATGTTGGCTGCTGCTGTGTGATGCAGTGGATATTTGTCTCATCAGGATCGATCCAATCTTTCAGCCAGATGACCTTGTTGTATCCAAGGCTCTTGGCAGTGAGGCCGATAATTACGCGAAAATCATCCAGAAGAACCTCACTGTTTTTGTATTTGGGATCAAAAAGATCCGCATAAGAAGTAATATCATCGGATATACAGACAAAGGCGGTCCGGTATGAAACCAGATCGCCTTTGATTTGTATATCATCATTAAATTGAGTTTATTTTACTATATTTTTGCAAAAAATCAATATACAGATTTATAAAAAATAAGAATAAAATTAGCAGAAAATTCTGTAATCTGCGCAAAATTACAAAATATTTATAAATCATGTTCTGAATTTTAGCGGAAGCTCTTCAGCCAGTTTACAAGGGAATCATGCCAGATGTTGTCGTATACGGTTTTTTTCATCTGGTCTGTGACCGGTCCGTTTCCTGCCATTTTTGCAAGGATAGCAGCCTGGAGTTCGCCTACGGTCATTTCTTCCGGTGTTTTATCCGGATTCGGTACCTCCGCTGCTGTTTCCTGTGAGCTGGAAGCTTCCGCTTCAGGAGTGGATGGAGCTTCTGCTACAGAGCCTGCTTCAGCCGCCTGCTTCTCTTCTGTCTCAGGCGCATTGCTTTCGTTCTCTTTTGCTGCGGCAGTTTCTGGAACTTCAACCTGAACCGGTTTATATTCCGGCATATCTCCAGCTGGAAGCCAGATCTCACCGCTGTTTGCAGCAATACTGACACGGATCCTTCCGTACTCTACCCGTACTTTTTTACCTGTAAGAGCGCCAACATATTCATCTGCGCTTCCGGTTGGAAGATTCATCTCCGCCTCACTGTCATCATTATTAACGGTAACGATCACGCGTACCCCATCCAGATCCCTGGCAAAAGCAAACTGCCGGTTGGTAAGAGCAAGCTCCGAATAGCTTCCGTAACTTAAAGCAGGCGTACCCTGACGGACTTTACCTAAAGCAGCGATCAGAGCTGTGCATGGATTTTTGGTAACGGCATCTGCATAATCCTTCAGATCAAGTGCCGGTCTTAAACTTGCATCGGAAAATTTCTCTTTTTTTCCATCAATTCCGAATTCAGATCCATAATAAATACTTGGAACACCAGGCAAAGTATAAAGAAGCACATGTACCGGTGCAAAATGTGCCTTATTCTGAAGTTTGGTATGGATCCTCTCCACATCATGGTTGTCCACAAAATTATAAAGATCCAGATCTCCCATATTCTGAAGATATTTTACTGTGTGGGCAATCTCAAAATAGTTGTGATCATTGTGTCCGCTGTAAAGAGCTTTATGAAGGGCGTAGTTGGTTACGCTGTGAAGGGTCTGTCCGTTTACCCAGCGGCTGTAATCTCCGTGGATGACTTCACCCATCAACCAGAAATCCTTTTTGACTTCATCTGCTGTATGACGGAGAACACGCATAAAATCAAAATCCAGGACATCAGCGGCGTCCAGACGGATTCCGTCAATATCAAACTCGGAAACCCAGAAACGGATCACATCACAGATATAGTTCTGAACTTCCGGGTTACGCTGGTTTAATTTCACCAGAAGGTTGTAACCACCCCAGTTCTCATAGGAGAATCCGTCGTTGTATTCTGTGTTACCGCCGAAATTCACATTACAGTACCAGTTTACGTAAGGAGAATTCTCCCGGTTTTTCTGGATATCCTTGAAAGCAAAGAAATCACGGCCTGTGTGGTTGAATACACCGTCAAAGATCACACGGATCCCTTTATCATGGCAGGCTTTTACAAAATTTGTAAGGTCTTCGTTGGTTCCCAGACGGGAGTCCAGTTTTTTATAGTCGGTTGTCTCATAGCCATGTCCTACACTCTCAAAAAGCGGACCTATATATAAGGCAGTACATCCGATTTCCTTAATGTGGTCGATCCACGGCAGCAGTGTGTTCAGTCGATGTACAGGAGTTCCGTAATCATTTTCTTTAGGAGCGCCTGTAAGTCCAAGTGGATAAATATGGTAGAAGGTTGCTTCGTTGTACCAGCTCATAATATTACACCTCTGTTCTAAAAATTTGTAATTTCCTGATAATTAGAGAAATTACACAAATATCTTCTTTATAATACCAGATTTTTGCAAAATAATCCAGAAACAATTAGACGTTTTTTTCGCAGAAAATCCGGCAGATTGTCAACTGCCGGATCATAACCGAATCAGGCATGTACCCTGAAAGGGGGCAGATATCTGATCAGCAGTATGCTTATTCGTCAAATTCTGCAGTAACAATAAAGCCACGCGGTGTATGCTCAATGCTTTTTATAATCCCTTCTTTGGACTTGATACGGTCTGCGTTTCTATAGCAGCCGGACATGGCTACTGCAGGCTCAATAATGTAGCTGTAGTTTGTAGCAGAGAGAAATTCGGAGATTTTCACTTTATCTCCTATCTGGATCAGTCCCTGCCTTTCCATTTTAAATTTTTCTTCGCGCATAAATATGCCTTCTTTCTGTATGAATATGCAGTATAAATATATCTGCTTCGCTTGACAGATTTTATGAACCAGATGGGATTCGCACCAGAAGCTTCTGTCCGTCTTTTTCTATTACTGTAAGGACAGGAATATGTTTTTTTCGCAGTGCATGGACGATCGGGTACAGAGAAAACATGGCATTGTCTGCGAAAACTGCCTCCGGCCTGTATCGGAGGATTTCTTTCAGCTGGTCTTTTATATGGCTTTTCCATTCTGCTTTTTCCATGGATAGTTCTCCGTAGATCCCGTTCAGAGTCAGTTCCGGAAGCTGAGGAACCGGCAGATGCACGATCCTGGCAGAAGGAAGCTCCGGAAGATTCTGAAGCAGCATGTCAGTCGTATCATTTCCACCAAGGCTTACGATCACAGCTTCCTCATGAAAAGCAGCAAGACTGCTCCGGCAGGCAAGAATGGAATCCTCAAGAGTTCCACAGGTCATGAGAAAACCGCCTTTATGGCAGAAGATCGCACTTTCAAGGCCGGTTACCGAAGCCAGCTCCTCTCCTTCCAGGCCCAGCCAGGAAGAAGGAAAGCTGCATTTATAATTCATGGAATATTCTTTTTTCTGTGGCTGGATACAATAGCCGCCCCGGTTGGATGGAAAGATCACAAAAGCGATATTGGTTTCGGAAAGGCGCTTCTGGCAGGGAATAAATTCCGGAAGTACCAGGATATTGGTATTTTCTGCCGGAGTTTCACCGGAAGCCAGGGCTTCGGTGTGTTCTGCAAGAACTTCTTCCACCCGTCTGTCCGCACGCTCATTTCCAAGGTAACGCTCAAATTTATTTTCCAGGATCATGCCGGCGACACTGACTGCCTGGAAAAATGCCTCGTCATTGCTGCCTTTGGAATCCCATCCAGGATTAAAATTGCCGATGAGCGTGGCAAGTTCGTTTTTTTCACCGGTATTGTCATTGATATCCAATGGCTGGACAAAGGATTCATCGAATTTCTGTGCCAGCTCCTCACCGAGGATTTCCGGCCCGAGTTTTTCCCAGAGAAGACCAAATGCCGCATAGGGAACGCCGTTGTCACGGATACGGCTGTCTTTCTGGTGGTGGTCATACTGCCCTCTTCCAATATCAAAAACAAGACCTTCATAATTTTCCGGAACAATGTTTCCACGTGCGATGGTGATCTCAGGATTCAGATATAAAAGCAGTGCGGCAGAAAAAACATCGTCTGCATGAAATTTTCCGCTGTGGGTAAATGCGGATGCATTTTTCTGTTTGATTTTTTCCAGTAAATGATTCATAAGAAACGCTCCTGTATGTTTATTCTGCCATTCAGTATACCACAGAAATGAAGAATAAACAAAGCCTCCTCACTGGAAGCTAAAAAAGCACTCCATAAGAAGGCATAAATTTCAGATATTCACCGGAATCTGGATTTCCGTAACAAATTTATCGGTATTGTTTGTAATTCCATAATCGATCAACGTGGTTTCTCTGGAAAATCCGGTGATACAGAGTTTTTTCTCTTCAATGTATGCAAGGAGTTTCTGATAATAAGCCGGTGCTTCCCTGTGGCTTCCGCAGAAACGGATGGTTACGCAGGTCTGTCTGGGAAAAGTTTCCGTTTCTCCGTCATATCGGTCTTCCTGATCCAGAAGAAGAAAGATCCGGTCGTAATCCTGAAAAGATTTTTGGGAAAGCTGTTCTTTGGAGATCCCGATTCCGATCTTTCCCATAAAAACCAGAGATTCCTTCTGATTTTCTACCAGTTTTCGGATGGAATTCTCAAGATCCAGATATGTTTTCGGATGCAGGGAATCCCGGAGCCAGACAACGCGGCTTTCGGGAATTTCGACAGTTTGGATCACATCAAGCCTGGAATTCATGGCATCCCGGAGCTGTTCCAGGCGATGGTCGATCTTTCGGGAGATCAGCTCCAGCTCTTTTTGCTTCCTTGCGATCACTTCTTTCTGATGGACCAGCTTTTCTTCGATCACATCGGTATCACGGTTATCCAGAAAAGTTTTGATCTGGGCGAGTGGAAAATCCAGGACTCTGAGATAACGTATGGTGTTGAGAAGCTCAAACTGTCTGGTGCCATAATACCGGTATCCAGTGTCCGGGTCTGTATATTCCGGTGTTAAAAGACCAGCCTGCTCATAGTGGCGGAGAGTCCCCATACTGATATGGAACATTTTGGCTACTTCTCCGATAAGAAATAATTTTTTATCTTCCATTGGAATCTCCTTTGCATCTGGATACAGGACTAGGACCGGCATGGTGTTTCAACCAGAAATAGGCGATCAGGCAGATCAGAACCGAAAGCAGAGAACCTGCCGGCGCTGCCATTCCCATAGGGAACAGCGTATGGGGAAAATATCTGGAAGCCAGATAAGATCCCGGGATACGGACCAGAATAATGGCAATGATATTGTGGATAAAACCAATATAGGATTTTCCATATGCACAGAAATATCCGGTAAAGCTGAAATGGATGCCTGCAAAAATGCAGTCCCAGATATAGGAATGGATATACTGAGTGCCAAGAAGTACGACCGTGTCATCTCCGGTAAATGTCTGAAGGATATGTGGAGCGGTAAACTGAACGATCAATGAGATAATGATTCCGTAAACACTTGTGATCAGGATGCTGTACTGGAGCGTTTTTGCCGCACGGTCATGCTTCCCGGCACCGATATTCTGAGCAGCCAGAGCAGAGACCGCAGCCAGCATGGAAGACGGAACCAGAAAGACAGCGCTGATCACTTTTTCCACGATACCAACAGCAGCTGCGTCATTTAATCCCCTGTGATTGGCGATCACCGTGATCACAATAAATGCAACCTGGATACATCCATCCTGTACAGCTACCGGGATTCCGATTTTCAGGATCTGCGTCATCACACGAGGATCCGGGCGGAAATCTTTTCCTGTAAGATGGATTCCGGTTTCTCTGTGGCGAATGAATATCAGGGCAATGATCACACTGAGAGTTTGGGCAAGTGTGGTTCCAAGGGCTGCTCCGGATGGTCCCATATGGAAAAAGCCAATGAAAACGTAATCCAGTACAATATTGGCAGCACAGGCAATGGCCACAAAATACATGGGAGTTTTGGAATCACCAATGCCACGGAATATGGAGCTGATTATGTTATAAGCTGTAATAAAGGGAATTCCGATAAAACAGATGATAAGATATTGTGTGGTACCTGTCACCGCTTCTGTCGGGATACCGATCAGTACAACAATGGGCCTGACGAGGAGAAGAAGCAGGAGCGTAAAAAGAATGGAAACAGCCATGAATAATGTGACCGTGTTTCCGATAGCTCTGGCTGCGTCCAGCTTCCTGTCTGCGCCGACAGCCCGGCTGATGGTAACGGTTGCGCCCATGGCCAGTCCTACAATAATGACTGTTAACATATGCATGACCTGGCTTCCGTTTGATACAGCAGTGATGGCATCAACATGGTCAAACTGTCCGATGATAAAAAGATCTGCCATTCCGTAAAGTGTCTGAAGAAAATAAGATAACAGGTATGGCAGGGCAAAGTACACAATAGTTTTAAAGATATTTCCGGTTGTAAGATTTTTTTCCATGATTCTCTTTTGTCTGATCGGTCGGATGTATTAGCCGGATGGCAATATTCCCGGTCAGATAACCTCCCGGATATAATTTAAACCTTATAACGGTTGTAATGTCAATGCTTTTTTGCGTGATTTACCATATGAGGAATCGGCTTGCAATCAAGAGGATATTCGCAATCCGCATTCGCTACTTGCTCATAATCGAATAACTGTGAAGCAGTTATTCGATTAAAAAAGGAATCTGCCCTGCGACAGATCCCTTTAAAATTTACGTTCTTTTATGTTTTATGTACAAAATAGGACGTTCATATTCAATTT
>OLNH01001399.1_pt1 | contig 12555 bp, 6 predicted proteins | sample 1643101 | NCBI WGS metagenome assembly OLNH01 (sample SAMEA3136758, study PRJEB25190) | human gut metagenome | biome: human gut; feature: human-associated habitat; material: faeces | place: Austria | collected 2013
GAGCAAATAACCTTACTCTGCTCACGGACCTCTATGAGCTTACCATGATGCAGGGATATTTCAAAAACCCTACCAACCAGACCGTTGTCTTTGACATGTTCTACCGCAACAATCCGTGCGATGGCGGTTTTGCCATCTGTGCAGGACTGGAGCAGATGATCGAATACATCGAAAATCTCCGTTTCTCAGAAGAAGACATTACCTATCTGAGAAGTCTTGGCATCTTTGAGGATGATTTCCTTGAGTATTTGAGCAACTTCAGATTCACCGGTGATATCTACGCAATTCCGGAGGGAACCGTGATCTTCCCGAGAGAGCCAATGGTCAAGGTTATCGCACCGATCATGGAAGCTCAGCTTGTAGAGACGGCCATCCTGAACATTATGAACCATCAGAGTCTTATTGCCACTAAGGCAGCACGTGTATGCCATGCAGCCAAGGGCGATCCCATCATGGAATTCGGTCTTCGCCGTGCCCAGGGTCCGGACGCCGGGATCTTCGGTGCCAGAGCTGCAGTGATCGGCGGATGTGCCGGTACTTCCAACGTACTGACCGGCCAGATGTTTAACGTTCCGGTTCTCGGAACACATGCTCATTCCTGGATCATGAGTTTCCCGGATGAGTACACAGCCTTTAAGACCTATGCGAGACTTTACCCGAATTCCTGTACTCTTCTGGTTGACACCTACGATGTCCTGAAATCCGGTGTTCCCAATGCGATCCGTGTATTTGAGGAGATGCGTGAGGAAGGTATCCAGCTGAAGAACTATGGAATCCGTATCGACAGCGGTGATCTTGCATATCTTTCCAAAAAAGCTTACAAGATGCTGGCTGCTGCTGGTTTCGATGATGCTACCATTTCCGCATCCAGCGATCTTGATGAATATCTTATCGAAAGCCTGAAGGCCCAGGATGCCAAGATCAATTCCTGGGGCGTCGGAACCAAGCTGATCACAGCCGATAACAATCCGGCATTCGGCGGCGTATACAAGCTTGCCGCTGTAAAGGACGCTGACAGCGATGCCTTCCAGCCAAAGATCAAGCTTTCCGAAAACACAGAAAAGGTTACCAACCCGGGCAACAAGACTGTATACCGTATCTACAGCAAGAAGACCGGCAAGATCAAGGCCGATCTGATCTGCCTTGCAGATGAGAAATTCGATCCGGAAGAAACTATGGTGATCTTCGACCCGGTTGACACCTGGAAAAAGACCAAGGTTCTTGGCGGAACCTACGAACTCCGTGAGCTCCTTGTTCCGGTAATTAAAGATGGTAAGAGCGTTTACAAGTCTCCATCTGTCATGGAACTCCGCGACTACTGCAAACAGGAGCAGAACACACTGTGGGATGAATCCAGACGTTTCGTTAATCCGCAGAAGGTTTATGTAGATCTCTCCCAGTCGCTCTATGACATGAAGAAGGCTCTCCTGGAAGAAATGAGTGAAAAAGAGCTCTGATAAACAGAAATAAGCATTCATAAACCCTCCTTTCTTATCATAAGCTTATGGATAAGGAAAGGAGGGTTTTTATTGCACAGAGAATTTTATACCCGGCTGATCAGTAGGGAGCATCCTCTGCCGGAAGCCTTTGTGCCGGAACATCTTATCGATATCGGACTTCCATTTGAAGCAGCACCGGGAGATCCGAAGCGGCTTCTGGAGTATCAGGCTGCAAAAGCGGCTTCTCAGCTTTTCCATGCCTGTCACAGATGCGGTCTGAACCTGTGGGCAGTTTCCGGATATCGTTCCTACCAGCGACAGAAGGAGCTCTTTACGGAAAGCCCTTTTGTTGCCAGGCCAGGTACGAGCGAGCATCAGAGCGGACTTGCTCTGGATGTCTCCTGTCCTTCCATCCATATGGAGCTCTCCGAAAGGTTTTCCGCAACAGGAGAAGGCCGCTGGCTGAAAAAGAACGCTCCGCTCTATGGTTTCATCCTCCGGTATCCCAAAAACAGAGAGGAGATCACCGGCTTCCCTTACGAGCCCTGGCACATCCGCTATGTGACCAAACCTCTGGCTTCCTGGCTCACCATCACAAATCTGACTCTGGAAGAATACCACAGTTTTCCTTCCCGGTGCCCGCACCCTCCCTGATCTGCTGCCTCCTGGCATCTGCATCTGATGTTTATATCTTGATCTTCACACATTTTTCTGTACATCTGATGCACGTTTACTGCTCCATCTGTCTGCCAAGAAAACCGGCTGCTGTGCGGACAAGTGCACGCTCCGTGTCACCCATTTCCGCTTTTTCGCTTCTGGACAGAAGGATCACGGCCCCGATCGCATCGCTGGCACACAGAACAGGCTGTATCATTTTTCGTTCAAAAGAATCACTGTCATCGACAATGATCGGGATATTTTCCCTGCTGCTCCGACTGATCAGTCTGCATTCTCTGCCGGCAATGACTGCATCCAGCTCAGAACTGATCTCTTTTCCTTCCAGTTCCCGGCTTCCGCTGCCACATGCCGCCACCACCTGATCACGATCCGTGATACATGCCGTCAGTCCGGTGGTCTGTACCAGCGCTTCCGCATATTCCACAGCAAACGAATTCAATTCTCCAATAGGCGAATATTTTTTCAGGATGATCTGTCCTTCTCTGTCTGTAAAAATCTCCAGTGGCGTTCCTTCCTTGATCCGCAGTGTCTTTCGTATCTCTTTTGGAATCACAACCCTGCCCAGATCATCGATCCTGCGAACAATTCCCGTTGCTTTCATCTTCCTGAATTCCTCCTGTATTTTCTGTTCATTGTACGTCAATGTTATGTCAACCATTTGTTTTTCATATGGTTATTATGCGAAAAACTGGGAGAAATATGCATAAAAATCTCTTATTTATCTGTCGCTGCAGGAGCCGCATTGTCGTATGCCTGCTGCAGAAATAAATCCTGATAAAATTTTTTTCGAAAATAGGGGTTGCATTTTTGAATAATAGTGGTATAGTATTCATATACTTGATATGTAGTTTTGAATACTACATGTTATTTTATCAGTTTCTACATTATTACATCGTAAACTGTCGCAATGATCCGTCATTGATGAACCGATCTTGAAGTTGTCCATATGATATAAACAGCAGATTTTTTTGCAGGAGGTGTTTTTATATGAAATTTAAATTAAAAGATCCGGGAAGCGCCATAACCCACGGAATCGGCATGCTTCTTGCCGTGGCCGGAGCCACTCCGCTGATCGTGAAGGCGGCCAGAAGTGCAGATGTTCTCCATGTTTTTGCAGTAAGTGTTTTTATCCTTACCATGATCCTTCTTTACCTGGCAAGCACACTTTACCATTCCGTAAGCTCCACAGCCAAGGTGAACCGCCGTCTGAAAAAAATGGATCACATGATGATCTTCGTGATGATCGCCGGCAGCTACACTCCTGTATGCCTGATTGTTCTCCACGGACGCACCGGCTATATCCTCTGTGCCCTCGTATGGACCGTTGCCATCATCGGAATGATCCTCAAGGGCTGCTGGATCAACTGCCCGAAATGGCTTTCCTCTGTGATCTACATTGGAATGGGCTGGCTGTGTGTACTTGCTTTTGTTCCGATCTTCCACAATCTGCCCCGTGCAGGCTTCGGATGGCTCCTTGCCGGCGGCATCATCTATACCATCGGCGGTGTGATCTATGCGCTGAAGCTTCCGATCTTCAATGCGAAGCATAAGAATTTCGGCTCCCACGAAGTATTTCATGTCTTTGTGATGCTGGGAAGTGTGTGCCATTTTGTTGTAATGTATTTCTTTGTAGCCGGTATGGCGATCCACTGAGTTACTCTGTGATCAGATAGATAACAATCTCACCTTTCGGATACCTTAAAAACTTAAAGCCCCGGAACACGGACAGACCTCAGGAAGTCGAAGTTATAACTTCTCTGAAGCTGCCTCGTGTTCCGGGGCTTCTTATTATGCCTGATCCAGCCTGTGATCCCGATGATCTCAGCCGATGGTCAGTGTGGAAAGACCACTGCAGTTAAAATATGCAAATGCACCTATAGTCTGAACGCTGTCCGCAATGTCAAGCTTTACAAGCTTTTCGCAGTCTGCAAATGCATAGGCTCCGATGCTGGTAACGCCTTCCTTGATCCGGACCTCTGTTATCTGGTCACGGTATCCGTTCCAGGGGACTTCTTCCTCATTTTGCCATTCATTCATGGCTCCCTGTCCTGCGATCTCGAGAACTCCGTTTTCATCAAGGCTCCAGGATACAGTATTCTCCTCCGCTCCACAAAAACCGCTCTTTTCTTCTGCCGGATCGGTTTCTGTTTCCATATCTTCCGATGCTGCGTTCTCCTCAAATGCTGCTTCCGGCTGGTCTTCCTGATCATCCGGGAGCATTTCCTGCGGAATGTCCGCTTCTTCATTTTCCGGAAGCTCTGTTTCTTCCGGTATTTCTGATGTATCTTGTGTTTCCGGATCATCCGGTGCTGCCAGCTCATCTGACATGTCTGGTGCCTTTGAGATCTCAGATTTATTTTCCGGTTCTGCTTCGGAAATTTCTGCTGCATTTATTGTTGGGACTTCTTTTATTTCAGTCCCTGTAATAGATTCTGCCGACGGATCCGTCACAGTATCCGATACAGCTTCTGCTGACTCCTTCGCACTGAATGTATCCGCTGCAAAAACACTTTCCATCCATATCCCGCAAGTCAGCATACTGACAGCTGTAATCCCTGCAAGTATTTTTTTATTTATCCTCATTTCCATGCCTCTACTTTCTGATCCTTACTGCTTTTACCTTGCTCCAGGAAGAATAATATTTCTTTGTTCCTGATTTTTTGTATGTGCGGATCCTTACGTAATACGTTTTGTTTTTCTGAAGCTTTGTCAGCGTGTATTTCGTTTTGGATACTCCGGACACTGTTTTTTTGCTTCCGGATCTGAAATTTTTGTTTACGGAATACTGGATCTCATATCCGGTCACATATCGGTTTTTCTTCCATGTGATCTGCGCTTTTCTGCCGGACAGGTTCTTTGCCGTCATCAGGGTAGTTCCTGCCGGATTGACTGTGACTGTAATACTCTTTGTGGCGGCATTGTATCCTGCTGTGGCGGAAGAACGGATCGTGATCCTTGCACTGCCGGTGAATTTCGCCGCAATGGTAATCCTTCCTTTTTTGTCTACCTTTACAGATTTACTGCTGGAAGAATATTTCAGCGGAGCTTTCCCATAAACTTTTGCATTGATGCTGATCTTCCGGGCTTTTGCATACCAGGTCCGCCGGATATTGGAGGCTTTGATGGTATTGCTGCGTTTTGTTACTTTGATGGTGCAGAAGGTGGAGCCGGCGGTATAATTGGTTCCCTTTGCAGCGTATGCCATGATCGCCGCGGTTCCTCCGCCTTTGATGGTTACTTTACCGGAGGCCGGATCTACGACAGCAGCTTTGGGGTTGCTGGAGCTGTAGGTTATGGTTCCGTCTGTTGTTTTTTCAGACAGTGCACAGAGGAATGGTTTTGTGCCGTATTTTACAGTTATTGTTTTTTTGTCAAATTTCAAGCTCGGCTCTGTCTGTTCGATAAGGAATCCTGCTTTGTAGGTTCCGCTGTAATTTCCGGCTCCTGTGATCTCCAGCTCTGCATTTCCCGCATTGACGTTATTGCTGCATTTTACGGTGTAATCTGTATTTTTCTGCAGTGTATAGTTTCCATCCATGATGATCATTTCCGGAGTTTTTTCGGTTCCGTCATAGGTGTATTTCTGCTCTGCGATCCTGATATCGCACAGTGCAAGGCTTCGTTTTGCCGGGCTGCCTGTTTTTGGATTCCATGGTACCCAGGTAATATTTCCGCCGTAATCCCGGAGGATATCCAAAGACCATGTTTTGTCTGTGTATGGATAGTATACGGTTGCAGTTACATTTTTGAAGATGTTATTTCCGAGTTTCGGACTGTTGCCATAAAAATAGATATTCTGCAGATTTTTGCTGTCTGCAAATGCGTTGTCGCCTATTTCTGTTACGTTTTCTTTGATATTCAGATTCACCAGGTTTGTACAGTTGCTGAATGCGCCCGGTTCGATCACGGTTGCATTTTCCGGAAGCGCTTTTCGGATCTCAAAGGTTATTGTGGCTGTTCCTGTATAATCGCTGTCGGTTTTGGCGATCACGGTGATCTTTGCTGTTCCCGGATTTACATTATCTGCGAGATATACCTGGTAGTCTTTTCCTTCTGTCAGTGTTTTTTCATTGTAAGTGATGGTTACTGTTGGTGTTTTTTCGATTCCATCGTATACATAGGTCTGTTCTGACAGCTGAATACTGCAGGCTGACAGAGCGATCTTCGCTTTTTCCAGTATCGGGAGCTGACGGTATTCTTTGTGTGATGCATTTCTTCTGCAAACTCTTTCTGCCTGTCCTGGTTCTGTATAAGTTGCAGCCTTTATTGTTTTCCACTCTCCGTAATCATGGCCTAACGCTGCTGTTGTGGTCTGGGCTTTGATCACGGTTCCGCAGACGCTGCAGTGACTTCCTTCTGTTTTTCCGGTTGTCTCACAGGTGGCTGCTACCGCCGCGTCTTTTACCGCCTTGTGACCTGTAGCTGCGATCGTTTCTGTTCGTGTCTTTTTGCAGCGGGTGCAGGTGTAGGTCTTTGTTCCGGCTGCGGTGCAGGTTGCTGCTTTTGTTACCTTTCCTCCGTCCCAGCTATGGCCGAGTGCTGCTGTAGTGGTCTGAGCTTTGATTACTGTGTTGCAGACGCTGCAGTGGCTTCCTTCTGTCTTTCCGGTTGTCTCGCAGGTGGCTGCTACCGCCGCGTCTTTCACTGCCTTGTGGCCTGCGGCTGCGATCGTTTCTGTTCGTGTTTTCTTGCAGCGGGTACAGGTGTAGGTCTTTGTTCCGGCTGTGGTGCAGGTTGCTGCTTTTGTTACTTTTCCGCTGTCCCAGCTGTGGCCGAGTGCTGCTGTAGTGGTCTGGGCTTTGATCACTGTGTTGCAGACACTGCAGTGGCTTCCTTCTGTCTTTCCGGTTGTCTCACAGGTGGCTGCTACCGCCGCGTCTTTTACTGCCTTGTGGCCTGTGGCTGCGATCGTTTCTGTGCGTGTTTTCTTGCAGCGGGTACAGGTGTAGGTCTTCGTTCCGGCTGTGGTGCAGGTTGCTGCTTTTGTTACCTTTCCGCCGTCCCAGTTGTGGCCAAGCGCTACTGTTGTGGTCTGGGCTTTGAGTACGGTTCCGCAGACGCTGCAGTGACTTCCTTCGGTTTTTCCAGTTGTCTCACAGGTGGCTGCTACTGCTGCATCCTTTACTGCCTTGTGACCTGTGGCTGCGATCGTTTCTGTTCGTGTCTTTTTGCAGCGGGTACAGGTGTAGGTCTTCGTTCCAGCTGTGGTACAGGTTGCTGCCTTTGTTATCTTTCCACCGTCCCAGCTGTGGCCTAACGCTGCCACTGTGGTCTGGGCTTTAATCACTGTGTTGCAGACGCTGCAATGGCTTCCTTCTGTCTTTCCGGTTGTTTCACAGGTAGCTGCTACTGCTGCGTCTTTCACTGCTTTGTGACCTGTTGCTGCGATTGTTTCTGTTCGTATCTTCTTGCAGCGGGTACAGGTGTAGGTCTTCGCTCCGGCTGTGGTGCAGGTTGCTACTTTTGTCACTCTTCCGCCGTCCCAGCTGTGGCCTAATGCTGCTGTTGTGGTCTGCGCTTTGAGTATGGTTCCGCAAACACTGCAGTGACTTCCTTCGGTTTTTCCTGCGGTCTCACAGGTGGCTGCTACCGCTGCGTCTTTCACTACCTTGTGACCTGTGGCTGCGATCGTTTCTGTGCGTGTCTTTTTGCAGCGGGTACAGGTGTAGGTCTTTGTTCCGGCTGCGGTGCAGGTCGCTGCTTTTGTTACCTTTCCGCTGTCCCAGTTGTGGCCTAATGCCGCTGTTGTGATCTGGGCTTTGATCACCGTATTGCAGACGCTACAGTGACTTCCTTCTGTTTTTCCGGTTGTCTCACAGGTGGCTGCTACCGCTGCGTCTTTCACTGCTTTGTGGCCTTCCTTAACAACAGTTCTGGTGCCGAGTTTCTTTAAAGTGCCACCGCTTCCGGTGCCTGAATTATCAGCATACATCACCCAGATTTCCAGAGTATTATTTCCTTCCTTCAAGCTGCTTCCGGAAATTTTCACTTCATATGCTCTGGCATTTGGAATTGTCTGTGTAGTGCTATTTGCAGATGTAGTATAACTGATTCCATTTACCACATATTTGAAAAGAGAAATCTCTTTTGAGCTGTCTCCCGCCCAGCCTTTAAGGGTGATCTCTTCGCTGTCCTTACAGCTGATCTTCGTATTATCAGCCGGTGAAAGGATCTCGTCACCAGACTGTACTTCCTCCGAAGTATCATCATAAAATTCCACACTTACCGTATAAGACTTCTTTGTAACCCCATCCGGCGCTGTAAGCGTATATACAACCGGGCTGGTAAAATCATGCTTCGAACCATTCCAGAATCCTGAAGGAAGTTCAGTTCCCATGCCTGAGCCATAATCAATCGAAGGCTTCAATTCTGTAACATTCGTCCCACTCGGCACCCGAAGAACGATCGTATCCTCCCCGATCGCACCGATAACATCCTGCTTCAGTCCAGGATTTTCCACCTTCTTAAGCACAAAACTGTAAAATGCAGCCTGATCAGAAGGAACCACATGGATCGTCACAGTCACCTGAATACTCTCCTGTGTCTCTGTATCGCTGATCTTATACTGTGAACTGTAATCTCCGGCTGACGCCGTAACAACACCTGTATAGCTAAAAGCATTATATTTTCCTCCGGGCAGATTCGTGCGATTCAATCCTGTCGGCAGCTTTTCCTCAATTACTGTAGTCGCATACGTTCCACTTCCACCAGTCACATTATCTGTGCACGGATACTGCGCCGCACTTTTTCCTGCACTGACATACAAATCCAGTGCCGGTACAGTCAGCGGACTCCGCACCGTGATCGTCGATGACGCCACAACTACCGAGCCATACTCTGACGGCAGTTTATCCGTCGCATAAAATACGATCGTACTTCCGCTGTCAGCACTTTCCAGAACCTTATCTGCTGCAACCGTTGTAAAAGATCCATTCTTTCCAAAAGCAACATGAACACCATATTTCTCCAGCTCATCCGCTTTAAATATCGGAGTCTGCGTCCCATCATTATATGTGATCTGCAGTTTCACACCGGACAGATCCAGCGTGTTCCCAACTGTAAACTGAGTTTTTGCCGGTGCTGCAAGCACGGAAAGCTTCGTTGCTTTTCTGGCTGTCACCGTAATATTTACCGGAATTTCTTTTCCAAAATAATTGAATATCACGGATGTATCCGCAGGCTTCAGCGGACCTGTTTTATCATAGGAAAAGCCACTGTAAATATATACATAACGTCCACCTATTGTGGCAAAAAAGCTGGCGCCTGAAGGATCAAACTTCTGGTTTTCACTGTATGTCGTCTTCGGACGCCCGGAAAGCACAATACTTGTAATATCACTGGCAGATGGTTTTTTGACTGTCATTGACCAGCTGGTCTGTTTTCCCTTATAATTGATCGTCAGTTCCCTTGTCCCTGTTTCCGAATTATCAAATCCGGTGATCATATCCTTCGTGATCGTTACTGATGTAGAATTATTAACAATAAGCGTCCCCCAGTACGCCGGAACCTCTCCCACGTAACACGCTGTCGGTACACGGGAAACAGAAAGTGATCTGATCGCCGATGCATCTGCACGTTCCGGCAGTCCATCCTTGGAAATCTGCCAGTCTCCGTCAAAGCTCCAGCCTTTATATGAGTTCGGATCCTTCATCTGCTCTGCTGTAAGAACACCGCCTGTTGTAAGCGTCTGTTCCGTGTTTGTCCCGATGAGCGCTCCCTGGCCGTTTTTACCATAACAATCCGAAACATGTCCATTCAGACCGATAGCAGAATTGAGTACATTTGCATTTACCTGTGCACAGATCTGACCTGTAACTGCTGTTCCGCCAGTCACGCGAAGCGTACCTGTAAAAGCACACTGTTTCACATATCCGCCCATGTTTCCAAACTGTTCGATCCGGCCGGCAATGCCTCCAAGGTAAACCTGATAAGAATTTCCGTTAGCCTGTGTGACAGAAAGATTTCCTCCTGCAACACATTTTTCAATAGTACCAATGTTTACTCCTGCAATACCACCAACATAGCTGTCTGTAGCTGTCATGGATATGGAAATATTTACTCCGGACGAACAGCCGCTGATAGTACCGGCCACCTCATTCTCTCCGACAATCCCGCCAAAAGCCGGATGGCTCATGGAACTGGTAGAGCCCATATGTCCTGTTACCGTTCCGGTTACCCTGCAATCCTGGATCTTACCAGTATTATACTGTGCCACAACACCATGGATATCATGACTGTCATAATCAAAATCCGCAACAATATTCAGATCCTTTATCGTTCCTGCATTCTGCTGGATCAGAGGTTTTTGGAGACCGGTTATTGTGAAACCGGCTCCGTCCAGCGTCCCACTGAAATACGATGCCGAAAAATTTGTCCTTCCGTCTGTACTGATATTTTTTGTCAGACGATAGTATGCTCCCTGGTTTGCCTGGATCAGATTAAGATCATCGATCGAAGATATCTTATATGGATTTGAAAACGTACCATCTCCCTCTGCCGGTGCAAGGGAAGAGCTTCTGCTTCCAATGATACGATAAACAATCCCTGCGGAGCCATCCGTCGGAACGGTAAACTTACCGTTCGACAGCTTCACCAGGATTGCCGATGCTGCCGGCAATGTATGGTTTTCATTGCTATCTCCTGCATAAACCGGGAATGTCGCTGCCTTTGCCGCAGCAATGGTATCCCCGTAAAAGCTGTATTTACCGGAGCTCTCACCGGCTGCAACTGCCGTATAAAAATCCGCCATAAGCTCCTTAAAAGAAACTCCGGTTACTTTCTCCAGATATTGCTCACAGCTGAGAGAAGAAGCATCGATCGTATAAAATTTTGGAAGCACCTTCATAGGCTGATAGCTTCCTGCCATCCGGTCGATAACATATCTTACAAAAAGATACGGCATTCCATAGTCCTGTGCATTGTCATCCCGGTAATTCTCGTAGATCAGCGAAGCCCCTGAACGGATGGCCGTATTACTTCCAATACCATTCAGCCAGCCGCTGCTGTCCGTTCCTCCCCAAAGATAGTCCATGACAGCCACTGCAAGGCCCTCATTCAGCCACGAATATCTGCCGGTACTCATAAATCCGGTTTTCAGCCAGAGGATTGCATGCTGTCCCTCATGAACAAGAAGGCCATTTCGCTTTGACATCTCCCCCGAAACATAAGAGGATGCTGACGGTGTGTTGATATGGATCGCTGTGATCCCTTCATCATACATATACATACCGCTGGCGCTACTTAAAGACTCCAGCAGGATCGACAGCTTGCCTGAGCCATCCTGTGCCGGAAAATCACCTGCACAGAGCTGGTTAAGGATACGGTAAGGCTGACCATCGTAGACAGCTGCCATATCCGCAGCGATCAGAGCTGTTTTCCCTGCGGTATCGTAATCTGCCTTCATGGTCTTATCCATCCACACATAGCAGTGTTCCCCAACTCCGATGCAGACATATGTTTTTCCATATGTATCATGGCCGCTAGTTCTATATATGTACTTTTCTTCACCTACCTGATAGGTAGTCGCCGCAGCCTGTACAGCAGTCAGCATCGGCTGATCATCCTGCATGTATGCCTGCAGCTGATCATCCTCCAGACTCTGTACCTGCCCCACATCTGCTGCCTCTCCCGCAATTCCCTCTGTTGCCGCCTGCGCCGATGCATTGCTTCCACCCTGCACGACTGCATAATCTTCTGCTTCAAAGTCCGCCGCTTGTGCCGATGTCCCGTCAAACTGCAAGGTTCCCGTATTTCCGGGATTTGTGGTATCTGTGTTAATGATAACTGCATATTCCCCGGAAAATGTTTCTCCTGGCTTACCCTCCTGAACTGCTGCAAAAACCTCTGTTCCGCAAAATAACCCCAGAAACAGAAAACAGCACATAAGCCGGAGACAGAAATCTTTTGTCTTTTTCATCCTCTTTCCTTTCCTCTTCTCAGCTGACTGAGTTCTTTGATTTTTGTGTTTATTCTACCATATTCACAATATTCGCACAATTCCAAATATTTGATTTTTATTATCATAAAGCGTCTTTTTCTGCCTCCGTTGCAGCTGTTCGCCTGCCGTGTATACAAAAAAAAGCGAAAAGCTCTGGTATTGGTATCGTACAGAACTTTTCGCTCTTTTTGAGCTACTCTATAAACTTTTTAGCTTATCTGATTTTTATTTATTTATATTTTTCTTCAGCTCATCCAACTGCTTCTGCTCAAGCCCTGTAACTTCTCGAATTTGAGTATCCGTAAATTCTTTGAGTTTCAGCATACTAACTGCGGTTTGGATAATTCCCTGACTAAGCCCATTGGCATACCCCTCTTCCATGCCTTCCTCACGGGTCTGTCTCATATGCCGTTCTTCGTCGTACTCATATATACTCACTTTCTTCGCCGTTACTGAAAACTTATAAAAAGTTATAAACTTCTATGTTTCATTCCTACTTCA
>OLNH01001402.1_pt1 | contig 12528 bp, 10 predicted proteins | sample 1643101 | NCBI WGS metagenome assembly OLNH01 (sample SAMEA3136758, study PRJEB25190) | human gut metagenome | biome: human gut; feature: human-associated habitat; material: faeces | place: Austria | collected 2013
CAGTGGATGATTTCCATGTCTCCATCGAGAAAGGACAGCTTTATGGTCTGATCGGCCCGAACGGTGCAGGTAAGACTACAATCTTCAACCTTCTGACTGGTGTGTACAAACCGGACGAAGGAATCATCAGTCTGGACGGCCAGGATATCACCGGCAAGAAGACCATCGATATTAACAAGGCGGGAATCGCCAGAACTTTCCAGAATATTCGTCTGTTTCATCAGATGAGTGTACTGGATAATGTAAAAACAGGACTTCACAATCACGATAAATACAGCCTTTTCACAAGTATTGTACATACTCCGAAATACTTCAAAGTAGAAAAAGAGATGAACGAAGAAGCTATGAAGCTTCTGAAAGTATTTGACCTTGATAAAGAGGCAGATATTCTTGCATCCAACCTGCCTTATGGTAAGCAGAGAAAGCTGGAGATCGCCAGAGCACTGGCAACCAGACCAAAGCTTCTGCTTCTGGATGAGCCGGCTGCAGGTATGAATCCTAATGAAACTGAGGAACTGATGGATACCATCCGTTTCGTTCGCGATAACTTTGATATGACCATTCTTCTGATCGAGCATGATATGAAGCTGGTTTCCGGTATCTGCGAGGAGCTGACTGTACTGAACTTTGGTCATGTTCTGAGACAGGGAAAGACTTCAGATGTACTTCATGATCCGGAAGTTATCAAGGCATATCTTGGAGAATAGGAGGAGAGACAGATGGCATTACTGGAAGTACAGGATATACAGGTTTATTATGGAATGATTCAGGCACTGAAAGGTGTTTCTTTCTCTGTAAATGAGGGCGAGGTTATCGCCCTGATCGGTGCTAACGGCGCAGGTAAGACAACTACTCTGCATACAGTGACCGGACTTCTCCGAGCGAAATCAGGACATATTATTTATAACGGTGAGGATATCACCAAGGTTCCGGCACATAAGATCGTAACTATGGGTATGGCACATGTTCCGGAAGGAAGACGTGTATTTGCCAACATGACTGTTCTTCAGAATCTGAAAATGGGTGCATTTACCAGATCTGACAAGAATGAGATTGAATCTACCATTGAGATGATCTATAAACGTTTTCCGCGTCTGAAAGAACGTCAGAACCAGACTGCAGGTACCTTAAGTGGTGGTGAGCAGCAGATGCTTGCCATGGGACGTGCGCTGATGAGCCAGCCGAAGATCATCCTGATGGATGAGCCGTCCATGGGTCTTTCACCGATCTTCGTTAATGAAATCTTTGATATCATTAAGTCAGTCAGTGAGAGTGGCACAACGGTTCTGCTGGTTGAGCAGAATGCGAAGAAAGCTCTTTCCATCGCAGATAGAGCTTATGTTCTTGAAACTGGAAGAATTACACTGGAGGGTAAGGCAAGTGATCTGCTTCATGATGAGTCTGTTCAGAAGGCTTATCTTGGAGAGTAAGAAAGGTTACTGGTTATCGTTCATTTCATTCTCAGTAGTTAAGAAAGAACTTAACTGTAAAGTGTTTTTGTGTTAGAATAATCATATAGAATCATAGAGATATCAGGGTCAAAAGGAAAGTATTTTGGCCCTGATACTGTATATGGCAAGGAGGGATTTTTATGGAGAATTTTGTAATTACCATTGCGAGACAGTATGGAAGTGGCGGACGTACCGTTGGCCAGATGCTGGCAGAGAGACTTGGGGTTTCTTTTTATGATAAGCAGATCATCCAGATGGCTTCTGATGAGAGTGGAATTGATGTGAAGCTTTTTGGACAGGTAGAGGAGGGTTCCAGTGTGAAGCCGTCTCTGTTTAATAAGACTGGATTATATAAGGGGGAACTGATCACACCAGATCAGAAGGGATTTGTTTCTGATGAGAATATTTTTAATTATCAGGCGAAGGTTGTAACGGATCTGGCTGAGAAGGAGTCCTGTGTGATCGTTGGACGTTGTGTGAACTATATATTTAAGGACAGACCGAATACTCTGAGAGTGTTTGTTCATGCACCGTGGGATTTCCGTATGGAGCAATCACGGGAGAAGATCAGTGGAAGTGATGAGGAGATTGAGAAGTTTCTTCATAAAGATGATAAGCGGAAGCAGGACTATTATCGGAAATTTGCCGGTGGGGACTGGAGTGATGCGATGAATTATGACTTGTGTCTGAATGCAGGTAAATTAGGATTTGAGAAATGTGTAGAGGCGATTCTGGCGCAGATGGAAGTTATGGGAATTAAATAATAGTTTTATGAAAGGCAGTCTCTTTTGAAGAGGCTGCTTTTTTGAATAAGGGACGCACTGAAAAATAGTTTATTGATAAGATGAAATATCCCCGGCAGATTTTTTTAGCCGAGGATGTTTGTTAAATGTTGTTTTTGATTTTGTTTTGGTATTCTTTGAGTGTTTTTTCGTAGCCCATATCGCTTAGTTCGTAGAAGTGTTCTCCTTGGATTTCGGTTGGGAGGTATTGCTGGTCTACGTAGTGGTTTGGGTAGTCGTGGGCGTATTTGTAGCCGATGCCGTGGCCTAGTTTCTCATGGCCGCCGTAGTGGGCATCCTGAAGGTGGGACGGGACGGTGGTTTTGGTGCGTTTAACGGAGTCCATGGCAGCGAAGATAGCATTAACTGAGGAATTACTCTTAGGGGCGCAGGCCATGTAGGTGACTGCCTGAGAGAGGATAATCTGCGCTTCAGGCATTCCAACACGTTCTACTGCCTGTGCAGCTGCGACTGCTACGCAGAGGGCCTGAGGATCAGCATTTCCGATGTCTTCGGAGGCGAGGATCATGATTCGCCTTGCAATAAATTTGACATCTTCTCCGGCGTAGAGCATTTTGGCAAGGTAGTAGACGGCTGCGTCAGGGTCAGAGCCTCGCATGCTTTTGATGAAGGCGGAGATGATGTCATAGTGGTTATCTCCGTTTTTATCGTAGCGGACCACGCGTTTCTGGATACACTGGGAGGCGACATCCAGGGTGATATGGATGAGTCCGTCTTCGCTTCTTGGAGTAGTGAGGATGCCCAGTTCTATTGCATTGAGGGCGTTTCTGGCATCACCGCCTGCCATGTCTGCGAGGAAGTCGAGGGCGTCTTCGTCTATCGTAGCTTTGTAGTTTCCCATTCCTTTTGTCTTGTCGTTGACTGCACGGAGAATGAGTTCTTTGACTTCGGAAATCTCCAGAGATTTCAGTTCGAAGATGATAGAGCGGGAGATTAAAGCGGCGTTGACCTCGAAGTATGGGTTTTCAGTGGTTGCTCCGATGAGAATAATGGTTCCGTCTTCCACAAATGGAAGGAGATAGTCCTGTTGGCCTTTGTTGAAGCGGTGAATCTCGTCGATGAAAAGGATAGTCTTCTTACCGTACATGCCAAGGTTCTGCTGGGCTTCTTTGACAACGGCTTCCATGTCTTTTTTGCCGGCTACGGTGGCGTTGATCTGGGTGAATTCAGCGCTGGTAGTATTGGCGATAACTTTTGCCAGAGTAGTCTTTCCGGTTCCCGGAGGACCGTAGAAGATGACAGAGGTCAGTTTATCTGCTTTGATAGCTCTGTATAATAAGGTATTTTTTCCGATGATGTGCTGCTGACCAACAACTTCATCGAGCGTGGTAGGACGCAGTCTGGATGCAAGAGGGGATTCCTGATCCAGAGTTTTTGATTTTGCATATTCAAATAAATCCATGATTTTTCTCCATAAAAATTGAATATTAGTGATATGTTTTGTGAGTAATGATATAAGAACATATATTTGCTATAGTATAACGTATCCTGGAAATTTTGTAAAGATTGCAGGTTTTAACCAAACTGCGGAGCAGTTATTTGGTGTAGAGCTGCGTAGCGAAGCGGATGCTTTTATCCGCTTGACTGAGATTGGACATCGATATGAGAAAGGCTATAAAAAGGAGAAGCTTTATAAAAGCTCCTCCATAATCTTTCCATATATTTCCTGATAGTGTGTAGACCATTTCTGGCAGATTGATTTTGCAGCGTCCAGATTTGGGGCGGCAATGTTCAGATCAATCAGGGAATGTCCTTTTTCAATCAACTGACATCTTACAGAATAGGTGCCCTGTTTGGTGATGTAATAATCTGCAGGGGTAACAATTCGTTCCTGGGCTTTAAATCCTGTGGATTTTAGGTACTCTCTGACCTCTTGCTTGATTTCAGGAGAGACATCTTTCTGAAAAAAGGAAAGGGTTTTTTTGCCATCCTCGGTAATTCGGTAATGGGAGGTGTTGGAACGGGTATCCATGGTGATCAGTTCAGCTTCCACAAGCTCAGAAATTGCCTGCTGAAGATGGAAATAATTTGTATATTCCCGATCCAGGATGAACTCTGAAATCTGAGAGTTAGTCAGAGTATCCTCTGTATTCTGAAGCATGTATAACACGATTAATTTGTAAATAGTGAATGGTGTTGACAATTAGTTACCTCCTTTGCATGAAGTTGCAGAGAATAGTCTTTTTATACGTTTGAGTTAATTATAACTGCTTTTTCCTCACAGTCAATGAGATTCTGTTTACAGATAAAATACTTTCCCTGAAAACTTTCTTCTTCTTTCATTCTGTGATGCAGCATATTTAATACTTCACGTTTCCGGCTTGCCCAGAGTGGTGCGATCAGCAGATCTTTTGGACCATCACCGGTAATACGGTGAATAACGATATCCGGGCGCAGATGTTCGAGACATTTGATCAGAAGTGAAAGATATTCATCTCTTTCATAAGTCCGGAACATTCCCCTCTCATAATCCGCAGACAGATCTGTGCCTCGCAGGACATGAAGAAGTTGAAGCTTGATTCCCTGAATATCCATCTGATTCAAATATTCCATAGTCTTAAGGATATCGTCTGTACTCTCTCCCGGCAGTCCGAGAATCGTGTGTATGATGACTTCAATGCCTTCTTTTCGCAGACGTTGAACGGCATCATCAAAAACAGAAAGCCGATATCCTCTGCGGATATACTGAGCAGTGGATTCGTGAATCGTCTGAAGTCCAAGCTCCACCCATACAGGCTTCTGTTTATTAAGCCTGGACAAAAGTGCCACGATTTCCGGACTGAGGCAATCCGGTCTGGTGCCGATGGAAAGTGCGACAATCTTAGGATGTGAGATTGCTTCTGTAAAAATTTTCTCCAGGTATTCTACAGGAGCGTAGGTATTTGTATATGCCTGAAAATATGCGATATATTTATGAATTGGTCTTTTCTGTGAAAGAATACTGATCTGGCTTTCAATCTGATTTGTGATGGAAAGTGCTGCATCAGCAGCGAAATCACCGCTGCCTCCTGCACTGCAGAAGATGCAGCCACGGGTTCCAATCCTACCGTCTCTGTTTGGACAGGTCATTCCGCCATTTAAAGTTACTTTGTATACTTTTTCACCGAAACGTTCTCTCAACATATAGTCGAGGGAATGGTACGGCTTTTCACCCCATTTTCTCATACGTTATGAGCTGAGTCTGATGAAGTGCTGTCAACAGATGTTGTTTCCGAAAGTACATTTTCAGCAGTAGCAGCAGTTTCGGCGGAAATGCTTTCTGGACAGTCTGTTTCTGTATCATTTTCCTTCGGAATATAATTGTCGAAGATTTTTACCAGAAAATGTCCATTGATAAATGCCTCCAGTGCAAAGCCCAACAGAATCAGAAGCATGATCATGATAGACTGAACACGGAAACTCTGGATCAAAAATACGGAAGCAGGTGCTGCTGTGATGACAGCCATCAGGATAGTGTATGGGAGGTGACGGATCGCCATCAGGAGTGCGTTTCGGAATGTGTTTTTGATCGAATTATAAAATTTGGCAAGTACCGGATAGATGTAAAGAAAAACTATCAGATACAGAAAAGCAAAGGCAATAAGAAGAATATACAGTACCTTTGACATAGAACCGGTCATATTTGTGACGATGTTCAGGTCAACATAAAGAACTGCGCCGACAGCAAGCATGATCAGATTGATGATCGTCGCCTGTCTGAAATTCTGTTTAAATGATTTGAAGAAACTTCTGACAATGTATGATTCCTCGTTGCGGGCCATTTTCAGGGTGACATAGTGAAGTGCAGTCAGTGATGCACCGATGGTTACGACTGGAAGACAACAGATCAGGAAGACGATATTAAGGATCATAAGGTCTGCCACACGTCCCATGACGGTAAAGAATTTGTTGTCCATGTTAAATAATCTGTCCATTCTTTTGAATTCTCCTTTTATTGTATGGTGTGCTGCGCAGCAGTAATTCAGAATGTTACTGTTTACTTTATGTGTCCTTCAGCATCGATAATTATTTCTGACAGGCTGGGGAGCGGTGTTCTGATATAAGCAGACAGTAACTTTAAGTGAATTGCCGGTATAAACTGTGAACGGTCTTGCCACGGAAAATCTGCACAAGGTTTATATATTAGTATAACGAATCGGGTGGGAAAAAGCAAACCTTTTTATGTAACCAGAAGCTGGTCTGCAGTGACGAAAACATAACCTTTTTGGCTGAAGAGGTCAGCAATCTGCAAGGCAGCATCTACAGAGGTCTGGTAACCGTCATGCATAAGGATAATGGAATCATCATGGACTTCTTTCTCCGCAATAGAGAGGATACAACTGACATTCTGGCTTTTCCAGTCAAGAGTGTCCACATCCCAGAATACGGGCAGCATATCCACGGATAATTCCATATCTTTGATCCATGCACCGAAAGGTGGGCGTATGTAAGAAGGGTAGACCCCTGTGGCTTCATAGATCCGGTTATTGGTTTTTTCAATTTCCATACGTGCTTTCTGTGCTGGAATTTTATTCAGTTGTACATGATCCCAGGTATGATTGCCAATCAGGTGACCGTCTGTTTGCATTTGCTGAAGGATATCTTCGTTTCCTTCGATATTTTCCCCGATTACAAAAAAAGAAGCCTGGATATTCCGCTCACGCAGACCATCCAGAAGCAGTGGGGTGTATCTGGCATTGGGACCATCGTCAAAGGTCAGTGCGATCCTTGGGGACTCCAGAACTTCGGAGTCTGCAGGAATGGAGGACTGTTTCAACAGAGAAAGCATCCCTGGTCCTGCAAGTTCTGTAAAAATCTGTATTCGTCTGTCTGTATCAGAAAAGAGGAGAAATAAAAGGGTAAATAGTACAGCTGAAAACGTGAGGATTTGTTTCATAATTAAAATACTCCTTATGAACAGTAACTGATTATGCAAGACCACATTACATTATATGAAAAAAACAAAGCAAAACATACCGATTTATTGTATAATAGATAAGACATTCAACAGACCTTTTACAGACAAACTGTTGATTGGACGAAAGCAGTAATGTGGATGAAGAAAGTCCACTGAAATAAGACAGGGAGAAAAAGATGAAAAAGAAACATACAAATCTGATCGTCTTTCTGGTACTGGCAGGGATACTGGCCGTTTTTTATATGACAGGAGAATCTTATTATGAAGGCCTGACAGGCAAAAGCAGCCAGGAAAAAGAAAGCACTGAAGTATACCAATATAAATATGACATGATCGTAGACGGACCGGATTCTCCGTTCTGGCAGGCTGTTTACAATTGTGCTCAGGAATGGGCACAGCAGAATGATGCGATCCTTGATTTAAAAGGAAGCGGCAAGGAGAGCAGCTATAATAAACTGGATTACATGAACATGAGTATTGCATCCAATGCAAATGGGATCATTCTTCAGTACAGCGGAGAGCAGGGGCTGGAGTCGAAAATCAATGAAGCTGTTCAGAAAGGAATCCCGGTTGTTACAGTAATGAGTGATGCGGTTCGCAGTAAACGACAGAGTTTCGTAGGGGTAAGTGATTACCAGCTTGGAAGTGCTTATGGGGAAAAAGTTGCCGAATATGTGACAAAAGATACAAAAAGTATTTTAATCCTGCTGAAACGAAACATTGATGACATGAATCAGAGTCAGATTTATACACAGATCAGTAATGCAGCTCAGGCAAAAGCAGATTCTGCGGACAGCATTCAGATAACGGGAAAGAATCTTCTGTCAACAGGAACCTTTGAGACGGAGGAAGCGGTAACAGACATTTTTCAGCAAAAAGACAAGATACCGGACATTCTGGTATGCATGGATGAAGAAACCACAGAGTGTGCAAGACAGGCAGTGCTGGACTTTAATCTGGCGGGGAAAGTTACGATTATCGGCTACTACAGCTCCGAGGATATCCTTACAGCAGTGGAAAAAGGTGTGATTTCCGTTACCTGCGATGTGGACACGGATCAGCTGGGCAGGTACAGTATTGAGGCGCTTACAGAATATCAGAAAGAGGGAAGAACAAATTCCTATTATAATGTAGATATTAATTTTCTGGATAAGAAAGCAGTATGTGAAATGAGAAAGGAGGAGCGGACACAGTGAAACAGATACGCTGGAAAGACCTTTCTCTGGTCAGCAAGATTGTTATAGAAGTGGGAATGATCGCAATTCTTTTATTTGCCATGAATATGATCTTTTATGTGCGGATCAATAATTCCATGCAAAAGCTGGACAATGTTTATGCCAGCAATGCAGAACTTACAGAGCTTTCCCAGATATTTGAAAAAGTACAGGATAACATGTACGATTATCTAAAAGTAAAAAGCTCTCAGGTGTTGCTGGACTATTATCAGAATGAAGCAAAATACAGAAATCAGCTGGAGAAACTGAATGAAGAGAATATCAATGATTCAGTGAAACTTCTGGAGCGTAATGTCAGAAAGATGTCGGAAACTTATCTGGATTATACGGCAGAGACCGTAGCTGCCAAACGAGGCAGAAATGTAGAGAAATATAAACGGAAATATGATGAAGCAACGAAACTTTACGGATATATTCAGAGTTCTATTGATGAACTGAACAATCTGATGTTTCAGGAGAATTCCAGCACCTATTCTGTACTTCGCGCAGTGATGCGCTATCTGGAGATCAGTAATACGATCATTATGTTTGTGATTGTAGCAGGTGGAATGATTCTTCTGATCCTGGCGACCAGAAAAATGTTTGTTTCTCTTTCCAACATGGCAGAGACAGCACAGCTGGTAGGTCAGGGAAATTTCCGGGTAAAAATGCATGATACCGATGCACAGGATGAGCTTGGAATGGTGACCAGAGCGTTTAATACAATGGTGGAGAATCTGGATCTGTATATGGCGAGAACAAAAGCCAGTATGGAGAAGGAGCAGCAGATGATGGAGAGAGAGCTTCTTATGGAGAATCATCTGAAAGAAGCACAGCTGAAATATCTGCAGTCCCAGATCAATCCGCATTTTCTTTTTAATTCTCTGAACGCAGGAGCACAGCTTGCCATGATGGAGGATGCTGAGCAGACGGGAATTTTTGTAGAAAAAATGGCAGATTTTTTCCGCTATAATGTCAAAAAGGGGCAAGAGGATGCGACTCTCGGTGAGGAACTGGAAGCAGTCGACAATTATATTTATATTCTGAATGTCCGCTTTGCCGGAGATATTCATTTCAGCAAAGATGTGGATGAATCTCTGGAGAATGTCAGAGTTCCGAGCATGATCCTGCAGCCTGTTGTGGAGAATGCGGTAAATCATGGAATCCGCGATATCGAATGGGAGGGGAAAATCCATCTCACAGTTACGGGAGACGCAGATTATATCCGAATCAGTGTAAAGGATAACGGAAAAGGAATGACGCCTGAGCAGATAGAAGGCGTTCTGACCGGAAATAAGAAATATAAGAAGGAAGAGGGCGACTCTACAGGAATTGGTATGAACAATGTGATCAGCCGTCTGGAACTGTATTATGAGGAAACAGGGCTTGTGGAGATTAACAGCGAAGGAGAAGGAAAAGGGACGGAAGTTGTGATTTATATACCAGTAAATTAACCGGATCAGGTAAGCTGAGAATATATGGGGAGAAGAGCAATGTACAGAATTTTGTTGGCAGATGACGAAGGTATTATGCTGGAATCATTAAAGAAGATTATTGAGTCTGAATATGGAAATGAATGTGAGATCCATTGTGCAAAGTCAGGAAGAGCGGTAGTGGAGACTGCACAGGCATATCCGCCGGATATCTGTTTTATGGATATTCAGATGCCGGGGATCAGCGGAATACAGGCAATCAGAGAGATTAAGAAGTTTAACAGCTCGGCTGTTTTTGTGATCATTACGGCATATGACAAATTTAACTATGCGAAAGAAGCAGTCAGTTTAGGAGTTGAAGAATTTCTGACCAAACCTGTAAATAAAAAAGTGATCCTGGAAACCTGTGCGAAAATGATGGCAAAAGTGGATCAGACACGCCAGAAGAGGAGTGATGACCTCCGCATCAGGGAGAAGCTGGAGACAGTTGTGCCGATGATTGAGAGTGGGTATATCAATAATATCCTCCTGCAGGATGATTTTGTTACTTATCAGGATAATTATACAGAACTTCTCGATATCCATGAGAAATATGGATATATGATGGTGGTGGAATTTGGCGATTCGCTGGAGAACGGAGTACTGAGCAATGCAGTGGGAGCTAGCGTGAAAGCAAACAAATTCTATTCCACTTTCCGTGAGATCGCACAGGATTTCTTTGAATGTCTGGTAGGTCCGATCATGGGAAACAGGATCGTACTGCTGGTTCCATATGAAAATGCGAGAAAAGATTATGAAGAACGTGTTGCCATTGTCACAAGAGCCAGAAATATGGTACATAAATTCGAAAACAGGATTGACAGTATATTCCGCTGCGGAATCGGCAGAGTCAAAGATCTGGGAAGTGTGAAAGAGTCTTTCCAGGAAGCTGTGGTTGCGCTCAGAGAAAGTACCAGCCATGTGGTGCATATAGAGGATGTACCTGTGGCACAGAAATACGATGGTGAATATCCAAGAGATCTGGAGAGCAGATATCAGAAACGTATTCTGGAGAAAGATGTAGCAGGGGCACTGAACTGTGCAAATGGTTTCATCGAATGGATGAAAGGGCAGGCAGCAGTTGACAGAGAGGATGCAGAGATTAAGATTCTTGAACTCGTAATGGATGCGGAGCGAAGGGCTTTCTTTGCGGGAACCATGAAATATAATATCAATGACAGACGCAGTTATATCAGGGAACTTCAGGCATGTCCGGATATGGAGAGCCTGCGTAACTGGTTTCTGGATAAAACAAGAGAAATCTGCACAAAGATGGAGGATTCCAAAGAGAAAGAGGCAGTCAGCGTAATTGACAGGGCAAAGGCATATATTGATGAGAATTTCCGCAAAGATATTTCTCTGGATGATGTTTCCAGAGAGGTAGATATCAGTCCATACTATTTCAGCAAACTGTTTAAGCAGGAGACAGGCAAAAATTTTATTGAGCATCTGACAGAAATCCGTCTGAAAAATGCCAGAAATCTTCTTCAAAATTCGCAGCTTTCCATTAAAGAGATATGCGCAGAATCCGGATATAGTGACCCGAACTATTTCAGCAGGATATTTAAGAAATATGAAGGTGTTACACCAAGTGAGTTCAGGGAGAGATTAGGTTGATGAGGGGACATAGAATGGAAAAGAATGACAGAATTAAGAAATTGGTGCTGGGGATGCTGGTACTCTGTGTGGGAATGGTATTTCTGGCAGGATGCGGTTCTGTGCAGGAAAAGGATTCAGCAGAGACAGAAGAAACAGCATCAGCAGGAAAAGAAGAGCACAAAATTCAGATAGGACTTACGGTGGATTCTTTTGTTATTGAAAGATGGATTCGAGACAGAGATGTGTTTGTGGCAACTGCCAGGGAACTTGGGGCAGATGTCAATGTGCAGGATGCAGGTGCGGATGCAGAAGAACAGATCAGTCAGATTGAGTACTTTATCAGTAAGCAAGTGGATGTGATCGTTGTGATCGCTAGAGACTGCGGTGTGCTTTCCGATGTAGTCCAGAAAGCACAGAATGCCGGAATCCCTGTAATCTCCTATGACAGAATGATCAATAATGCAAACACAGATTTCTACATTTCCTTTGATAACAGGAAGGTTGGAGAAATCATGGCGCAGGCGCTGATCGATGCAATTCCGCAGGGCGGTGACATTTTTATGATCCAGGGTTCCTCGTCAGACAATAATGTCAAAATGCTTAAAGAGGGGTTTGACGATACACTTGAAGATACAAACCTGAATGTGGTTTACGAGGCAAACTGTGATGGATGGACTGCAGAGCTGGCAGTGGGATATGTGGAAGAAGCACTGGAAAAATATCCGCATGTGAAAGGGATCATGTGCGGAAACGATGACATTGCCAGCCAGGTGGTACAGGTTCTTGCCGAGAATCAGCTGGCGGGAAATGTAGTTGTTATCGGTCAAGATGGCGATCTGGCAGCCTGTCAGCGTATTGTAGAAGGAACACAGTATATGACTGCTTTTAAATCTATTGAGGATCTGGCAAGGGAGGCAGCAAAATATGCGGTTGAGATCGGAAGCGGCAGAGAGGCTTCTGAACTGGAGGGAGTCACTGAGAAAGTGAATGATGGAACCTACGATATTCCGTCCAAGGTTCTGGATCCTATTGCTGTGACAAGAGAGAATATTGATGAGGTGATCATAGACGGAGGATTCCACCGCAGAGATG
>OLNH01001416.1_pt1 | contig 12380 bp, 12 predicted proteins | sample 1643101 | NCBI WGS metagenome assembly OLNH01 (sample SAMEA3136758, study PRJEB25190) | human gut metagenome | biome: human gut; feature: human-associated habitat; material: faeces | place: Austria | collected 2013
TTATAACACAGTAAGAATTCATAATCATTGCGGTTATATAAGTCCAAATAATTATGAATCAGCATTTTTCAAATGTAGAAGTTAAATAGAAAAAATTTCTATTTAACTGGCACTTTTTCTTGACATAGTACCACTTTTTATAGGTGTCTCCTTCAAATTTCTCAATTTTAGGGAGTGCTACAAAATCAGCTGGATTCTTTTGGATAAGTTCCATTTCATAAGCATACTGCAATGCTTTTCTTATATTGGAATGTCTTCTCTTGACTGTTGCTGCTTTAACAGGACTGTATTCTCTTTTACCGATTTTATATCCTTCCAAACACTTTGAATAATAAGTCTGTATATCAATAGATGAAAGTTCACCTAATGTGACAAGAGTATTTTCAAAATAAGGAATGATTCTACACATTACATTTGTATAATATGAGGCATAAGTATTTTCTTCAATCATGTATTTTTCAACATTCTCTAACCAGTAATACGGACCTTTAGTCCTGTTGAAAATGATATGTTTTTTCTTTTTCCGTCTGCTTGAGTATAGCTTAGGATTATATGAAAATAATCTCTTTTAGTTCTAAGACAGCCGGCTGCTAATTCTTTCTCTTCCATATTTCCTCCTTCCACTCTATGGTACTATGTCAAGAAAAAGTGCCATTCTGATTAAGTCCTAAACTGACAATTGCACTGAATTATATGTAGATATGGTGTTTTAAGAATACAACGTCGGATAAAATACCGATATGAATAGACGCATAGGATAAGCATCTGAATTTCCACTCAACTTTGTGCAGTAAAGAATTCAGCTTATGTCCAATGTCAATAACAGTATTCCCTTCTACGTTAATGGCTTTTATCAGATAAAGTTGTAAATTAATATAAGCAAAATACATTATAACCAATACTTTTTAATAATAAAATGCACTTTTATCCCCTGAAATGTTATTTTTACTATTTTTTCAATTATCCGGCTTATTATTACTGAGCAATAATCATATGGGACATAAAATTTCAAGAGCATACAAAAGAGAAGGATATTATAGAAGTATTGACAAATTATATTTTATAAATTATACTTTTTGTGTAAGTATGAAAAGTATAACGAGAATAAAAAGTTGGAGGAGATGTTATTATGGCAATGAAAAAAGGACAACATATATTTGGAACGGTTAAAGTTGGAGAAAAGGGGCAAATAGTAATACCTAAAGAAGCACGACAAATTTTTGATATTAAAGCAGGAGATACGTTATTAGTATTAGGGGATGAAGATCAAGGAATTGCAATAGTAAAAGCTGATGTTATGAAAGAATTAGCAGTTAAAATATTGAAAGGTCTAGGAAATTTAGGAGGGATATTAGATGATGAAAAATAACATCATGCTAATATTACCAATAGCATTAATTTTAGATTTACTTATTCCATTTTTCTTGGCTCCTACATATAAAGGATATAACCATTTAACTCAAGTTATGAGTGTTCTAGGGAATAGTAAAGCGCCATTGCATAATGTGTATAATACTTGGCTCGTAGTCTTTGGAATAATCTTAGTAGTGTTTAATTTCAAAATATATTCGATTGTTTCAGAGAGTTCAAGGCTGATTGCGGTAATACTTTTTACTGTATTACTGATTTATGCAATTGGGGGTTGTATTCTCTCTGGTTTATTCTCTGTTGGAGAGGTCAAAAGTCTGGATACCCTATCAGAAAAAATACATGGTTATGGTTCTGTTATTGCTTTTATGTGCTTAACATTTGCCCCAATTTTAATAGGGGTTTATGCGTATAAAATAAACGATATCAAATTTTTATTTTTCTGCGTAGTGTGTTTCATAATAGCAATATTATGTTTTTCATGCTTTGTCATGGGAGATAAACCTGATTATAAAAACACGTTATTAGCATTTGAAGGCTTGTGGCAAAGATTATTTTTACTATTTATGTACCTCCCTTTAGGGTGTTTGGTGCTGTTTGAAAAATGAAAAGTGGAAATAGATATACGACAGATTATAAAAAGTTATCAAAAAATGCTTTTAATATACAAGCAAAATCGTATGATATCGATAAAAATGAAAAATATGCAAGTAATCTATGTAGTACTGTTATAAATGCATTAACATATATTTCATTTGATAATTTTCTTGATTTAGTTTGCGGTATAGGAGAAATTCTTAATCTACTAAAAAATCTATATCCTAATGTTGCTTTAAATGGTATTAATATTTCAGATGAAATGTTAAAAATAGCCAGAGATAAGTTTCCGGTAAATGCAAAATTATATCTTTGCGATGCTAAATATTTAACATTTAAAAATGAGAGTTTTTATTAGCTTATATGTACAGATATTTTCACAATTATCCTAATTCTCAAGTGGCAATCGATGAATTTTATAGAGTACTGAAAAATAATGGAGTTTTATTACTAGCTGTTTTTTGGAAACCATTTCCTATCCGCAATTTATGAATTTATTTATTCCCTTTTATAACGATGGTGATGTTAAATTAGATTCAAAAGAATAAATAATAAACTTTTTAAAATTAGAGGTTTTATTAAGTTCAATTATCAGAAAATAAATATATCTTGCTATTTAGCTATAGTAGAAAAATAAAATATCAATGAATACTTACATATATGAAATGATAAGTTAAATAAAAGAAGTGATTTATTAAAAATAAAAAACGTTTATATGAGAAAAGAATTTCTATTATTGATTAAAATAATATTATTTGATTTAATCCTTGCTTATAAGGAAATTCCAATAAAATAATTAATTAATAGAAATAGTATTTTTTACAAATTATAGGAATAATATTGACAAATAAAGTTTAAAAGGTATATTATAACAGTGTTATATAGCGCTGTTATATGGAGGGTTAAAATGCAAGATACGTTAAGTTTGACACTAGAAAAAATTCAACAAGCTGCTATTGATGAATTTTTAGAGAAAGGATTCAGAGGTGCTTCATTGCGTCAAATCGTTAAACATGCTGGTGTGACGACTGGTGCATTTTATGGATATTTTTCCAGTAAGGAAGCTTTGTTCGCTTCGATTGTCGAACCACATGCACAAGCTATAATGGCTCATTTTATGGAAGCTCAAATAAAATTTGCAAATTTACCTAAGTATGAACAACCTACGCATATGGGTATTGAATCGAGTATTTGTATAAACTGGATGGTTGATTATATTTGTGATCACCGTGATCCAATAAAGCTGTTACTATCGAAAGCTGAAGGAACAAGCTATGAAAATTTTGTGCACAATATTGTTGAAATTGAAGTAAAGTACACTCTGAAATATATGGATGTTCTTAGAGAACTAGGTCATTCTGTACCTAAATTGGACAGGACTCTCTGTCACATTATTGCAAGTGGCATGTTTGGAGGAATTTTTGAAGTTGTCATTCATGATATTCCAAAAGATCAGGCTATGCGTGATGTAGGTCAACTTCGTGCATTTTATACTGCTGGTTGGCAAGCATTGATGGAAGAAAAATAAATGAATGCTACCATCCGCATTTTTTTTACTTCTTGAGTTAGTTTAAACTAACTAATGGCGCGTTCACAAAAAGGAGGAAGGTTAAGATGAAAGAAAAGAAAACAGGTGCAATTACCACTTTGTTGGAGTATGCAGGAAACTATAGGGTTTTGACTATTATTGGTCTTGCTTTGTCTGCAGTTTCAATGCTTTGTAGTATAGTACCATATGTTTGTATTTGGCTCGTGGTTAGAGATTTGATTGCAGTCATACCAGACTTTTCCAATGTTAAAAATGTGGAAACTTATGGATGGATTGCTTTTGGCTTTGCTGTAGTAGGAATTATCCTTTATTTTATTGGATTATTATGTACTCACTTAGCGGCTTTTAGAACTGCTGAAAATATTCGTAAAACTGGAATTAACCATATAATGAAGGCACCATTAGGATATTTCGACAATAATGCTTCCGGACTTATTCGTGGAAGATTAGATAGTGCAGCTAATGATACAGAAACATTGTTGGCTCACAATTTAGCTGATATCGTTGGAACTGTTGTATTATTTGTTGGAATGGTAGTTTTGATGTTTGTTTTTGATTGGCGTATGGGAGTGGCGTGTCTGTTATCGGCGATTATATCAATAATTACAATGTTTTCGATGATGGGTGGAAAGAACTCTCAGCTTATGGCTGAATATCAAGCTGCACAGGATAGAATGACAAAAGCCGGAACGGAATATGTTAGAGGGATTCCGGTAGTTAAAATTTTTCAACAGACAGTATATTCTTTTAAGGCATTTAAAAAGTCAATTGAAGAATATAGTGATAAGGCTGAATATTATCAGGGAGAAGTATGCCGTGTTCCCCAATCTATTAACCTGACATTTACTGAAGGAGCTTTTATCTTTTTAGTGCCACTTGTCATTTTTCTGGTTCCAAGCACACTACGTGATGGTAACTTCAGTAATCTTGTTACAAATTTCGTATTCTATGCTGTTTTTTCTGCCATCATTTCGACAGCATTGGCAAAGATTATGTTTGCATCATCGGGCATTATGCTAGCAGGTACAGCACTAAGCCGTATTGATTTAGTCATGAAGGCTCCAACACTTGAAAAATGTGTGAATCCAAAAGAGCCTGCAGATAATAGTGTGGTTTTTAAAGATGTCAGTTTTACTTATGAAGGATCTAGTATCCCAGCATTATCGCATATATCCTTTAGAGTTAAACCAGGTCAAACTGTTGCACTTGTTGGTCCCTCAGGAGGTGGTAAAACAACAGCTGCTAGTTTAATTCCTCGATTTTGGGATGTAGATGAAGGTGTAGTTGAGGTTGGAAATGTTAATGTTAAAGAAATTGACCAGCATGTTCTCATGGATCAGGTTGCTTTCGTTTTTCAAAATACAAAACTCTTCAAAACATCGATTTTAGAAAATGTTAAAATTGCCAATCCAAACGCATCAGATGATGATGTTATGCAAGCTTTAAAAGCGGCTAGATGTGAGGATATTATTGAGAAACTTCCTAATGGTGTCCATACAATCATTGGAAGTGAAGGTACTTATCTCTCTGGAGGTGAACAGCAACGTATTGCTTTAGCGCGTGCTATTTTAAAAAATGCACCAATTGTGGTATTGGATGAGGCTACTGCTTTTGCTGATCCTGAGAATGAAGTTTTAATTCAAAAAGCTCTCAGTGTTTTATGTAAAGATCGAACAGTTATCATGATTGCCCATCGTTTATCAACTGTTGTCAATGCGGATAAAATTATTGTTTTAGAAGAGGGACATATAATTGAAGAAGGTACTCATAAAGAATTATTAGATAAAAATGGTCTATATCATAAGATGTGGACTGATTATAATCAAGCAGTGAAATGGAAAATCACAGGTGGAAAGGAGGCAGCGTAGATGTTTGGAAAAAATTTTAAGCGAAAATATGCCTTAACAGAGAAAGGGGTTCAGAATGTCAAAAAGGGAACATTTTGGACAGTTATAGTAAATATTGTTGTTATGGGTGGTGTCAGTGTATTGTATTTACTGATGAAAGATTTGATGGCAGTTTTTATTGGTAATCAAACAGAAATGAATATAATAACGATTTTAATTTTATTAGTTGCATTTGTATTCTTATCATTTATAACGCATCTTCAACAGTATACAGCCACTTATGGACTTGTTTATGGGGAAGTAAAAGTTACTAGAATTGCATTGGCTGAAAAACTTCGTCAATTACCTTTAGGATATTTTAATAAAAAGGATATTGCTGATTTAACAGAAACAATCATGGGAGATGTCAATCGTATGGAACATGTCTGGTCACATGTTTTAGGTTATTTGTATGGATCTTATATTTCAACTGGTATTATTGCTGTTTTCCTATTTATTTATGATTGGCGTTTAGCGATAGCCTGTCTTTGGGGTGTACCTGTCGCATTTGGACTTTTGTTTGGTTCACGCAAATGGACTTCAAAAGCCTCTGAAAAACTTAAACAAGCTGCAATTAAGGTATCTGATGGAATCCAGGAAACATTAGAAAATGTTAGAGAAATTAGAGCTACAAATCAAGAAAAGACTTATCTTCGAGGTCTATATCAAAAAATTGATGAGCATGAAAAGGTAATGGTAAAAGGAGAACTTGTGGCGGGTATATTTGTGAATACTGCAAGTGTTATCATGCGTTTAGGTGTAGCAACGACAATTTTGGTTGGAGCACATTTGATTGTTCAAGGGCAAGTTGACTTCATGATACTGTTTATGTTTTTGTTGGTTATTACAAGAATTTATGCACCATTTGACCAAAGTTTAGCATTAATTGCAGAGATGTTTGTATCACAGGTATCAGCGAATCGTATGATGGAAATTTATGATACACCTGTTGCATCAGGAAAAGAAACCTTTGAACCAAAAGGACATGATATTGAATTTCATCATGTTTCATTTGCTTATGATGACCATGATGTTTTAAAGGATGTCAGTTTTATAGCCAAGGAAGGAGAAGTAACAGCCTTAGTTGGACCTTCTGGTTCTGGCAAGAGTACCTGTGCTAAATTAGCTGCACGTCTTTGGGATGTTAATAAAGGAACTATAACAGTAGGAGGAATTGATATTAATACTGTTGATCCTGAAATTTTATTGAGAGATTATTCAATGGTGTTTCAAGATGTTGTTTTATTTGATGACAGCATTAAAGAAAATATTCGTCTGGGAAAAAGAAACGCAACGGACGAAGAAGTATATCAAGCTGCAAAAGCGGCAAATTGTGATGAATTTGTGCAGAAACTTCTTAATGGCTATGACACACTGATTGGTGAAAATGGTGCAAAACTATCAGGTGGTGAGAGACAAAGAATTTCCATTGCCAGAGCGCTTTTGAAAGATGCTCCAATCGTTTTGTTAGATGAGGCAACAGCTAGCCTTGATGTTGAAAATGAAACCAAAGTTCAGGAAGCTTTATCTACACTATTAGCCAACAAAACAGTCTTGGTCATTGCTCATCGTATGCGAACTGTTCAATCTGCAGATAAAATTATTGTTTTAGAAGATGGAAAAGTGAAAGAAGAAGGAAGTCCAGAACAATTATATAAGCAAAATGGACTCTATCGTCATATGCTTGATTTACAAAATGAGAGTTCTAAATGGCAGATTGATAATAACAAGGTTTTATCTGATATAATTTGATTAAAAAAATATATGTCTAAATAAAAATAAACCTAATTATTTTTTGTTTATTATAGTGAAAGATTTCGTCTCGTATCTAATATGATTTTATTGTTCTTATATAGATTATATGATAATATTCAGTTAGAACAAACTAACTTGTGAGGTTATATGTAAATGCAAACTAGATTCAATCAATCATGGTATGGAAAAAGAGCAAAGGTTATAAGAGATAACAAAGATTACTGTGTTATAGATTATGGATGCAAAGGAAAAGGAATTATATCAAATTATAATCTGTTTGACGGAATTTCATGCTGTTTTTTAGATTTTGATACAGAAGAAGTCATGCCCTCTCAAAAATTCAATCCAGATATAATATCTATTGTACATTGTCATACTGGAAGATATGAATGTGAATTTTCTAATCATCAGATTTTTTATTTATCAGAGGGATATTTCAGTATTATGGGAACAAAATATTTACCGATTTCATTCTCATTTCCTCTAAAAAAATGTTATGCTTTTAGCTTAGTTATTGATAAACATGCAATTAACCAAAATACAAAAAATATTTTAAAAATGTTTAATATAGATATTGATCATTTGAGTGATAAATTAGCATTAGACGAAAAGGGGTATTTAAGTCAGCCCAGTTCTGATTTAAAACATTTGTTCTCAGAAATTTATAGTGCAAAAGATAAGGAAAAAATTGAATATTTTCGCATTAAAGCATTGGAATTTTTATATCATATTGCTTCACTTTCACGTCATAATAAAAGTGATTTTAAATATTATGATAAAAAATATATACAGTTTGCAAAAGAGATACATAATTCAATGATAGAACGTTTAGATAAGAAAATATCATTAAAACAATTAACTGCTGAAAAAGATTTCAACTTATCCTTATTTCACAAAGTTTTCACTCAAATATATGGTGATACTCCTTATGCTTACATGAAAAAGTACAAAATGAATATCGCCGCTAACGAACTAAAGAATACTGACAGAAAAATAAATGATATTGCTATGAGTTTAGGTTATAGTAATGCAAGTAAATTTTCGATAGCATTTCATTCTGTGTATGGCATACTCCCCAAAGATTATCGAAAACAAAATAATTAACACTTTTGGGCTATTTTAGGGCAATATATATAACTATGGAGTAGAAAGAAATACGAATACCAACTAAAATGATGTGTGTTAGTTGATACTAACCACATCATTTTTATTTTAAGGAGGGATTTTAATATGGCAAAAAAATCGCCAAAACAAACAAAACCAAAGACTGGTTTATCTCGCTGTTTGGAACTGGCTTCAAACAAGAAAGGCTTGGTATTCTTATCAGCAATTCTTTCTTCTTTAGCGTCTATTGCTTCTTTTGTTCCATATATAGCGGTTTATTTCATTATTACTTCGATTATTCAGGTCTATCCCAATTTAGATAGTTTGAATATTGGAGAAGTTATGAGCTATGGCTGGCTAGCTTTAGGGGGTATTGTTGCTAACATACTGTTATATTTCTTAGCAATCTTTTGCTCTCATATAGCGGCTTTTGGGACATTATATGAATTGAAAATCAAATTTTCTGAACATATTACACAAATACCTTTAGGTTATCATCTAACTATCGGAAGTGGTCGTTTTAGAAAAATAATGGATGATAATATAGAAAGTGTTGAAGGTTTCATTGCACATCAATTCCCGGATTTTGTCGCTTCTGTAACCGCTCCTATTGTTATGGTTATTCTGTTATTTGCAGTGGACTGGCGTTTTGGTTTAGCTTCTTTAGTTGGAATTATCTTAGCTTTTATTGTTCAGTTTATGGGTTATGGTAGTGGAGCAATGAAAGAAAACATGGAAAAATATCAAGTTGCTCTCGAAGATATGAACAATGCTTCTGTTGAGTATGTACGAGGTATGCCCGTTGTAAAAGCATTTAATCAAACGGCTAATTCTTTTGAACGATTGAAACACGCAATTACAGAGTACACAGAATGGGTATTGAAGTTTTCTCTTGGGTGGCAGAATTGTATGCCTGCATTTACAACAATCATCAACAATATTTATCTTGTGTTAATTCCAGTAGGTATATTCATTGGCTCTAATACAACAGATTTTAAAAACTTTTTGATGACATTCATTTTCTATTTGTTGTTTGTACCTGCTGTTGCCGGAGTACTAAATAAGATTATGTATGTATCAGAGTCATTCATGCAAATCAATGGTAATGTAGCAAGAATGGACGAAATATTTAATATTCCTGTATTACCAGAAACAAAAAATCCCAAAAAACCAGAAAATGATAACATTGTTTTTGATAAGGTATGTTTTTCATACACAGGAAAGGAAAACGACTGGGCAATTCAAAATGTAAATTTTGAAGCTAAACAAGGTGAAATAACAGCAATCGTCGGTCCGTCTGGTGGAGGAAAAAGTACGATAGCAAATTTGATTTCTAGATTTTGGGACGTTACTACTGGCAGTGTTAAGATTGGAAATGTAGATATTAGAGATATGTCTATGACCGACTTAATGAAACATGTCAGTTTTGTATTTCAAGATATTTTCCTGTTTAAACAAAGTATTTATGACAATATCCGTATGGGTAATCCTAATGCAACAAAAGAACAGATTGTTCAAGCGGCTAAAGCGGCACAATGTCATGATTTTATTATGAAGTTACCAAACGGTTACGATACTGTGATAGGAACAAAAGGTATACATCTTTCTGGCGGAGAGCGTCAAAGAATTGCTATTGCAAGGGCAATTATTAAAAATTCACCAATTATTGTATTAGACGAAGCAACTGCGTTCAGCGATCCAGAGAACGAATATTTAATTCAAAAGGCTTTTGAAAAGTTAATGCAGAATAAAACTGTCATTATTATTGCACACCGCCTATCAACAATACGTAATGCTGATAAAATTATTGTAATGGAAAACGGTTATTTAATTGAGTGTGGAGACCACAACAGTTTAATACAGAAAAATGGACGTTATCATCAGATGTGGCAACACTATACTGAAGCAATCGATTGGAAAATCAATGGAAAGGCGGTGCAATAATATGAAAAGATTGAAAGAAGCATTATTTTTATCTGATAAAGGATATTCCGATTTAAAAAAGGCTATCTTTGCTTGTACTTTAACTAATATAACAATGTTGCTTCCATTTTGTATAACGGTAATGATTTTCAGTGAGTTGTTAAATCCGTTTGTAGGAAAAGAACTCGTATGGGAACATATTTGGTTACTTTGGGGAGCTGGTGTTGTTTCTGCAATTTTAGTCTTTTTGACGGCAAAAAATGATTATAGAAAAACATATATAGCGTCATATAAAGAGTCAAATGTTACTAGACTTCGTATTGCAGAACATCTTAGAAAACTTCCTATGAGTTTTTTCAATACAAAGGATTTATCTGAGTTGACAACAAATATGATGTCTGATTGCAGTAGTATGGAGTCTATGCTAAGCAGTACCATACCACCACTTATTGCAAATGTAATTTCTGCAACAATAACTTGTATCTTACTTGCTTTTTTTGACTGGCGTTTAGCAATCTGTGTATTTATTACTATGCCACTTGCATTTTTAATCATATGGTTAAGTAGAAAATACCAAAAGAAATTGTTTGAACGTCAAGTTGATGCAAAATTACAGGCTTCTAGTCAAGTACAAGAATATTTAGAGGGAATGAAAATAATTAAATCTTGTAATTTGAGCGGTTCTCAGTTCTCAACATTGAACAAGGCACTTCTGGCTATGAAGAAAATAGCAGTTAAGGTTGAAATGGTTGTCGGAGTTTTTATGTCCGGTGCAAGTATGATTTTACAAGCTGGTATAGGGATAACAATTTTTGTTGGAACTTTATTATTACTTGATGGACAAATTGAATTATTACCTCTTTTAATGTTCTTTTTAATCGTAACTAAAATTTATGGTCCGATTTTGGCTATATTATCTCAGCTTACTACGTTATTAAATCTAAATGTAGTTACAGAAAGAATGAGAACACTTTTAACAGCTCCTGTAATGAGTGGCAAACAGCAAACATCTAAAAGATATGATATAGAATTGAGCCATGTTTCTTTTGCTTATAATGAGGAAGAAGTTATCCATGATGTATCATGTAAAATTCCACAGGGCAATGTGACCGCATTAGTTGGACCTTCTGGAAGTGGAAAAAGTACGATTTCAAAATTGATTGCAAGATTTTGGGATATTCAAAAAGGAACCATAACTGTTGGAAACAAAGATATTAAGATAATCAATCCAGAAAGTCTTATGCAAGAAATGTCATTTGTTTTTCAAGACGTTACTCTATTCAATGACACAATATTTAATAACATTCAAATGGGAAATCCTAATGCAACGAGAGAACAGGTATTTGCTGCGGCTAAAGCGGCTTATTGTGATGAATTCGTTCGTAATATGCCAGACGGCTACAATACCGTGTTAGGTGAAAATGGTAGTACACTTTCTGGTGGAGAACGTCAAAGAATTTCCATTGCACGTGCTTTACTAAAAGACTCACCAATCATTCTTTTGGACGAAGCAACTGCTTCCTTAGACCCAGAGAATGAAGTATTCGTACAGAAAGCTATTGCAAAATTAGTAGAGAATAAAACAGTTATCATAATTGCTCACCGCTTGAGAACTGTTGTGGACGCTGACCAAATTTTAGTTTTAGATAATGGAAAACTTGTTGAATATGGCACTCATAATGAACTTATGAGAAAGAACGGTTTATATCATAAGTTATATCACATACAACAAGAAAGTTTAGGCTGGGCAGTATAAAAACTAAGGCAAGGAATTTTTTAAATTATATAGGCAGGTGAAAATATGGGAAAATACTAATTGCAGAATTTACAGATAAAGAAGAACAGATTTTTAATCAGCTCGTAGAATGGCTGTCAAATACTTTGTGTACTGCACCTGCTTTTCTAAGCAAGAAATGTAACAGTATAGATATAAATTATTTTACTCGTACCGTTACTGATGAAAAAGGAAATGAAATACATCTAACCGCTAAAGAATTTGACCTACTGCATTTCATTTCCAGTCACAAAGGACAGGTGTTCACAAAAGAACAGATATACGAAAAAGTATGGGGATATGACAATGCACCCGACGCAAGCAATCTTTCCTCGTTCATCAGAAAGCTAAAACTGAAAATTGAACCACACCCAGACAATCCACGATATATCATCACTGTCTGGGGCGTGGGATATAAATTCAG
>OLNH01001418.1_pt1 | contig 12354 bp, 7 predicted proteins | sample 1643101 | NCBI WGS metagenome assembly OLNH01 (sample SAMEA3136758, study PRJEB25190) | human gut metagenome | biome: human gut; feature: human-associated habitat; material: faeces | place: Austria | collected 2013
GATTTGGTTATGAACAGCTGTTCTTCCCTGAGACATTTCATCCCCTGAATTCTTTAGCTTATTATTCATCAAGAATTGTGGAATGGGACGTAAGATTGTGAAGAAAACAAAGATAGAACCCAATAAAACATTTTGGGCAATGATATAGATCGCCGTAATCAGCGCTCCAAATCCCCAACATGAAATAGTCATATAGCGTTCAAAAAAGTTATCTCCTAAAAATTCCATATCCTGTGTCAGCATGGTAATCTTTTCGTCTTCACTATATTCCCTGTCTTCCATTAACTTCTGAAAAAGTGCCGTTCGGATATTCATGTGAATTTCGCGTCTAAAGACATTATTTGCATGATTACAAAATAACATTAGACTATACAAAGCGAAATAGACAGAAAAACCAAAGAGAGCAAATTTCCAAATAGAGGAATAGGTAAGGTTATCTTGATCTATAGATAATGCTTTGGCAACAACCAAAGGTTGCCCTAATGCGAGACCCCCATTTGCCAGTGCCCCAATAATGGTTAGGTATTTTGTTTTTTTATCAAGATATTTAAAGATATTAATCATAAATCTCTCCTAGAAAATAGAACCCTATGATTGAGAAATATCAGATGTAATCATTAAATCTTATTACATATTATTCTTTGTGATATATTTTACATGCTCATTATACATCTAAAAATAAGTCTGGTCAATGAATATTTAAAGTTCTTCTAATGTAACCAAAAATTTATTTTAAGCCAATTATACTTAATTATGTACTTTATTTAAGTGAAAACTAAAAAATTTTCAAATGTACATTTTGACAATAAAAAAACACTCTAATATCAATTTAATGAAATTTAGAGTGTTTTTATTTATCTATATTTTTTTTAACTGTACAAAGTGTTCTTGCTTTCTTCTGTGGCCTTTGCAAATGGAACACGACCTTTTATTGCGTTTTTTGTATGCCATTCTTTCTTTTACTTGAATTTTGTAACGGTGATTAAGATTTTCTTGACATATCCACCATACAGGCAGAATACTCAACTCTGTAATTTCAGTTGGACTTACTATCAAGGAGTTATTTAGATAATCCCACTCATTCATTAGACTTTGTTGCGTTGTTGCTAAATCGTTAAATCCTTTTAATACTTTTTGATTTCTACAGTATGGACAAGAATTTTCTCTGTAAAATTTTTCTTTAATAACTTTCTGATATTCTCCAGTACATACAGGGCATTTCCACCATGCATTATATGTTGAATTTGCCCTTACTGAAGACATTTCTTGTTTATTTAATGATGACCATTCTTTAATTAACCAAGGATGTGTTGTTTCAAGATCATTATAACCTTTTGCAGTCTTCTTAAAAGAACAATATGGACAACATTGGTCATTTTCATGGCGTTCAGAAATTTTTGCTTTAAAACTTCTGTGACATTTTCGACAAACCCAATTGGTTAAAGCATTTGAATCATAAAAGAAGATATCAATATCACCATTCAGTTCTTTTACCCATTCATTGTTTAAGTACGGTTTAACATAGCTTAGTGTTTCATTTGGTTTAGGAAGTTTTTTATTACAGTAAGGACATATAGAGTTGAGACTATTAGAATTATTGTTTGTAAACACACCTAGAACAATCCCTAATCTCTCCTTAAATTCTAAATCACAACAATCACAAATCCAATTAAATATTTTATTCTCGGATTCTGCCGATTTCGTCACCTCATCAGGTTTTTCTAAATTCTTGCTACTCCAAAGGTCACACAACTCAGGATAAGTATCTGCAATTGTATTATAACCTTTTAATACTTGTTCATCATTACAATATGGACAGCTATTTATTACTTCTTTTCTTATTGGAATTGAACAAAGGTATTCACCTTGACAAACAGAACACTTCCACCAATATTTTTTTGTTTCAATGTGGCTCAATGCTAAATGAACAGGCAATCCATTTTTTTCGCTCCATTCTTCCTGTAATTTTGGGAAATTATAGAGTATATCATTGTTAAAAACAAGTGTATCCCAATCACAATGATTAGGACAAGTTTGAAAATTACTATTCTCTAAGTCGGTTCTTGAAATCATTTCATTAGGACTGCAATGAAAATTTACATTGCAACAAGGACATTTCCAATTTATACATTCAGAAGACTTATGCCAGTATTCAGAAATAGATTTATCATTACTTTTATCCCAAAATTTCTCTAAATATGGATGAGTTTCTTGTAAAGTATTATACCCTTTTAACATCAATTTATTATCACAATAAGGGCAGCCTTCAAAATGCCTTTTGATAACACTACATTCATATTGACCATGACATTTAAAACACTGCCATCTTACTAAGATATCGGATAAACTATCAATCATATTACTTTTTACAAGAGTTGGAATAAATTGCTTAAAAAGATTTCTATCTGTATGCAATAGGGGGGTGGCTTTCACTTTAATTACGGTATCAAATGTTGCTTTACAGTTATTACAATAGAAACCATCTCTTTTGATTCTTGAAATTAGCCGATCAATAGACAACTTAAAGATATTGTCACATTTGTCGCATTTCCAATTTCTAGGGATTGTAATATTGTCATTTAACTTCAAATCATTAAACTCTACATCGTTTTGCTCCCCTGGAAGATAAATTTTCCGAAGATTAGGGTATGCTTTAGTGTAAGGTACAAAATGTGTACTTTCATTACATCCGACATGAACAAGCTCTTGATTATGTTTATTGATTAATTTAGAAGTGTTTGCTACATCTTTCCAACCAACATGACAGGTAGGACATTTGAAGTGAAATAACCTCTTTGAAGAAAAAGATAAATTATCAATCTCTTCCTGAATGGTTTCTATATTTTCATAATGAAAGTTTATGTACCTTAGAAAGTTAGGAATCCTTGCAGATATAGAGTTTTCCCCTTTTATGAACACTTTTCCAAGCTCACATACAGGACAGATTTTTGAATGATTTTGGATATTTTTATAAGATTTTGTTACACTTGCCTTCCATTCATAAGAACAGGTAGGACATTTCCAGTTAATGTGTTTTTTACTGGTAATTGTTATTTTTTCTACATCTATTTTGATATTCTTGTCAAAGTCCCAATAGTTCAATAAGGCTGGAAAATCAGTGATTAAGTCTGACATTTTCTCCTCCTAATACTTAGTCTTGTTATCCAGTAAGTCTTTAATTTCAAAAATCTTACTTTTGATTGTTTGCTTTTCAGTATGAGTATGCTTTTCAAAAGATATTTTCGAGTCTGAGGTGATAATATTTTCACTTAGATACTTCTTAGTTACAAGTTGCTGATCAGATTTTAATAAGCCTTCTTCTTTTAATAATTCATTTGCAATATCAGGATACAAACTAGTTTTAAGAAGATTCCTTAACTTTTTGTTTTCTTCTAATAATTCTTTATTTAACGCTGTCTGCTCTTTAATCTCAGTATTGTTTTCATTAAGCTGTGCTACCTCATTTTTTAACTCTGAAACTCTTGTTTTAAGCTTATTTGCTTCTTCCTTATATTCTATTGCTGCATCAACAACTCTTTTATAATAATTGTTAAGTTCCATCAATGCTGATTTGATTGCTTTAGGGGTTCTATTGGTCATTAAGAAACGTTCTACATCTAGAGTTTTATACGTTATAACTGTTTGATAAGTGTCGTCTTCAAATAGTTCCAATCTATCATTAAGGGCTTGTCTAAATTCTTTGTTTCTTCTAATCGTTGTGTCTGCAACTTGAGGAAATCCGTTGCTTCTGAGGTAATTTCCAAACTGTGGAATTTTGAATAGTCTAGGATTATTCGAACAATGTTCCAGTAAATAATGTTCAAATAACGATAGCAATTCTTGATTATCAATATACTTCTTTCTAGCCATTTGAGAACTCCTGTAAGGATAAATGTTTTTCAGTTAGATATTCTTGATAAGAATGACTAACTGTTTTAAGTTTTAATAATGCCTCACCAATATCTTCTATATTTCCCTTTCCTCGTCGAACTCTTTTTATAGCCTCATCTACAATTAAAGCTTCCTCGTCGATTGATTTCTTAAAGGATTTATCCATAGAAAAATAATCTTTTCCAGCTTTTCTGTAAAATGGACAACTAGTGCAAGCACCAAGCTCTGCATGTGAGCTAATGACTTTAAGGCAGTCTGAATAATCACCTTCTGCAAATCGAGGTGAATAACATCTGCCCTTATTATCAAGAGGAACATAGTTTTTATTAATGGTGTATTTATGTTGAGTTTTACTTATAGCGTAAGACGTTTGAGAGTTTGTTAATTTACGATAAAGCTGATAGCTCCTACATTCAATAAACTGACTCAGATTTGAAAAATAATGTGAAGATGTTGTGATACTATCATGTCCAGCTAAGAGCATTGCTGTTACAGGACTAGCCCCTTCTGCTATCAGATTGATCATTGCAATGTGTCTAGTATCTCCAATATGAATAAAATTAATCTCATGTTCATCCAATTTATTTGGGAAGTTGATATGATGGACAAAATATCCATACTGTTGAGATACGACCTCATTAAAGAAATATTTTAAAATTGTATTTAAGTTACTGTACGTCAAGAAACGGTTTTTAGTACTAGCAATACGTTTCCATTTCCGATAATGAGAGTCTGTCACAAATAGGGTATCTAACTGTGTAGATGATAAATCTTTGGTTAGTTCTAGATAATTTATAATCTCACTCGCAAGCTTAAATGGTACTTCGTAAGTCGTTAAATAATAATCCTCTGAAATTTTATGGGATACTCCCTTGTCTTTTCCTTTTAAGTTATTTCGTCTGAGAGTTAAGTAATACTTTCCGTCTTTTTCTGTAAGACAATTTCTTTGAGTAAGTAAAAATTCCCTTGGTCTAAGTGGTACTACTGCTGTTATTTGCCACCATAAGTAAAGAGGGTAGTAAAACAATCTTTCCTCATCTAATAATGATTTAACCCAATAGTCGTTTAAAATATCATTAAATAGAAAATAGGATTGAAATTGAGCTAACTTTCGTTGTTTTTTAGTGTTCAGTTGATAACTAACAGTTAAAAGTTCATCTAGTTGTTCAATCAATTGGGTTAATTCATTATCCTCTAAACATGGTAGTGTAGAAAGAAAGTCTATACATATTGAGGGATTGTAAATCTTAATATGTTCCACATTGAAATCTATATCCCAGCTTGTTTCTTTGATCAAGCGCTTTATGTCTCTTAAAAATGTTTGAAGTGAAATCAAAACATGATGCTCCATAGATAGCACTATAAAACTCTTTAAGTAGGTAACAAAATCATCAAAAGATAATTGAAATACTTGTTCATAAAACCTTTTATATTGGAATTTATTCAAGTTAAAAACGAAGCTTACATTAGAATATTCATTAGTTGTAACCCATTTATTCTCTTCAAAATTGGTGGTTAATATAATCCCTTTTTCAACATAATCTTGAAAACATTCTTTTGCGCTTTCAATCATATTATCATCAAACAGGATAATTTCATTTACTTTACGAAATAATTTTGATTGATTATTCAACTGACTAACTCCTTAATAATATCCTCATAATCAGACAATACAGCTTCACCATATTGTTCTGATAAAGCTCCTAACATTTCTGTAAGGCATGGTTTAATCTGTTTTTCTAAAATTGCTCTAACTTTACCTCTCTCAAGGTCATTTGTTAGTTTAGAGTATTGCTTGTTAAGCCGATTAAACTCACCGATTAACAAAAGCAAAGTAGATTTTGTCTGCAATTCATACTGGCAACCTACACAATGTTGACGGTCATCATAGGGGCATAGTTTCCCTAACGCAGATAAGAGACACATACTTTCTCCCTGCTTAGAGAAAGCCTCTCCGTTGCCAATTCGATGACAGATTGTCAGTAATTGTTCAGGTTCAACGTTGTTTTCAACTAGAGTTTTTAAAGCTTGTTGAGAACGCAAATCAGCCCTAATGCTCAATTCTAACGTTTTCTCAATTTCTACTGGTGTTAGATCTAAACTTTTAATCATTTGAGTTTGTTGGCTTGGACTTAATTCTTTATACTTTCCTCTAGTTACAATGGTCAAGAGCATAGACGGAATCATGGATAATACGCCTCGCTCAAATAGTTCTTTTGCAACCATTTCAGGTTTTAGTTGTCCAAGTTGGGCATCTTTTAGATACGTTGTTGTAGTTTGCGCAAATTCATTAAAATTACCTTTATGGCTACGAGCTAATGCTGCTAAAAAATAACCTTTAATATTCAGTTCTGACTTTTCTTCAAGAACGTCATCTGCTAACATTGCGACAGATTGTAAGTAAGACTTGTTTGCAGAACGACTACTAAAGTTACGCTCTAAAAATAAATTTCCGATTTCCTCTCCCATATAACTAGTAATCTTTTCATAAGTTTTAATTCGTCTGATTAATGGGTTTTCTGCATTGTATGGTATTTGAAGTTGAAAATGTGCTTCACAGATAGCCAATAACGTTCCAATAAGAACCTGACAACTTTCTGGGACGTGAAACTTTAGCTGAGTAACGTTAGAAGCGTTTTTTGTTTTATTAGGTGTTAAGTTTAAATAAGTCAATCTTGTTGTAATACTTAGTAAAGTCCTTCTAGCTTCACTACTACTCCAAGTTCCATCTACTACTGCTTCTAAAACTTCTAATGGTTCTCTTGTTAATTTAGGATGTCCTAATCTTTCCAAGTCTGTTGATCTTAGTGCGCAAATAAAATGTAACCCTAGATACAACCATGTATCTGCATAGTTTTTTGAATTTGCTGCTTTACAAAACATATCATTTTTTATGATGTAGTCCTCGTTGAATAGGTAGTACATTAATTCAAGGTATTCATCTAATTCATACGCTCCATTTGCACTCTCAATCGTGTAACGCTTTGTCATTTCAAAACTTACTCGATAACGAGTAACGCCTTTATTGAGTAGCCATTTAATAAATTGAATGAGATTATCACCTAGATATTTTGTGAGAACTTTTGTTGCTACTTCTACTAAGGTCTCCACTTCAGCATCACTATATAGAAACAAATCTTTTGTTAAGTAGTATGCTAAAAAATCAAGTAGATAGAAACGATTTGTTTCACTCAGTTTTTCTTCTTCAGCAAATTGAACGAATAATTCATTTGTAGAAGGGAATTTTTTTGAAAAGATTCCTTCCATACTCTTAATTCCAGGAGGTGTTGTTAGATAGTCTTTGATGTGATTTTTAAGAACTTCAGCATCTTTTTCAGAAATAGTATAATCATCAAGATTTATAGACACACCAAACCAATCATTGTCTAGTAAAAATCCACTGACTTTCTCACGGTGTTTTATTGTAGCATCACCTAACTCGACTAATATTCTTTCAAGATAACTTTTTAAATCTACTACCAACAGCTACTCCTTCTAGTGTTCACCAAATAATTTTTCTGCTTGCCAGTTCATATAATCAAAAACACCATTGTTCACCTGACCATACTGTTTTGCAATTTCTCCTTTATTTTGTAAATAAACCCAAGCACTTTCTGGTGAATTGTCCCCTCTAGCGGACATCAGCTCACTAACTTCATTAACGCCTGACAACACTAATTGAGTGGTGTACCAGTGCCTAAAGATATGGGGTGAAATATTATTTTCTTGCAAGAGTTGACCAAAAAAGACAACCTCTGGGTCATCAGATTTAAGAAATATTGGGATCATTTCTTCGCGAATAATCTTACGAAATCGTTGATAGTACACATCGTATGATAATGCTTTACCCTGCTTGTTAAGGTTTAATGGACCAAAATCTTTCTCATACCTTTTACCCTCTAGATAACTCATATAGTCATTATAAGTGTCTAAAAAGACCTCCAAGAAGATATAAGGTACAGCTTGAAGTCTTTCCTTTTTAATTCGTCCAGTTGGCTTTAAATCACTTCTAAGGGGCATTTCTTTTCGCAGATCAATCTCAATCTTAAATACTTGATTATCACTTTGGTGAAATAAGATACCTGCTCCCAAAGGACTATCTTCACGTCTTACATTACATGCTTCTGATGGTCTCAAACCAACAAATGCTCCCAAAGCAACAACCATAAGTAAATCCTTGTGATATTGAGCAATGTGAGCAAAGAGCATTTCAAAGGCGCTGTTTGGCATATCTCTAAAAATTGACTTCTGTGTGTTGCTATCATCAACAAATATCTCAAAATTCAGTTCTTTCCGTTTAATGACTCTACCTCGTCTATTAGTGAATGTATTGATAGAATAAAGGTCTTCTGGCTTCAAATTAGCCTTTCCTTTTCGTTCATTCAAGTATAGAGTTAAAAAATCAAGAACTGCATTTACACATTTTTCGACTGTACTTTTCTTTCTATTTTTTCTATCTTCTGGAAGTTGTCCTAAACCATAAAGCATAAAAAACTCCTTGACCATTTCTAAAGTTAGTTGATCAAGATTGTTAACCCCAACTGTTCCGTAGATAAAATTCAAAAACTTAACAACGTATGAAAATCGTTTGTTTCCATCGTCTGAAATAGATTTAATCTTTGTGGCAGATTTTACATATCTATGAAAATCAGTGAATTGTAATGTGCCATCATCATGTTTGAGTGCAATCAATTGCTTTGTAACGATATTATTATCACCTAGAATTAGCGAATGTTTATATACAACAAATCTCATGTTATCTCCTTGTTTATTATGACTGAAGGTTCTGACTGTGTTTTATGATGTCAATACACAAAAAAACGATCAAATCAGTACCATTTTCCTTTGTGCTCTAAACTGCATAAAGGGAATATCGATGAGTACTTTCATTGATCGTTATTATTATTTAAATTAATTCAATAATAAAAGTAACTTCATCTAAGTAATAAGAGCAATTTATTAGCTCAGCAACAACGATAACCACAGCAACTCCTTCTAAACGATGAAAGGAATATCCGCCGTGGCTATCTATTTACTTTTTTTCTTTTACTTCTGTAAGTTACTTTTGTTATTTTTACTTTTTCTGTATTATATCATATTTTGATTAAATTGTCATCTAAGAAAGTGATTTTAAAAAAACTGGAAATTTTTTCAATTGTATATTTTGACAATAAAAAACACTTTTATATCAATTTAATGATTTTAGAGCGTTTTATAAAATTATACTATAAAATGAAAGAGAATTACACACTCAACTCAAACAACTTATAAAACTCACCTCTCCTATCCATCAAATCACTGAAAGAACCATCTTCAACAATAACGCCATCTTTCATAAAGAGAATTCTATCGTATTTTTTCAAAATGTTCTCATTCAACTTGTGGGTTACTACAAGTGCAGTCAAATTTTGAATATCCAAGATTGAACTTTCAATTTCAGTAGTTACTTGATTATCCAAAGATGAAGTAGCCTCATCCAATAATAAGATTGGTGTTTTTCGAATCAAGGCGCGCGCAATACTAACTCTTTGTTTTTGTCCGCCAGATAAATTTGATCCATTCTCTCCACATAAAGCTTGTAGACCTAATTCATTTTCTAAAACATAACTTTCTAAACCCGACTGCTGTACAGCTTGCTTTATTTCCTCATCAGTGAAGGATTGATTAAGAGTAATATTTGCTCTTAAAGTATCATCAAAGATATAAATATCTTGCTGAACAATCGTCATCAAGTTATAAAGACTCTCTGCTGAAATAGCTTGTATATCTTGATTATCAATTGAAATATGTCCACTTGTTACATCATAAAAACGCAGCAATAGATTGAGCAAAGTTGATTTTCCACTCCCTGACATTCCTACAATTGCAATTTTTTCCCCTTTTTGAATCTTCAAAGATAAATGATTAAAAATTTTTTCTTCAGCATTAGGGTAAGAAAAGTCTATATTTGAAAAAGAAATGACATCATCGAAATATTCTTTCGTTTCACCAGTCTGAAGTCCAATTACATCTTTTACCTCAAATGCATTAAGTGTTGCTTGCCCTTCACGAAATTTACTCATTCCCATACCAATTTCATTTAGTGGCATTACTACAAAATTGACTAGTTGAACAATAGCTGTCACACTCCCAATTGTGGTAGAACCATTAAATACGAGGTACATCCCTCCACCAAAAGCTACCAAAAAAACAATCATCCCTGAAAGCTGTGAAATAACATTTGCTAAAACATCAAATTTTCCTTTTATAAAATATATCTCATCCAATTTTTCACTTTCATAACTATAATCCTCACAGATAGCATCTTTCACATTAAAACTTTTAATAACAAGAAATCCTGCTAAAATATCTTTAACCTTAGCTAAATACTTCTGATCTGCAATCATGGCACTATTTTGTAGAGAGGCTGATTTTTGTCCAATAAATCCTGATATCATCATTGGAATAATGCTAGCAATGATTACTAATAAGGTCAAAAACCAATTACCTATAAACATAGCTAGGAGTGAAAAAATCATTAAGGAAAGGTTTTTTGAAATATTAAAATACTGGTGCAGATAATCTTGCTCAATTTTCTTCATATTTTCGGTTAATACAGAAATAAATTTCCCTGATTTTTCTTTAGAAAAGTCTTTATAATCCCTATCTAAAATAGATTGGAACACCTTGTTTTTATATCTTGACATGATTTGCCTAACAAGTTTATTTTTCAATCGAAGAGATATAAAGTTGAGTCCTGCATAGATGAAAATAACAGTAGCCCCTATTAGTACCGCTTGAGTTAAGGCATCTTCATTTTGGGACATGCCACTATCAATAATACCTTTAATAGAATAAGCAAAAGCAATATTAGTTAAAGGGACCAGTATATTAAATATCATGAAAGCATAAAAAGCCTTCTGATGATTCTTTATCAATTGTTTCATCCTTAATCTACCTCATAATTCTTAATTTCATTTAGAAAATGAGACATAAAATATTCTTCTAAGTTAATATTCTCTCTCCTAATCTCTTTCATAGAAACCTGTTCTACAATTTCTCCATTTTTGATAAAGCCAATTTTATCTGCTATCTGTGAAATTTCCGATAATATATGACTCGATATTAGTATTGTAATTCCATGCTCCTTAGAAAGCGACAACAAAAGATTTCGAATTTCTTGAATTCCTATTGGATCTAAACCATTGATTGGCTCATCTAAAATTAACAATTTAGGTTTTGTTAGAAAGGCACGAGCTAAACCAAGCCTTTGCCTCATTCCTAACGAAAAATCTTTTACTTTTTTAGTCGTATTTTTTAATCCGACCATTCTTAAGGCTCTTATTATATCTGATTCAGTAATAGTTTTCCCCATATACTGAGCGTGAATTTCCAAAATTTCTTTTGCAGTGCAGTTATCATAAAAAATTGGTGATTCAATAATACTTCCAATCTGACTTAGGATTTCTTCTCTGTGTTCGTGTAGATTTTTCCCAAAAATTTCAATACTACCTGATGTAATTGTTGATAAGGATAACATACATTTCATTAACGTTGTTTTTCCAGCACCATTCGGTCCTAGAAAACCATAGATTTCTCCTTCAGCAATTTGAAGGTTGATACCACTTAAAATTTCTTCTTTATCAATTGTTTTAAAAACTTCTTTTATTTCAACAATATTTCTCATTTCTATCTCTCTTTCTATATCCAGTTTTAAATGCAAGAATTTTTCTCCCAGAGCATAAATACTAATTTATACAGTCTCTTTTTTTATAGAAATCATTAAGGAATTATCACTTTCCTTCAATTAAACTCAGGTATGCTACTTGATACTAATATCTTGTCTTGAAATATTATAAATTGAAAATGAAGTAATCATTAAACTTATGAAACTTGCAAATATCAAAAAGAATAAGTTATCAGCAATATTATTAGATAAACTTCCTGGACTGGCATTCGAAAGTAATGCTGCTAAACCAAGTCCTGTAAGCATTGTTATAGCTGTTGAATGTTTAATCATACCTAAAACAAATGGTAGTAACCCTATTAGTACTGTTGCAAACGTTATTCCAGCCAAGTTAATTAATTGACTAGCTAGAGGGATATAACTAGATTCAGTTACAACAGCCATGAATCTAATGAATAATTGAGTCACTAAATGTGCAGAAAAATGGGCAATAAATGATATTAGGATGACTAAAAGAATTTTTCCCCATAGTAACTTTATTTTAGAAATAGGATAAGAAAACAACTGAAAACTTGTTTTTCGTTTAAATTCATCAATAATAATCGTAGATAATAAATAAGATTCGAAAATCAAAAATGCTACTTTTGTAAATAAAGATGAAAACAATGAAGCTACAATTGCCCAACCTTCCCATTTACCAGTAATTCTAATAACATTAGAATCCTGTCCAGTGAATTCTCCTAGTTTATTGTCAGTACCTAAACCCATAATAATGATTGCTGTAATGCCTAACACTA
>OLNH01001419.1_pt1 | contig 12340 bp, 5 predicted proteins | sample 1643101 | NCBI WGS metagenome assembly OLNH01 (sample SAMEA3136758, study PRJEB25190) | human gut metagenome | biome: human gut; feature: human-associated habitat; material: faeces | place: Austria | collected 2013
CAAGCATATGAGACTGAAGGATTCCTTCTTTTCCAGGTACAAAGTTATATGTATAATCTTCCATCATGGAAGTTCCTTTTGCATCTTTCATTCCGGCTGTCATAATCTTCATCAGACGAACCATTGCTGCTGTCTTCCAGTCACCTTCTGCACCGAATCCATAACCTTTTTCCATAAGTCTCTGGATTGCAAGTCCAGGAAGCTGCTGCAGAACACCCAGGTCACCGAAGTGTGTAACGATTGCCTGATAATTCTTTTCTTCCAGGAATTTCTCAAATCCGATTTCAATCTGAGCCTGAACTGCTACGTGACGTTTGAATTCTTCCGGATCTCTTCCCTCGAGAATGATATCGTATTTGCTGTAGTATTCATCTACTAATGCATCAACATCGCCCTTAGCTACGTCTTTTACATAATCAGCGATCTCATTTACAGGATAAGCATCAACTTCCCATCCGAATTTGATCTGTGCCTCTACTTTATCACCTTCTGTAACAGCTACGTTTCTCATGTTATCAGCTACACGGCATACACGGATGTGGCTGCTTTCCATAATACCAACTGCTGTACGCATCCAGGAAGCAAGTTTTTCCTGAACTTCTTTATCTGCCCAGTGACCAACGATAACTTTTCTCTCGATTCCCATTCTGGTAACAATGTGACCATATTCACGGCCGCCGTGTGCAGACTGGTTCTCGTTCATGAAATCCATATCAATGGTATCATAAGGAATTTCTTCATTAAACTGTGTATGCAGATGGCAAAGTGGCTTTCTGTATTCTTTCAGACCAAGGATCCAGGATTTTGCCGGTGAGAAAGTATGCATCCATGTAATAACACCTGCGCAGTCCTCATCTTCATTTGCCTCATTAAATGTTTTACGGATCAGTTCGTTTGTGATCAGGGTTGGTTTCCATACAAGTTCAAATGGAAGAACACCGCTCTTGTTTAATTCTTCAACAATAATTTTGGAATGCTCTGCCACTTTTCTTAAGCATTCATCTCCGTAAAGATCCTGTGAACCTGTGCAAAACCAAAACTTATAGTTTCTTCCTGTTTTCATGATAAAATTCCTCCTGAATTTTTATTTATTTTTCAGATCCCACATCTGCTGTCTTAAACAGACCCCGCCATGCTCCGACCTGTACATTTACCTGTTATACCTGCTACGACTCTTGATTCAGACTATCCTCTGACTCATTGTCTTCTCAATCTGCTTTTCTGCATGACCCCCGAATGATCAGTTCCGGATGGATCAGTCTCTCGACTTTACTTTCCTCCTCTGGAACTCCATTGATCTTTTCCAGGATCAGTTCTGCTGCCATCTCTCCCAGTTTCTCCTGTGGATGTGCGATTGTAGTGATCCCGTTTCCACGCTGTGCATACAGAGAATTATCATAACCTGTGATGGAAATGTCTTCCGGTATCCTGACTCCCAGTTTCTCCAGCTCCTCCATAACCTGAACTGCGATCTGGTCATTATAGCAGACGATTCCATCCGGAAGCTGTCCACTCTGTACCATCTCTTTCGCCATCAACGCAGGTTTTACTTTTCTGTCCTCTGTGTGAAACCAGACAACATCATCCGGATTGTAAGAAATCCCCGCCTCCTGCAGTGCCCTGACATAGCCTTTATGTCTTTCCAGTCCCTGCATATCATCCGCTTTAAAGAAGCCTTTGATCCTGCGGTGCCCCAGATCCAGCAGATACTTCGTCACAAGATAGCCACCCTGAGCATCATCCATCAGAATATGAGGTTTCTCTCTCATTTCAGAATAAATCCCCTGGATGAATACATACGGTATCTCAAACTTGTCCAGATTCTGGTAAAGATTTCTGTGCTTACAGACCATCTCACTTTTACTCGGCTCAATGATCAGACCATCGATATCTTTTTTCAGAAGTTCTTCCAGACATCTTGCTTCTTTCTGTCTGCTGTTTGCAGTGTTCTTCAGAATAATGCTGTAACCACTTTCCGAAAGAACATTATCCATTCCCTGTATCAGTCTTGGAAAAATATAATCGGAAATATATGTGGTAACTACTGCAATGTTCTTTGATTTCTTTATATGGCGCATATTCTCAGAACAGTAAGTCCCTTTTCCGTGAAATGCCTCCACATATCCGTCCTGTTCCAGAATTCCCAGTGCTTTGCGGACTGTATGTCTGCTCAGAGAATACTTCTGTGAAAGTTCGTTTTCTGAAGGAAGCTTTTCTCCCGGTCGGATAGCTCCTGATACGATATCATTTCTGAGCTGTTCCATCAGTGAGAAATATTTAGGCTTTCCATTATCTGTCATGTCTTCTTCCCTCCTGTTCTTAGGATACAACTTGTACGGTTATACGAACAAGTTGTTTTTTATGCATAAATTATACAAAATATCAGGGAAGTTTTCATTACTTTTTTCCAAATCATAACTTGGAATAGTAAAGTGGATAAAATCATCTGCCTCACAATTGAAGCAGGAAACTTACTTGGTTTAATTAAAATCCAGATAGATAATTGGCTTTATTCCCCCATAAACCGGCATTTTCGTCACTCAGTTTCCAGCATTTCATAACAAGTTCCATGTACTGCCATACGTATTTCCTTATCCAGACGGGAATTGCAGGTAATCAGAGTTACTATCGGCCTTGATGCATCCGGTTCTATCCCTGTATCGTACATGGAATTGTTTTTCAATTCCTGCAGTTGTAACTTGTATGCAGGACTTGATAATTCGTACCCACATACAAATGCTGCACTCTGAGACGATGCCTGCTCCACGGAAAAAATCCTGTACAGAAACTTCCTTTCCGGAGTTGTAATCTCTATCTGCGGACACTTTTTCAGAAATTCTGGCTGTTCATAACGGTTTAAATTGGCAAACATCATGTTTCCTTCTATATTATGCCCATATAATATGCTGTGGGAGTCTGTCAGGTCTTTCTTATTATTATGTTCCAGAAAAATACATCCAAACAAATCCTCTTCTTTCTTAAAATTATGTTTCAGATAATATTCATCATCCGCCCCCTGCACCACAGGATAAGAAATATCAGCTCCCGGAATGGTAATCCAGGAAACCACCTGGGAGTTGATCTTTCTTAGATTTTCCCAGGAAATCCCAAAGGATTCCCTGATCTTATCTGCATGGCTGTTATGTTTCTTATTGCTCTGTTTCCTATTTTCAGAATTATTCCTGTTGTTTTCTTTCGTGCTTTTTTGTGTTGTTCTTTCTCTTTCCTGAAAAGAATGCTCTGCATCTTCGCTCTGTATTTCCGCAATCTGGAAAATTTCTTCATAATCCCTTTTTGCAGCGAGATTCTGTTCATAACTTCTTATATAAAAACTGCCGCAATACACAAGAAGTCCTACTGCCGCCACGACCATACTTATGGCAAAAGTTCTGAGTTTCCTCATTTCCGCATAATACCTTTTCTACCGGAACCGGACTTTCTGAAAATCATCACACCAGCACCAAGCAGAATAAGTCCAAGCAATCCAAGAACTGCCATTGCCTTAAATGGTCTGGTATCTCCTGTCTTAGAACTTCCTGCTGTATAGCCGGACTGATAGCTTCCGTATCCGGAACCTCCTGAAGAATATCCTCCCGAATTTCCAGATCCACTGGTTCCTGAATTACCGCCGGCACTGTTGCCACTTCCATTTCCGGAATTGCCGTTGTTTCCATTATTTGATGCAGAAGGTGTCTTTGTCGGCACCTGTGTCAATTTCGGACAAGTTCCCGGCGTAGACGGAGTTGGTGTAGCTTTCGGTGTTTCTGTTGGTTTTGGTGCTTCCGTTGGTTTCGGTGTTTCCGTCGGCTTCGGTGTTTCTGTTGGCACCGGTGTCTCTGTCGGCTTTGGTTCTGCCTTTACATATACCTCCTGCTGTGTCGATACTTCCGGTGCAAGATCTCCTCTTGCTTTCGCTGTATTTACAACTTTCTCGTTTTCTGCTCTCTCAGTTTCAAATACCACTTCATAACAAACTTCAATCTTATCCATGTCAGACAGAGAAGTTCCTGTATTAATCAGAAATCCTGTATCTGCCGCTTCTATTTTGATATCTTTTATCTCTACACCATTCTTCTTCACAAAAATATTATCTCTTACCAGAGAAGCTCCTTTTGTTTCAATCGTATCTTCAATCACAATATTCTGATCAGAAATATCTTCCCGAAGCTGCCTTACTGTCAGTTTATAATATCCTTTCTCTCCGGAAGCATATTCCTTCTTATCAGATTCTTTGACAATTTCCAATACCGGACTATGTACCTGTACTTCTGTCTCACCTGTTGCCGGAATGTTCTCATTGCTGTCTGCAGTTGCAGTGTTATGGATTGTCTGACCTGCCAGCGCAGTGTCAATAACTGCTGCCTGATATTCCACGATCATACTCTTCTGTTCCTGACAGTCCAGAGGATTGTACATAACCTGCTCAACAATTCCACCTCTGTCATTGTCACAAATACTGTATCTTGCATCCTTAATAAGTGCTTTTCCCGTTGACAACAGAAATGTATTGTCATCGTTGACCTGTACATCTGCATCTGTTACATTTCCCTTCTCATCCATAAGAATTACAGAATCCTTCAGAAGGCGCACTCCAGGAGTATCCAGCACATCATAGACTGTCACATTCCTTGCCACGCAGCCGGTCTGCTCCTGTGTCAGCATAATGCGGTATGTAATAATATCTCCATATTTATAGGACGGTTTATCTGCAGACTTTTCTACCTTAAGAACAGGCGAGTTTACCCAGATTTTTGTGGTATCTTTCACCGGCTGTGCATTGTCTGCGCGTGCCTGTGCAGTATTTACAATTTCCAGACCATTTACACTCTCCTGAACAGTACAGTGGAAGTTAACTGTTACAGGTGTCTGATACGGAAGATCTGAAACAGTTACGATCCAGCCGGTTCCCTGACGTGTGATCTGACAGTTCACAGGCTTTTCTACTGTTTCATTATAATTATCCGGATCCAGCTGATTTCCCGCATCATCTGTTCCCGCCACAGGATTCTGGATCACTGCCGGTACCCCGTTGACTGTAACTGCCCCTTCTTCTCCGTCCAGTGCAAGTCCTTCCGGCAGAGAAAGATCACTGATCACAAGATTTCTGGCAATAGACCCTTTCTGAAGATTGTTCACTGTAACCTGATAGTTTACCTGTTCTCCAACACGGAACTCATTCTCTGCACGTCCGTCACCGGCTGCCAGATATGGATTCTGGAAAGTTTTCTCCACTGAAAGAACAGCCGTGTTCACATATACTTCTGCATCATCCTGTGCTGCCGGTGCATTCTGTGCCTGCACATTGGCAACATTGATACTCTCCATTCCATTTGCCTCCTCCGTAACTGTACAGAGGAAAGAAATCATAACCGGAGTATATGCCGGAAGATCTGAAATATTCAGTCTCCATCCGCTTCCTTCCTGAAGGAATTCATAATTTACCGTTTTCTCAGATGTTTCATTATAAAATTCCGGATTCAGCTGATTCGGAACATCTTCTGTTCCTGCCACAGGCTGCGTGATGGTCTGTGGGATTCCACTGACAGATACATCCTCTGCTGAAACCAGAGCAAGGCCTGCCGGCATCTGGGTATCCCAGATCGTTACATTTCTGGCGATAGTACCTTCTCTTTTATTCTCCACAAGAACATTGTACTGAACCTGTTCACCCACCTGCCATTCATAATGGTCTGCTGTTTTCTCAATCCAAAATTCTCCGGAATTAACGTACACTTCCGCATCATCTGTCTGTTCATCTGCGTTAGATGCCTTTACTGACGCGGCATTCACGCTTTCATGTCCATTTGCTTCTTCCTGTACGATACAATGAAAAATAAGTGTCACAGGCTGGCTGTACGGCAGATAGGAACAGTAAAAAGCAAAACCATTTCCGCCCGCATCCAGACGAGATTCTACCTGTCTGGTCTCAAATGCCTGTCCACTCTTTTTATCCGGTAACGGATAATTGATCTGCTGTGAAACTCCCAGCACCTCTACACTCTGAGCACCATCTGCAAGTACCAGTCCCTGCGGCAGGCCGATATCCGTGATATTTACATCTCTGGCAATGGTTCCCGCAGTCACGTTATTTACCACAATCCGGTATGCTACCTGTTCACCAGTCTGCCATTCATACTTATCCGCTGTTTTATCAATCTCAAGCTGCGGACTGTTTGTCCATACTTCTGCCATATCCTTGCGGGATTCCTGTTCCCCACTTTCCGGATTAAGCAGATTATCTGCAGTAGCAGAAACAATATTCTCCCATTCCTGACCATTGGAGTTCTCAAGTGTCTGGCATTTAAATCGAATCGTTATCTTCTCTCCATATTTCAGGATCGGACACTCTGCCTTCCATCCATTTTCTCCCATTCGGTTAAGAGTGCAGACTTCCGCACCCTCACTTGTTTGTACAGAATACTGTCCATCCAGAAGCTTCAGACAGGATGGAATCTCATCAGTGATCACAACATTGACCGCACACACGTCCTTCTTTGTCTGTGTAACGGAAACTTCATAATCCACCACATCTCCGATTTTCCACTCATACTGAGAAGTATTCTTCGTCACCTCAAGCTCCGGCGGAATTACACTCTTTACCCATACAGTTTCTGAATCCATGGTATCTCCGCTTCCATTTGTACGTTCATAACTCATAGAGGCATGATTCGGCACAAGAATCGTATATCCATCCTGTGCAAGGTATTTTGAAATATTTATTTCTGATTCCGGTTTCCTTTGTACTTTCAGAGTAAATGTATAAGTCTGATTATCTGTAAAATTCTCGTCCTGAAGACTCTCTGTTTTCGCACTGCAGGTAACTTTCTGCCCTTCAACCGCAATGTCAAACAGATCTGTCACTGTCTGCCCAATATCATTTGTAATACTAACTTTAGATGCATCTTCTATAGAAATGCAGTCCTCCAGTACATCCTGCACAACAAAAGATTTCAGCTTATTTGGCGTTACCTCTGCACGGATCATATACTGAAATTCTTTTCCCTGTCTGATCATAAATGGTGCATCTTTCGTTGCTGCCGACGCCTGATCCCAGGTACATCCGCTCTCTCCTACACGCTTCTCCGGTGCTTTCTTCATTTCAACATCACCGAAACAGTAAGAAGTAAAGTCAAAATACGCATATGCCTTGCAGTATTTCTGTCCTTTAAAAGTCTCACAGTAGCTCTTTCCTGACGGATCCAGATATTTATTTCTGGTATTCTCCGCCCATTTCTCCTGTGATCCTGCTTTGGCAATTCCGTCCTCACGGCTCTTATCCCATTTATCCAGACGGAACTGATGAACAAACTCTACTGTAAAATTATCCGTATTGTAAAACAGATTCAGCCATCCCTTCGGATCGTCCGGTTCTACAGACCCCAGTGGAGAAGTTACAGAATTTCCCTCTACTGTCAGATAATCATTATCTTTCAGCACATAGGCATTATCCAGATTGCAGTCGGACGGGATTCTGACTCCCTGTCCTGCATCAATATCGCGGATCGTTCCGTGCCCACTGATAGGAATCGTCTCCTCTGTGCCATGTTTCAGAAACTGAAATTTTACTTTCGCATAACCTACAGAATAGATAAATACGCCAATACTGTTCTTGGAGAATCCCACCATAGGATAAGCTTCGTTATCTTTCCACGCAAAAGTAGCACCGCCTTTATTCTGTACAATGGACTCGGCAGTACGCAGATCATAACGGGGTTCCGCATTCTCCACTCCCATAAGAATCAGACGGACATCTACGATATTTCCATTTCCATCCTTTCCTACATTATTGTAACGCATGCCCGCACTTCCAGCTTTATAGTCTGCCCCTACACGGACACACTCTGTATCACGTTCACTCTTTCCATTATCAGAAAAAGCTTCCCTGTCCAGATTGTCACAGCCAAAAGATTCATATGTTGTAATTCCGGGCTGAAACTTCATATTAAAGCGGTATCCATAATCTACCTTCTTATCCTCATCCCAGGTCTCAATCGACATGGATGCTGCCTGCGTAGTATGAACAGGCAAAAGACCCAAAACTGCCTGCAGAATAAAGAGCAATGCCATCAGCAAGGCCCCAAGGCGTTCTTTCCATTTTAAATTGTGTTTCATTTGCTGGCTCCTTTCCAAATAAAAAATATAAACATGAATGTGGGATTTTTCCCTGCACCTGGCAGGATTAGTGAGTAAAAAAAGATGGGATTTTTATAAGAATGTCAGAATGAAAGATATCTCTCTTTTGATCGAATAAGGCAAACAGATATTCGCAATTGAAACAGGAATTTATTTGATTCAGTTAAAATATATACTATAGTAATATTGGAAAAATTGAGAGTTCTGCACAGAACTCCTTAGAACATGTTTGAAAAAGGCTTTCTGCAAGATGTGCGTCACAATTTGTGGGAATGATTTTTCAAACATGCTCTGGTAAAAGTTCTGTACAGATTCCAGAAAAATATTCACGCTAAAACGCTAAATTAGTGATTCCGTTTCTTTAACCATGAAAGGAAAGAAAGAATAATTACAAGAATAATAAAGAAAGGAAGAACTGCTCCGATCACCAGAACAATAAGGATAATGGCAAGAACTGCCCCGATAATAACAACTGCCTTGCCCTGCCAGGTAGAAAGATCCAATACCTTCTTCCAGCGCTTCTCCGGCTGCCGTGGCTGTTCTGCTGTGCTGTCATATCCTCCATATGAGGAATATTCTCCGTAATCCTCCTGTGTACTTCCATCATCTGTATCGATCAGGGTCTTGGCAATCAGCCGCGGGTCTCCAAGTTCTTCAAGAACCTCACTCTCCGGTCTTCCACCACGCACCTGAGATTGTATATAATCTTCATAATATCTTATATGTGCCGCTGCCTTGCCTTCCTGCATATTTCCGGCAAGCTGTTCTCTAAGGATGTCCAAAAATTCTTTTCTATCCATGTCCTCAGTCTCCGTTTATTAATCTTTGTTACCTCTATTGGTAACTTCTCACAGCCTTATTGCTGAAGAGTTACCTTTATTGTTCTATATTCTACCATACTTTTTCTGAATGACAACTAATATAATCATTAATTTTTTATGAAATCCTTATAAACTCATTTCCTGATGCTCCCCCTTTATAATAGCTACATTCTGTTTATTTTTTAACATTTTCACTTTGTTTTAAATGAGAAACTCTTTCATCAAGGCGCTTATCTCTTGTCCTTTATTATTAAAATTACATAATTTTTGTCCAGATTATCTAATTTTTTTGACGTTTTGATGGAATTTTGTTGACATTTTTTTCTCAAAATGCTATATTGTATTCATCAATTGAAGGAACCTTCGAGTACTGGCGGAAAGAGTGGACTACAAACCACGGGGAGTCGGAGGTTTGTAAGAGCCGACCGTCTGGGCAGTATTTGAATCATTCAGATACTGGCCTTTTTTTATCTCGTAGAACAGTAATTATTTCATGACATGTTCTATAAACCGGCAGGCACTTCCTTCAATGAATAAGTCTGTTACTGATCGTGAATTGAACAGTAACATAAGTTTTTCATGTTATGCGGAGACGAAAGGAGAAAAACATTATGGGATTCAAATCAGACATCGAGATTGCACAGGAGTGCGAAATGCTTCCAATCACTCAGATTGCAGAGAAGGCAGGTATTGATGACAAATATCTGGAGCAGTACGGAAAATATAAAGCAAAAATCGACTACAATCTTCTGAAAGAAAGCGATAAAAAGGATGGAAAATTAATCCTTGTTACAGCTATCAACCCAACTCCTGCAGGCGAAGGTAAAACTACTACTACTGTAGGTCTTGCAGATGGTATGCAGCGACTTGGAAAGAGCGTTATGGTAGCTCTTCGTGAGCCATCCCTGGGACCGGTATTCGGTGTAAAAGGTGGTGCTGCCGGCGGCGGATATGCACAGGTAGTTCCGATGGAAGATATTAACCTTCACTTCACAGGTGACTTCCATGCAATCGGTGCAGCTAATAACTTACTTGCCGCTATGATCGACAACCATATCTTCCAGGGCAACGCATTAAACATTGACCCACGTAAGATCACATGGAGAAGATGTGTAGATATGAATGACCGTCAGCTTCGTAACGTAGTAGACGGCCTTGGCGGAAGAACAAACGGTATGCCTCGTGAAGACGGATACGACATCACTGTTGCATCTGAGATCATGGCAGTTCTCTGTCTTGCAAGCGATATCAAAGACCTGAAAGAAAGATTATCCAAGATCATCATCGGATATACATACGGTAAAGTTTCCGAGCAGAAACCGGTAACAGCTGGTGACCTCCACGCAGAAGGCGCTATGACAGCCCTGTTAAAAGATGCCCTGAAACCAAACCTTGTACAGACTCTGGAACATGTTCCGGCAATTGTACACGGCGGACCATTCGCAAACATCGCTCACGGATGTAACTCCGTAACAGCTACAAAGATGGCTATGAAACTTGCAGACTACGCCATCACAGAAGCCGGATTCGGTGCTGACCTCGGTGCAGAGAAATTCCTCGACATCAAATGCCGTATGGCAGGCTTAAAACCAAGCGCAGTTGTTATCGTAGCTACTGTACGTGCTCTGAAATACAACGGTGGTGTTGCGAAAGCCGACCTCAACAACGAGAACCTGGAAGCACTTGAGAAAGGTATCCCGAACCTGCTGAAACACGTTTCCAATATCAAGAACGTATACAAACTTCCATGTGTTGTTGCTATCAATGCATTCCCAACAGATACAAAAGCTGAACTTGACTTTGTTGAAGCTAAATGTAAAGAACTCGGCGTTAATGTTGCTCTTTCTGAAGTATGGGCAAAAGGCGGCGAAGGCGGAATCAAACTTGCAGAAGAAGTTATCCGTCTTGTTGAAGAACCAAACGACTTCTCCTATGCATATGAACTGGAAGGTTCTATCGAAGACAAACTGAACCAGATCGTTCAGAAAGTATACGGCGGCAAGAGAGTTGTCCTGACAGCAAACGCTCAGAAACAGGCAAAACAGTTAGAGGCTCTTGGATTCGGCAACTGCCCGATCTGTGTAGCTAAGACTCAGTACAGCTTAACAGACGATCAGACCAAACTTGGTGCTCCGACAGACTTCGAAGTTACAGTACGTAACCTGAAGATCTCCGCTGGTGCAGGATTCATCGTAGCCCTTACAGGCGAGATCATGACTATGCCAGGTCTGCCGAAAGTTCCGGCTGCTGAGAGAATCGATGTAGACGAGACAGGTAAGATCACAGGTCTGTTCTAATTTTACAGAAACTCAGATAATATTATAGAAATCATATTTATATATGATATGTGTCCAGACGATTTTACAGGCGGGAAGATTTCCCGCCTGTTTTTATATCCGTGTTTGAAAAGACTTTAAAGCACTTGCCACTAAAAATGCCGCCATAGTTTTTACCTACAGCAGCATTTTATCTTCATTTCTGAATTCACTTTTTGTTTCTATATGTAATACGCAAAATCTGCCGGATTTTAGAACAGTGACTTCATGGCCGGATACAGAGTTCTGAACTTCTGATATCTTTCTTCATATTTAGCTACCAGTTCCGGATCTGGTTCTACTGTATCTACAACTTTGGCAAATTTCTTACCTATCGTTTCTACGTCCGGGTAAGCGCCGCAGCCTACTGCTGCAAGCATAGCACCACCCATGGATGGTCCTTCTTCGTTTTCCAGAACGTCAACTTTCAGGTTCATAACATTTGCAATGATCTTTTTCCACAGTGGACTCTTAGCTCCGCCACCGCAGATCTTGGTTCTTTCGATCTTGATTCCAAGGCTTCTTGCAACCTCCAGAGAATCACGAAGTCCAAACGCAACACCTTCCAGAACAGCCTGGGTCATGTCAGCTCTTGTACTGTCCATGGACATTCCGAAGAATACACCTCTTGCATCAGGATTGTTGTGCGGAGAACGCTCTCCCATCAGATATGGAAGGAAAAATACATTGTTCTCACCGAGTTTCTGGATTGGAGCCTGCTCTGCGTTAAAATCTTTTGTCTGAAGGATTTCTTCTGCCCACCATTTGTTACAGGAAGCTGCGCTGAGCATACATCCCATCAGATGATAACTTCCATCTGCATGGCAAAAAGAATGCAGTGCGTTATTTTCATCTACGCCGAAATTTTTGCTGGAAATAAATACAGTTCCGGATGTTCCAAGAGAAATATTGCACTGTCCGTCACCAACTGTACCTGTTCCTACAGCAGCTGCTGCATTGTCGCCTGCACCTGCAACAACCTTTACATTTTCACTGAATCCAAGTTCTTTTGCGATCTCCGGTTTCAGAGTTCCTACTACTTCCCAGCTCTCATACAGTTTCGGAAGCTGT
>OLNH01001430.1_pt1 | contig 12248 bp, 10 predicted proteins | sample 1643101 | NCBI WGS metagenome assembly OLNH01 (sample SAMEA3136758, study PRJEB25190) | human gut metagenome | biome: human gut; feature: human-associated habitat; material: faeces | place: Austria | collected 2013
TATACCTACTGATATTTTATAGCGCCCCTTTAAGCTTCGGATATTTTAGTATACCCAAAATTTGCTTTATGCAGCTTTTTATATTATATGAAGATAAGTAAGTATTATGATTCAAGAGTTAAAATTGGTAGATATTTTTTGATAAATAATATACAATATCTTTGGTGATGTTATGTCAAAACAAATTCCGTTAAAGCAAATAAGAATAAGCGATAAAAGAATCGAGGTATTAAATAAGATGAATATATATTGTCTTAAAGATTTAGTACTTCATTTTCCTTATCGTTATGATAGTATCGAAGCAACAACATTGATTGATAATGAAAAAATTACAATTGAAGCAACTCTTGTAGATGAACCTAAGGTATTTTATAATGGTCGAATATCAAGAATGACTTTTCCAATTTTATACAATCATGAAATTTATCAAGTAACGATATTTAATCGTCATTTTTTAAAGAAAAATATGGTTAAAGGAATGATTCTAACTATTATTGGTAAATATAGTAAAGGTAATATTACGGCTAGTGATATCAGGCTAAAAAAATTAGAAGAAGTTTCTGGGATTACACCGGTATATTCTTTAAAAGATGGATTGACTCAAAAGTCATTTCAAAATTATGTAAAAAAGGCATTAGCGTTTTATCAAGGTCATATTCAAGATGAAGTTCCAATTGCTTATATGATCAAACATCATTTAATTCATAAAGAGTTAGCATTAAATTTAATTCATTTTCCAAATAGTAATCGTGATATTCAAGAAGCAATGCGTTATTTAAAATATGAAGAATTCTTAAAGTTTCAATTAACAATGCAATATATTAAATTATCACGTAAAAAGAATTTAGGAATAAAAAAACAATTTGATCAACAAATTATCGATAAATTTATAAATGAACTGCCTTTTGCTTTAACAACTGATCAAAAACAAGCAGTAAATGAGATCATCGAAGATTTAAAAAGCGATACTACAATGTATCGCTTTGTTCAAGGAGATGTAGGTAGCGGGAAAACTGTAGTTGGAGCAATTGGTTTATATGCTAATTATTTAGCAGGGTTTCAAGGGGCATTAATGGCACCTACTGAAATTCTAGCTACACAACATTTTACTTCGTTGCAAAAATTATTTAAGGATACTAATATTAATTTAACACTACTTACAGGGCATTTATCAAATAAAGAAAAACAAATAATTTATCAACAATTAAGTGATGGTAAAATCGATATTGTAATTGGAACCCATGCTCTATTTCAAGAAAAGGTAAATTATTATAAATTAGGTTTGGTAATTACTGATGAACAACATCGCTTTGGAGTAAATCAACGTAAAGCATTAAAGGAAAAAGGACAACAAGTTGATTTCATGGTTATGTCAGCAACGCCTATTCCTAGAACATTAGCAATATCTTTATATGGAGATATGGATGTTTCAACAATCAAAACAATGCCTAAAGGTAGAAAACCAATCATTAGTGATGTAGTTAGATCACACAGCATGAAGCCGATTTTAAATAAATTAAAAGCTTATTTAGCAAGTGGTGGTCAATGTTATGTTGTTTGTCCATTAGTTGAAGAAAGTGAAGCGATTGATAGTAAAGCTGCAACAAGTATTTATGCAGGAATGAAAAGCTATTTTAGTGGACATTATGAAGTTGGATTACTTCATGGTAAGATGGATGATGAAACAAAAAATAAAATCATGGATGATTTTAAAGCCAATCGGATTCAAATTTTAGTTTCAACGACAGTAATTGAAGTTGGGGTAGATGTTGAAAATGCTAATTGGATGGTTATTTATAACGCTGAACGTTTTGGCTTAAGCCAGCTTCACCAGTTAAGAGGACGAGTTGGTCGTGGTGATAAGCAAGGATATTGCTTTTTGTTGACAAGTTCAAAAAGTAAAGAAGCACTTGAGCGATTAGAATTTTTGAAAAATTGTTATGATGGTTTTGAAGTTTCTTTTTATGATTTGAAATTAAGAGGACCAGGAGATATCTTAGGGGATCAACAAAGTGGTTTACCGAATTTTATGATTGGAGATGTTTTTAAAGATGTTAATATTTTAGAAGTATCGAGAAAAGATGCTTTAGAATTATTAAAGAGTAAGTCTAATGATCCAATTTATTTAAAATTGATAAAAGAAATAGAAGAGCAGTTAGTTGATAATAATAAATATATTGATTAGATGAGGTGAAGGATATGAAATTAGGAATCGATGCAATGAGTGGTGATTTGGGAAGTAAGATAGTTGTAGATGCTTGCTTGTCATTTCTTGAAAAAAATAAAGAGGATGAATTATATGTAGTAGGTAAAATTGAAGAATTAGAAGCGTTAAAGAATTATTCGCAAGTTACTTTGATTGATGCTCGAGAAGTATTGGAAATGACAGAAAATATTTTAGCAATTCGTCGAAAAAAAGAATCGAGTATGGTAAAAACGATCATGTTAGCAAAAAAAGGTGAGGTAGATGCGGTTTTATCTTGTGGGAATACGGGAGCTTATTATGCAAGTGCAATGCTTTTTTTTAAACGTTTAGAAGGTGTTGAAAAATCTTGTTTAATGGCTACTTTACCAACGTATAATGATAAAGGTGTCTTGATGCTTGATGTTGGTGCTAATAGTGAAAACACCCCTGAACAATTAAAATCATTTGCAATCATGGGGAATATTTATGCTAAAAATGTTCGTAAAATTGCTAATCCTAAAGTAGCTTTATTGAATATTGGAAGTGAGCATCATAAAGGTGATGAAACTCATCAGGAAACTTATAAATTACTTGAAAATATGCAAGGAATTAATTTTGTTGGTAATATTGAAGGTAAAGAAATCTTAAATGGTGATGTTGATGTTATCGTTACTGATGGTTTTAGTGGCAATATTGCTTTAAAAACGATTGAAGGTGTTGCTAGTGTGTTAGTAAAAAGTTTAAAGGATGGTTTTATGTCTTCGTCGCGTACTAAAATTGGTGCTTTAATGGCAAAACCAGCTTTAAAACAGTTAATGAAAAAATTTGATACTAAAGCTGCCGGAGGAGCATTAATGATAGGTTTTGATAAACCGGTGATTAAAGCTCATGGTGCTAGTGATGCAATTGCTTTTGAAAATGCAATGCATTTAGCATTTGAAATGGTATCAAGTGATGTGGTTAGAAAAATGAAAGAAGGATTGAAATAAAGTGGAATTAGAAAAATTTTTACAGGTTATGGAAATACCATATCATGATATAGAAATTTTTAAACAAGCATTTACACATACTTCATATGCTAATGAAAATAAACTAAAAAATCATGATTATGAAAGATTAGAGTTTTTAGGTGATGCAGTTTTACAATACCATGTTTCAAGATATTTATTCGATTTATATCCTACTATGCCTGAAGGAAGACTAACGAAATTGAGATCTAAATTAGTTAGAGAAGAGTCATTAGCACGATTTGCTCGAGAATTGGATTTAGGAGCTTATATTTATTTAGGTGCTGGAGAAATCAACAATGGCGGTCGTGATCGTGATAGTGTTTTAGCAGACATATTTGAAGCTTTTATGGGAGCAATCTGTCATGATTGTGGAATGAAATATGTTGATATGATGCTTAAAAAAACAATTTATCGTCATATTAATGATGTTAATTATGATGATATTACGGATTTTAAAACTAAGTTACAAGAATTGATTCAAGCAGATCAACGTAAAACGGTTACTTATGAATTACTTTCAGCGACCGGTCCGTCTAATAATCCTGTTTTTGAAATGGCAGTTAAAATGGACGATATGATTTTAGGTACTGGTATTGGTTCAAGTAAAAAAAGAGCTGAACAACAAGCAGCTAAAGATGCTTTAAATAAATTAGCAAAATAGCAGGTTTTTAAACCTGTTTTTATTTTTATGTAATAAAACCCAAATGCATTCATATAGTGCATTAAAGGGGTTGAAAGTATGATACATAGAGGGGAAATTTATTATGCAGATTTATCACCAGTAGTAGGAAGCGAGCAGGGTGGTTATCGTCCTGTAGTAGTTCTTCAAAATAATAAAGGGAATCGTTATTCAACAACAATCATTGTTGCACCAATTTCATCGAAACTAACTAAAAATCCATTACCAACACATGTAATGGTTGAAAATAATTGTTTAGAAAAAAAGAGTGTAATTTTATTGGAACAAATTAGAACTATCGATAAACAGCGAATCAGAGAAAAAGTAGGATTCATTGATAATAAGGTAATGCAACAAATTAATGAAGCGATTAAAACTAGTTTAGATATTAAATAAATTTACTTTTATGGTGTATTTTTGTATAATACGCTCATGGAGGTAATTGGAATGAACATACGTGATATTAAAATGAAAGCAAGGAGCGTTTTAGCAAATCAAAAAAATGTATTTTATGTTTTTATTTTTATTAGCATTATTACAACTTTAGTTGATTATGCTGGAGCATCATTTAGCGCTGCGATGATTCCTTTTGCATCATTAATTATATCAGTTATCATGTTACCGTTTTCGCATGGTAATATTGTTGCATCTTTAATGGTAGTAAATGAACGCGGTGATGAAATTGATATTGAAAATGTTGGTCTTACTGGATTTAAAAGATTTAAACAATTATTTTTTACTTATTTTATTCAATATGTATTTTTCTTTGTAATTGTTTTATTTATTGGTTTGATTATGTTATTGATTACAAAGTTAACAGTAGATGTTGATATATTTAATGAATTTTCTAATTTATTATTAGCAGAAGGAATGTATGCAAGTGATTTTAATGGAATAATAAATGATCCAGCTTTTAGTAATACTGTAACTTCACTTGGTTTAATTGTTGTACTAGGATCATTGATTATTGCAATCGCATCATTAATTTATAGTTTGATTTTTGCGTTAACACCATATATTTTAGAGAAATATAAAATTACTGGAATTAAAGCAATGAGTGAATCAGCAAGAATGATGAAGGGTTATAAAAAGACATTATTTATTTTAAATCTTTCTTATTTAGGATGGATTATTTTAATTTATATAATTGCAGTATTTGTACAGACAATTTTACCTGTTCCTATAATTGTTGATTTATTGGTAGCAATTGCTTCTGCTTATTTGTATGCAGTTGAATTACAAACATGCACTGCTGTTTTATTTGAAGAAATTGATTTAGAAGATAAAAATCTTATTTAATGGGGTGTTAGATTGAATTTAATGACAAAAATAAAATTAAATGGACGTCAAAAAGCAATTGGAACAATTCTCATTTTTCCGTGGTATTTGTATTTTGCGCCAATTATATTTAAGTTTTTGATTACATTATATACTTCATATATTAATAATAATGTTTCAGTTGAAAATATTAATGTTTATTATAATGTATTGATTACATTGTCTACCGCAATCTTTTTATTGATTGTATTTAAAGATTTTGTTAGAGAAAATATAAAAGCATTTAAAGAGAATTTATTAGAAAATATTATTTGGACATTAACAATTGGAATTGGTGCTGTATATGTATTTAGTTTTATTGGTGAAATGATTGTAAATTTATTTTTACCAGCAAACTTACAAGAAGCATCAAATCAAACATTAGTTGTTTCTTTGGTATCATATAATGCAGGATTAATGGCATTTAATGCTGTTATTTTAGCACCTATAGTTGAAGAATTGCTTTTTAGAGGTCTAATCTTTAATTCATTACGTCAAAGAAGTATGCTTTGGGCTCATTTGATTTCCGCATTTTTATTTGGTTTTTTACATGTATATAGTTATATTTTAAGTGGTGATATGAGCGAATGGATCAAACTTATCCCATATATGATGGCTGGTTTTGGTTTTTCATTTGCATATGAAAGAAGGCAAAACATCGTTGTACCGATTTTTTTGCACAGTATTAAAAATCTAATTGCAATGATTTTAATTTATATTATGTTATAAAAAAAGCGTGTTGAAAAACACGTTTTTTTATAACATCATGGTAATAATACCAACTCCAATACCTAAAATCATACCAAAAATTATGTCACTTAAATAATGTACAAATAAATACAATCTTGAAAAAGCCATTAAAAAAGAAAATAGTATGTAAAATGCACCAACCTTAGGATAGAAAAAGCATATTACTGTTGCACAGGCAAAACTAGAAGCTGTGTGTCCTGAAGGAAAAGAATAGTCGCTAGGAATAGCAACAAGCATATTTACATCATGAAAAGTATGACATGGACGTTTTCTTTTTACTAATGATTTAATCGTTACTTGACCAATAATTGTAGCTAAAAGTAGTGCAGTAAGCATTTTTTGCGATAATAGTTGTGTTTTAGTATGGAGACTTAAAGATAAGATTAAAACTAACCAAATCATACCAAAATCACCAATACCGGTTATTATCTTCATAAAATTACTAAATAGTTTATGATGGTAGTATTTTGGGAAAATATAAGAACATTTGATATCGACTTCTTTAATTTTCTTCCGTAAGTTCATCTTCATCCTCCACTTCATTTAATAAAGAAAGTCCAAATTTAAATACGTATACAATAATTAAATTAAAAATGATAAATAAAATTAATTTAATTGCAAGTGATGATAAAAAATCATTACCCATAATTAAATGATTATAATCAGGAATAAAACTAATAATATGATGTAATCCATTAAAAATAAAAGTATATATAGATAAAACGATATTAACATAAATATCAATGATCATTTTAATTACGCTAGCAATAACACTAGGACCATTAATAAAATCTTGAAATGCGACAAATACTAATAATCCAATAAAAGAAACAAGTGCGACAACTGCTAATGTATAAAGAAAATGTAAAAAACTATCAAAAGATCTTTTTCCTTGTTTAGTTGTTTTTACTTCATTGATTTCATTTTCTGTTTCTACCGGTTGATTTGAATGACCGTTTATGATATCCATTAATTCATTAATATGTTCAGGGTCATCTTTGATAGTTGGTTTTTTATGAATTGTTTTTTCTGGGACATCATTAAATTCAAAATGATCCACTAATTCTTTAGAATTTGATTCATTTGATGCTGTTTCATTTATAGTTTTGTTAGTATCAACGGATTTATTTGTTTTTTTTGTATCTTTATTTTCTTCTTCAAAAATTGAAGATATCGTTGATGAATCTTTTTTTAATATCTCATTTAAAAAATATTGATAAGTATTATTAACTAAATCAATTAATTGCTCGTCATTTTCATATTCTTTAAGTAATCGTTTATATGTTTGTTTAAGAGCAGGTAATGGCATATCACTAGACATTCCTAGTAATGGAGAATACATTTCCATTGTATCGTATCTAGCAAAAAGCATAATATTAATAACATCTAAGTTGTTTTTAGCAATCTTAAAGGCGCTAGAAATAATTGAATTAGTTGCTGGGCAAAGATCGTTTAAGTATATTACATTCATAAATTTACGATTTGCTGCATAAAGTAGATTAGGGTAGTTGGCAATTACTAGGGCATTATTTGAAGCAACACCTAATTGTTCCAAAGTAATTGTTAATACAGATGGATCAGGTAATGGTAGGTTGTTATTATCTCCACCAATAACAAAATCAATATGATTATATAATCTTGTTAATTGAAGATATTGGATAGCTCGTTTTATTTTATGGGTTGAAATTACCGCTATTTTTATATTTTTTTGTTTAAAGAACTGTAATAAATCTTCTGTTCCTTCTTTTATTAATGAATTAGGTTTTAATTTAGCATATTCATATAAATCATGTTCAATTAATTTATTTAAATCATCAGGAACAATATCATTAGCAATAGGTAAATTAATATACATTGTTTCCATATTACCTAATGATTTTTCAAATTCTTCTTTTGTTATTGTAATATCATGTGATTTACATATTTTTTTTAAATAATTAAATCTTAATCGATTTAGATCTAACAAGCCACCATCTAATGATAAAATTACAAGTTTTATATCATCAATATTTTGTTTATAAAACATATTAACCACCCCACTGCTTTTTGATTATAGCATAATTTTTGTATTTTATCATTAAAAACCGCTTGATTTTATCTAAAAATGGGTGTATTATATTACATGTCATCTCTCCTTAGCTCAGTTGGTAGAGCATCTGACTCTTAATCAGAGGGTCCACGGTTCGAGACCGTGAGGGGAGACCAATTGAAAATATGGCTTAAACACTAGGTTTTACTAGCGTTTAGGCTTTTTTTATTATTTTAAAATGAATGTTATTTTTTGCTCTATTTTATCTATTAGTTGGTGTGTTGATCAATCTCTGGATATCAGTTTTTATATCTAAAATTTTAAATAATCTATTTCTACAAACGATATTTAAAATAGGTTTGATTTATAATTTTGTGCTAATTTAGAACAGATCAGCGATTCTATTATATCGAACTATTTCTATTTATAATTTTTAAATATGGTTTCAGTACTTCTTATAAGCAAACCTTGTTTCATATCTATATCTTATTTGAAAAGGTTTTTCATTTATTTTTCACAGTTTTTTCATAAACCGGATTTCTTTTATCGTCTAAAGTCATAGAGTGGCATATCTGTAGTCTTTTATTTGTTTGCATTTTCCCATAATAAAAGAAACACGTTCTTTCATTTATATTTTTCTTAGACGTGTTCTTGTGGTAAAATTGAGTGCATAAAAGGCTATAGGTCTAGTCTTTTTAAATTAGAGTGATATTAGCATATTACTTAAGTTGTCTATTGGAGTAGGGTATTTTTTGTTACAGTGTTGTTGGTTATGGCTTTTCTGTATGGTCTCAGGATTTTTAACCGATAGGTTGTGGCAATTTTGCAGTCAGGTACCAATTATTTGGAAAACCTAAACAACTAAGAATAATATTAGTATCTATTGTTTTGAGTTTATTGTTTAAGTTTTTTGTTTTTTTTAATAAAGTATTATGTAACAAAGCATATTGGTTTTTTGATAATAGACATTGCATAACAATAAATACATTATAAACATCCTGTTTTTTTGATTCATTTGTTATAGAATACTTGTCGTGCAATTTAGGAAGATAATGAACATGTCCTCTACATTTAAAACCTAACAATCTATTATTGTGTGCTACAACATTTCTTAACTCTAAAGTGTTTTCTAAAAAAGATATTAAATCTTCAGGCGTTAATTGAATTTTTTCTACATCTAAATTATCGGCAAGAAAAGAACTAAAATCTTTTGCAATTTTATTTTTTAGAGAATCATCTAAATATTTATAAAAATATAATAATTGTCCAAAATTCATATAATTAGTTAGTATCCAAAAAGGAACATCATTATGTTTGTTTATATAATGATTTATAGAATTATCTTTTTTTGTTTTATGTTTGTTTATTATTTTACTTAATGAAGAAATTGTAGCAGTAACTTCCAAAATATCATTATCGTTATAATTAGATGCTATTAGATAGGCATATTTTTGATCTTTAAACTTTTCTGAAAAGCGATATGCTAATATAGATTTAAAGTGTTTTTCAGCGTCAATAATTGATTTAAAAAATATAGATTTAATTTCTTTATCGAAATAATGAACTTGCGTAATTTCATCAAAGTTAGTTCCTTCAATAAAATTGTCATCATCAGTCATAAAAAACTTAGCATAACAGTTTATAACATTATAGTAGTTGTTATTTAATAAAAAAATTTTGGCTTTATTTTCATCGGTAAAACTTAATCCTCTTGATCTTAACAATTCAAATTGTTCTTCTATTGTTTTGAATGGTTTCAAATTGCTCACTCCTTTACCATGAAAAAAACCCACCATTATAAAATGATAGGTTTCTCCGCAATAGTCCCCGTAGAGATACTATCGCTTCTTCGTACCTATATTTTATAATCATTTTAATAAAATGTCAATTAAATTTTAAAAGCCACTTATGAAGTGGCTCGCAATAGTCCCCGTAGAGATACTATCGCTATAATAATTATATGGTCAACTACTTGTTTTTATTCATATAATTTGTTATAAATCATTTTACAGTATTTTTGTATGTCTACGCTTGTGTTTTTATTTTTAGTTGTTATTCAGTACTTTTTATCATTTTTAACCATATTTCATTTCGCGTCGCTGTTTTTTATATAAATACCATTAAATGTATTTATCAAATAAAAATTTAATATTTTATTTACTATTTTTGATAACTTTAATTTTTTATTTATATATACTACATATATCTTTTTAATGCTTCAATTATTTCATTTTCGTAATTGTAGATATCATCAATTGTTTCAATATCATATCTAATCTTTTTTTTATCTTCACTTGGAATAATTATATGCTTATTTCTAGAATTTAAATTAATACGTAAAATCCATTTTCTGATATTATTATCTAGTAATATTCCAAAATAACTTTCAGTGTCTTTATAAACAATACGTTGTGGTTCAACTTCTTTTCTTAAAATTGATTTTACGATTGCATATGAATTTAATTCATCAATTGTTGTAACTATTTTATTTTCTTCCTTAATTTCTTCAATACTATCATCTTTTTCATTTTCACTGCTAGTTAAAGTCTCTTTGAATTTTGTAGATAATTTTTCGTTAACAAATTGATTCATAGCACGTTTTGCAATAGGTTTAAATTTATCTATTACTTTTTGATTTTTTACGCCGTCATATATTCCAGTATTTAGTAATAATCGAATAAATTCATCAGATGGATTTTCCATAAGTTCTTTAAACGCTATTTTAGTTAAATTTAAATACTTTAGATCACTAGCGGTATTTAAAATATTATCAATATCTAAATTTGCTTTAATAAATTTTTCTACATATGTAATAGATTGCTCGCTTAAATTTTCCATGTCTAAAATATAAAATGGTTTTTTATCCATAACATTAGGTTGATCTAAATCGCTAAAAAATTTATATATAATACCATTGGTTAAAATTGCAAATCGTGCTTTAGTAGTTCCAAAATATCTAAATAATTGAGAATCATGTTTTGATAAATCATCACTACATGGTTTTGCTTCAATTAGAATGATTGGTTCATTGTCCTTTAGAATAGCGTAATCGACTTTTTCTCCTTTTTTAATTCCTACATCTGCAGTAAATTCGGGTACAAATTCCAAAGGATTGAAAACATCATATCCTAAAGATTGAAAAAAAGGCATAATAAGTGATTGTTTAGTTGCCTCTTCAGTTTTAATATTTTCTTTTAATTGTTTTATTCTTTCGCTTAAAGAATATAGTTTTTCATCAAGTTCCATTTTTACTCTCCCCCTATTTTTATTATAAACACTATTTTTGTGTGTTCATCTAATTTAAAATATGCTTTTTAAGTTAACAATAATTCTTTCTTGGTTGATTTGTTTTTATTCATAAGATTTTTAAATATTTATAATAATTTTATTTTTCAGCATATTATTACATGTATAATTATATAATACCATTATTCTAAATAAAATAAAACCCAATATAAAATGATAAATTCATAAAAAAATAAGGTTATTTAATAATTTATTTATAGTAGGCATCGATGTTAATTTGGGTACTAGAAAAATATAAGTTAACATAATTTTCCTAGCATTATTCTTTGTAAATGATTGAAATATCAGATGTATATGTGATTATTTTTATATCACTGTGAACGAAAGAAGGTGATGAAGAAATTATAAAAGAGCTAAATATATTAAGAATCTAATAATATAAAATATGTTTTAAGAAAAAGGTGGTAAATATTATGAGTTTTTTCTATTAGATTAAATAAAGAGGAGGAAGAATCAGCAAAGCGTTATGTTGTATCATATGGATTTCAAGTAGGGGAAGCGTAAAAAAGCGTTGTTTGAAAAATTGGAAATGTGTGTGCTATTGTATTAATAAAGCAAGCTCATAATGAATTTATGAAAGATCAAAAAAATATGTTTCACATAGTACTTTGTTAAAAGTGATTGAAACTGTATAAAGTTGAACATTCAAAATTAGTAGTCAATATAGATATGCATACTAGAGCTATATTATTAAATTAGATAACTAGAAATCTTGTTGATTGTAAAAAGCCATTTCTTCATATTAAAGAGTTAAACGAAAATCAAAGGAACAATGGAGATGTAGAGTAGGAGATTACTGAATTTTAACTGAAATAATTGATGAGAGATTGGTGATTCTAGAATTGTTTGTTGATTATAGAAATCTATAAATAGATTTTTTTATGTAATTAGAAATTTTTTTAAGAGTAGCATATATTTTTATAGCTAGTTGAATAGCTATTGTAAGTCTCATTATTTTATATATTAGCTAAA
>OLNH01001431.1_pt1 | contig 12247 bp, 10 predicted proteins | sample 1643101 | NCBI WGS metagenome assembly OLNH01 (sample SAMEA3136758, study PRJEB25190) | human gut metagenome | biome: human gut; feature: human-associated habitat; material: faeces | place: Austria | collected 2013
GAGAACTTTCAGGAGCAGATAAGACGGCTTTATACATGAATTTAAATAAACTGATTATAAAAATAGCGGACTATATATGTCAGAATGAAAAGAAAGTCTGGAAAGGAATAGGTGAGATTATGGGTGGAAAAGTTCTTGAATTGGAATCAGAAAGGCTCGAACGGCTTCAAAAAGAGGCAGAAGCAGAGGCAAAAGCAATTGGAGAAGCAAGGGGCAGGGCAATTGGAGAAGCAAGGGGCAGGGCAATTGGAGAAGCAATCGGCGAAGAACGATTAAGCACTTTGCTTAATCGTCTGATTATGGATGGAAGAAGCGCAGAAATACAGTCTGTTGTGACAAATGCAGAGACTCGAAAACGGTTATATAAGGAATATGGAATTCTACCAGAATAAGTATTAAAACAGAGAAAGAGTCTGCCTTTACAAAGACATCCCCTTTCTCTGTTTTGAGGTGGAATATATCGATATAAGAGAAATTAGTCAAAAACTTTTAATGCATTTGTGAAATCTTTAATCAGATCATCTGCATCTTCGATTCCTGTGGAAACTCGCATCAGACCGCCGGTGATATGCATTTTCTTGCGGTCTTCTTCCGGGACATGCATATGTGAAGAAAGAAGAGGATAAGAAAGTGTTGTGCGGATACCTCCAAGGGTTGGGGCATAGTGCTCAATATGAAGTTTATCCATGAATGCATTGATCTTTTCACGGTCATCCGGCATTTCAAAGCTGAACATACCGGTCGCAAGATATGGGGAAGAGAAGAGCTTCTTTCCGAGTTCGTATTGCGGATGCATACTTACGGCAGGATGATTAACGACGGATACATGTGGGTTATCTGCCAGAGCCAGAGCCAGTTTTGCAGCATTTTCACACTGCTTTTTGATACGAAGCTCGGCGGTATGGATACCACGGAAGATCAGGAAGGATGCAAATGGGCATCCGGAAGTTCCGGTCAGCATTCTTACAGTATGGATTTTTTCAAAAAGAGCCATATCTTTAACTGTGATGGAACCTGCAAGTGCATCGGAATGTCCATTCAGGAATTTTGTCAGGCTGTTGATTACGATATCAGCACCAAGAGTAAGTGGTTTGATACAGATTGGAGTAGTAAATGTATTATCAACCATAAGAAGTGCTCCGGCCTCGTGTGCAATTTCTGCAATAGCAGCTACATCGCACAGACGGTCTGTCGGATTGCTGGCAACTTCTGTATATAACATTTTTGTGTTTGGCTGAACAGCAGCTTTTACTGCATCCAGATCATCAAACGGAACAAATGTGGTAGTCACTCCATAGTTTTTCACCAGAGAAGTGATCGCATCGAAGGTTTCACCGTAGATGTTTTCATTGCAGATCATATGGTCACCAGGCTGGAGAAGAGCGAAATAAGTAGTAGTGATCGCACCCATACCAGATGAAAAGATCAGAGTATCTTTTCCCTGTTCCAGATAGGTAAGAACATCAGCCAGAGCTTTTCTGTTAGGGTTTCTTGTACGGATATAAGTGTATCCTTTCGTATCATAGGTGTGCTCTACATCGTCAAGGTTGCCCATATTAAAAGCACTTGTCATAAATAAAGGAAAGGCTTCAGGTGCCAGATTCATGCCGTTTATATGGTGGCCCTCGTAGAGAATTTTTTTATATTGGGAAGGGAGTTGTGCAAGATAGATAAAATGCTTGTACGGCTTCCGTTTTTTATTTAAAACAGAGGAATAAGGGAGAAGATAGCCAAATTGTCGCAGATAACTGGCTCCATATTGAGAATATTGTGTTTTCAGGCTAGAAGTTTACGTATCTGAGGAAGAGGAAGATCAAGACTTCGCAGATATTTGATCCGGTCAATGATATGAAACTGGTGAAATGCAAAATAACGATATCCGCTTTGTTCATCAATATATGCAGGCGTGATCAGACCGTTATTAGAGTAATTACGCAGGGTTTGAATGGAGACACCTGTAATCTTTGATGTCTCACCGATAGAATAAAGTCTATTTTCAGGCAATTTTCAGCACCTCGATTTTTTTACGCAAGGGAACTGCTTTCATAGCAAAAGCTTTCCTGCGTTCTTCACTGTCTCCGGGATAACCATTTTCGTACATGCAGGCCAGCCGGTCAAGCGCTTTTGCAGATGGGTTTACATCATGGACACGTGTGTACTGACCGATACGAAAACTAAAAAGCTCCCGGATGTCATCCTGGTATTCGTAATCTTCATAGGTTTTTCCGCAATGTTCATAATCATAGAAAAGAGCATCTTCAAAGTGGAAATCATAGGCCTGTTTCAGTAATCTGCGCTGTTCATCTTTAGTGTGATACATAGACATTTCAAAAAGAGCAGCACCGGCAGGAAGTTTACAGAGATCAACAGGGGAAGAAATGTGTGTTCCACCGCCAGAAGTACCAGCATTGGAATAGTCACAGCAGATATTGAAATCATCCGGTGTCAGAGAAGAGTGGAGTTTGACCACATCGTTAAAACACTGATATGCAGCACCTGAATCAGAAGCTATTCCCAGACCATGGCGGAGAAGAAAACCACGTCTGAACAGAGATTCACCTTTTGGAAGATATGAATTTTCAGTATCTTCACAGGAATAATAGTTCCATGCGTTTTTATAGCAAAGTTCTGTGAGTTTTTCATCAGAAATGCTATTACATCCGAAAAATTCCTCGCATCTGGAGAAAAAATCAGCCGAAATTTCAGTATCGACCAGATCCAGACGCAGACACTCTCCGAGATCAAACCATGCCTGTTCGAGGCCATCAGACAGAGCAAGCGTGAACCAGTGAAACGCTGCACTAAAATCTTTCAGGCGGTAATGGTAACGGCCGAAAAGATATCGTTGCACAGGGGTGATCGGCGGATGATCGATCCAGCATAAAGTATCTGTAAGAGCAATTGCATGTTCTGCTTCTGTATAAACACTCATAAATATTCTCCTCCTGACTATAAAATAAATTTGCAGATAAACGTTCATTTAACCAAATTGCAAAGCTGTTATTTGGGCATGAATATGAATAAGTAGCGAAGCGGAGATGATTTTGTCCGCTAAAATCCCTTCAGTGCACATGGCCCCAAAGAACATTGCGGGCATCCCTGCTGCCAGTCATGGATATTTTTGCCTTCAAGATAGGCATCGCATCTTTTCTTGTCTATAGTTCCATCTGGAGAAATGGCACCGGATGGACAGTTCATAATGCATACTTTACATTTTCCATTCTGATGAAACAGGCAGTACTGATGATCCGTACGTCTGGTAGGAGTAATATACGCATCCGTGACAAGACTGTTCATTCTGCCCAGACAGCCTCTCTTGGTGATTAGCAGATGATTCAGACCAAAAGTCCCGATCCCTGCGATTACGGCGTTAGATTTATGCCCCCACCGTGCAGTTTTGGATACATGGTCAAAATTTTCAGTAGGTGGTTCAGTGACACTATGGTAGCCTTTCATTTCAAGAAGATTCTGAACCTGGCGCATGATATGATCCAGCAGTTCATTGGTATGCATATAAGCATCAGACCAGACGCTGGAGGTTTTGCATTCGCCTTTGATATCTTTATAAATAACCTCTGAATAGGGCAGAAACAGTACAAGTACAGTCTGCGCTCCATCCAGCATATCTTTTGGGTGAATCTGGGGATTTCCGATCAGTTCATCTAACTGATCATAAAGAGGATCAGATGCACTAGCAAATCCGATCACCGGTTCGCGGTAATAGGCGGATTTCGGATGATTTTTAACCATTACACAGATCAATTCCCGTATTTCTTCCTCTAATGTCATGGGATCACTTCCTTAAAATAAATATGAATCTATTATATAATCTGTTCTTATGATAGAGTCAAGGGAAAACCGGACTTTGCATCTATACAAAAAACCGAACTTTTAATCCGAAAAACCAGAATTATGTACAAAATCAGAGCAAAAAAACTGTTAAAATCAGGGTTGACTCTCATTTAGAGATAAGGTTTATCTTGTATGCAAACAAAATTCCGCCGACATATATGGAGGAAAAACAAGAACAGATCAGGAGGCAGACCGATGAAAAAAACAATAAAGAAAGTAGTTGTAGCAGGTGGTGGACTCATGGGAGCTGGAATCAGCCTGATGTTTCCAGAGTATGGGATTGAGACAGTCCTTTACAGTGTAGCAGAGAAAGATTTTGATAAAGCGGGAAAAGTAATCGATAAAAGTCTGGCAGCACTGGTTGAAAATGGACGTCTGACCAGCCAGACCGCAGATGAGATAAAAGAAAAAATCCAGTTTACAGTAGATAAAAAATGTTTTGAAGATGCAGATTTGGTCATTGAAGCAATCCCGGAGATTATGGATCTGAAAAAGAATTTCTATGAGGAAGTATCAGAACTTGTACCGGAAGATACGATCCTGACAAGCAATACTTCTGCAATTTCAGTAAACCAGCTCAGCGAATTCGTAAAATTCCCGGAAAGATTCTGCGGAACCCATTTCCTGAACCCACCGCATATCATTCCACTGGTAGAGATCACAAAAGGGGATAAAACAAATCAGACAGTATGTGAAACTCTTTACACTCTTTTCAAAGATATGGGAAAGGAACCGGTACTTCTGAAAAAAGATGTAAAAGGTTTCCTATCTAACAGGCTTCAGTTTGCACTGCTTCGTGAGGCTACCTATCTGGTAGAACAGGGCGTGGCAGATCCGGAAGACATCGACCGTACGATTAAGTATGGAAACGGTCTGCGTTACACCTGCTCCGGACCATTTAAGATAGCAGATCTGGGTGGTCTGTCCGTATTTAATTCTGTGGCAAAATATCTGTATTCAGATCTTTCAGATGAAAAGGGCGAAAATCATCTCCTGGATGAACTGGTAGAAGAAGGAAATAACGGAATCTCCACTGGAAAAGGCTTCTATGAATACCAGGAATCAGACCTTGTCAATGAAGAAAAGACAAGAGACGCTATGATCCTTGGCATTCTGAAAACCGAAAAAGAATTACTGGCATAAACGGGGGAAGTTGACCTGAGAATCTGGAAAGTTTATTATGTACGCAGTTTACGCAAAAGTTCCCAGCGTGACCGTACCTCCAGTTTGCGGAAAAGATTCTGCAGATGTTTATTTAAAGTGGTTTCTTTAATATGCAGAGTCTCCGCAATTTCTTCATTGTCCTGAAAATTCAGAAGACATTTCAGTATTTCGGTTTCTTTGGCAGTCAGATGATATTCTGACAACTGGGCCAGCCCGGATATTCCTGCCGGATTTTCAGAAGATTTTTCAAAAATCATCCGATGCAGTACCGGATTCAGATGCATGGCAACTGCACGCAGATAAAACATATCATCGGATACGAAAGTCCCATTTGGCCGTGTCCGGAAAAGAGTCAGAACACCGAGGAACTTCTGCTGAAAAACAATCGTATACTGCAGACTGTCGTAAATGTTATACTTGCGGTAACACTTGAGATAAAGAGGAGAATTCAGACGATGTTCCTCGTCCAGCACTGCACTTTCCCGGATCAGCTGGGATTCTTTTCCATGAAGGATCCACAGGAGTTCATCCTCACCTGCAAATTGTGTATATTGAAGTTCTGCTTCCTGAAAAGAAGAAGGAAAGCAGATCGGATTTCCAAGAGAAAAAGGATTATCAGCAGTCTCATCATGGAGAAACAGACTGGCATATTCAAAAGGTACGATCATTTTCAGTCTCTGAAAGAAAAACGCATCTATATCAGAAACATTTTTCCACAGATATATTTCATAAATCAGGTCATTGATCATCAAAAATTTATTCTTTTCCATAATTATCATTCCATAAGATTTAAAATAGTTTAACCGAATCAAATAAGTTCCATGCTCTAAGAAGTGGGGGAGTATTTATGTAAATAATTACAATTATTTTATCATCAGAACTACTCAAAAACAAGTAGACATACTTAAAAATAACCGGAAAATAGAAAAAAGTAACCATTGCACACACCCTGCAGGAAATGGTATCATAAATCCAAGTTAAAAAACAAAACACCTACCGAAAAGAAAAGGTCAGGTGAAATAGAAATATTGATTATGATACAAAGGCGTATCTGGAATATATCTCCAGATGCGCCATTTTTTATTACCCTGAAAATTAATGGACAGGTCCGGTGTGACCGGGCAGTGAGGAGGAAATTATGGCAGATAGTAAACAGGTAATCAAAGATCTTGACAGAGTGATCAGACTCATCGAAACAGACACAAAGGACATCCCGGCAGAAGAGAAAAAAGCAATGGTAAAAGAAACACTGGATCATTTCGACAACTATGTAAGCCCGGGCTGGTTAAAATATCGTAAATCTGTATCTTCCGACTCTGAAGGCGGAGCAGTTCTGGAATGGCAGGATGAAGGCGCATACTGCTACGGACTGAATGGAGAGAAATTTATCGACTGCCTCGGCGGTTTTGGTATTTACACATGCGGACATCGTAACAAAGAAATCCTGGATGTAGTAAAAGCACAGCTTGATCATCAGGCACTTCATTCTCAGGAACTTCTGGATCCGCTTCGTGGATATCTGGCAAAAGCAATGGCAGATATCACACCAGGTGACCTGCAGTATTGCTTCTTTACAAACGGTGGTGCAGAGGCAGTAGAAATGGCACTGAAACTTGCACGTATTGCAACAGGTGGACGCTGGTATATTTCTACAGTAGGTGCTTTCCACGGCAAATCAATGGGTGCCATCTCCATGGGTGGTAAATCCACTTACCGTGTTCCATACACACCAATGGTACAGCAGGTACAGCATGTAGAATACGGAAATGCAGAAGATATGCGTAAAGCAATCCGCAACCTGACAGCAGTCGGTGAGAAAGTTGCAGCAGTCATCCTTGAGCCAATCCAGGGTGAAGCCGGAGTCATTGTTCCACCTAAGGGATACTTAAAAGAAGTCAGAGAAATCTGCGATGAATACGGCGTAGCATTGATTTTCGATGAAATCCAGACAGGTATGGGACGTACAGGTACAATGTGGAGATGCGAAGCAGAAGGCGTTACACCGGATATCATGACATATGGTAAAGCATTCGGCGGTGGTATTCTTCCTATTACAGGTATCATCTGTAAACCATCCATGTGGGTAGATCAGCTTGTTGAAAACCCATGGCTTCTTGGTTCTCCTACATTTGGTGGAAACCCGTTATGTTGCGCTGCAGCCATCGCTACTATTAAATACATGCTGGAAAACGATATCCCAGGTGTCTGCAAAGCAAAAGGTGAAGTACTGAAAGCTGGTCTTGAAAAACTGGCAGCTAAATATCCGGAGATCATTCAGGAAGTTCGTGGTACAGGTCTGATGCTTGCTGTTGAATTCCATACATGCGAACTTGGATATGAAACTTCTAAAGGATTATTTGCAAGACGTGTCATGACAGCCGGAACTCTGGTTAACGCAAAGACTATCCGTTTCGAGCCGACAGCAGTCATTTCCGAACAGGATATCAAAGACGTAATCTCCAGATTCGATGAAGCACTTGCAGATGTAAAAGCAGGATTAACAAAATAGTTATAAAAAATAATCAAGTTAAATAAAGATATAAGATCATGATTGTGAGCAAAGGGGCACATATTCCGTCAGATGGCGGAATAGTGCCCTTTTTGCATTGTCAGGGAAAATTTGTAACAGGACTTTGATCAATAAGAAAGGAAAAAATGCGTATGGAAATAAAGAAATTATACATTGACGGTGAATGGGTAACAGGAAGCGGAGGAAAAACATTTCAGTCTACAAACCCGGCAACAGGTGAAGTACTTGCAGAAATCGCAGAAGCTTCCATTGAGGATGCGAGACGTGCCATCGCAGCTGCCAGAAAATCTTTCTATGAAACAAGAGAATGGAGAGATATGGACTCGCAGGCAAGAGGCGATATCATTCTTAAGATCGCAGACAAACTGGAAGAACGCAGCGAAGAGTTTGCACGTCTGGACTGTCTGGATATGGGAAAACCTTACAGAGAAGCGCAGGCAGATGTGGATGATGCAGTACATTGCTTCAGATATTATGCAGGTCTGATCAAGACACCACATGGCGGATGCTATGATGTCAATTACGGTTTTGGAGAAATGCACAGCTATACAGTTCATGAACCGGTAGGTGTATGCGCAGAGATCACTCCATGGAACTATCCGCTTCTTATGGGAGTATGGAAACTGGCACCATCCATTGCAGCAGGAAACAGTGTAGTATTTAAACCAGCTTCTGTATGCGTACTGTCCTGTATCAAACTGTTTGAGATTTTTGAGGAATGCGGACTGCCGAAAGGTGTTGCAAATCTGGTTATGGGACCTGGTGGAACCATCGGAAATGAACTTGCAGGAAGTAAAGATGTGGATATGGTAACCTTTACAGGAAGTACAGAAGTTGGACAGAGTATCATGCGTCAGGCAGCAGTGAATGTAAAGAAAGTAGGTCTGGAACTTGGCGGAAAATCCCCGAATGTGATCTTTGCAGATGCAGATCTGGATGGAGCTGTAGAGTGGGCAATGATCGGAATCTTTTTAAATCAGGGTGAAATCTGTTCCGCAGGAAGCAGAATTATCATAGAAGAAAGCATTAAAGACGAGTTTATCAAGAGACTTGTAAAGAAAGCCAATGCTATCACGATCGGAAATCCGATGGATAATCCGGATATGGGAGCTATGGTTTCTAAGAGCCACATGGAGAAAGTACTGGCGTGTATTGAAAAAGGAAAAGAAGAAGGTGCTAAATTAGTATGTGGAGGCGAACGTTACACTGAGGGTGAATGCGCAAAAGGATACTTTATCCGCCCGACTGTTTTTGACGAATGCACAGACGACATGACGATCGTAAAAGAGGAAATCTTTGGACCAGTTGTGACCGTGCAGACATTTAAAACAGAGCAGGAAGCTATTGATATGGCAAACAACACTCCTTATGGACTTGCAGGTGCAGTCTTTACTTCTGATATTTCCAGAGCCATGCATGTGATCAAAGAAATCCGTGCCGGAATCACCTGGATCAACTGCTACAATCCAACCTTTAACGAAGCACCGTGGGGCGGTTACAAGATGAGCGGTATCGGAAGAGAACTGGGTGTTCACGGACTGGAAGAGTATCAGGAGATTAAGCAGATCAATATTAATATGAAACCTGGAACTGTAGGATGGTATGAACATTAAGCGTTATTTGAGAGATGAGTGTTTTTTCAAAATCATTTGCTTTGTTGCGGAATCCATACCTCAATAATAATTATTGATTTTCGAAATTAAAGCAGTGGATTTACCTGATCTGATTAAAATTCGTATGAAAAAGGAGGCCTGATATATGCATCTGAATTTAGGACTTGTGGCAATTATTATTACGCTTCTGATCATTGTAGGAGCGGTAGTTACCAGACGCTGCGTGGAATTTATGATCGCAGGATCCATGGTAGCAGCAATTTTTCTCTATGGAAAAGGATTTCTGGCAGGATGGAGCCAGTCACTTCAGGATATGCTGGCAGAGAACGTGTGGGTTATGCTGGTGTGCCTGCTGTTTGGCGGTCTGATCAGTCTGCTTACAGATTCAAAAGGAAGCTTCGGTTTTTCCAAATACATTTCCAAAGTCTGCAATACAGAAAGAAAAACACTGTTGACTACATTTATCATGGGAATTCTGATCTTCGTGGATGATTACCTGAATGTACTGTCAATCGGTACATGTATGAAAAAAATCAGTGACAAGCAGAAACTTCCGAGAGAAACACTTGCATATCTTCTGGACTCCACAGGAGCACCAGTGTGCGTTTTGCTTCCTTTTTCTACATGGGCAGTTTTCTATGCCAGCCTGTTTTATGAACAGGACAGTGTCAAAGCTCTGGGAGCAACAAGTGCTATGGGTGCTTACATGAAAGCGATCCCGTTCCTGTTTTATCCGATCATTACACTGGTCATTGTATTCCTGTTTGTTATGGGATGGATGCCGAAGATCGGACCTATGAAAAAGGCATATCAGAGAGTAGAAGAGACTGGAATGGTTTATTCAGAGTCCAGCAGAAAGTACAACCATGAGAATCCGGAGCTGGATGACGACGGAAATATCTGGAATTTCCTGATCCCAATGGGTGTTCTGGTTGCAGTTGCAGTTGTTTCCGGTGATATTTTAAGCGCCGTGATCCTGGCATTAATTGTCTGCTTTGCAATTTATGTTCCAAGAAAAATCCTTACAGTAGATGCTTTCCTGAACAGTATGATCCGTGGATTTGGTGATATGCTTCCAACACTGACCATGCTTTTGGTTACTTTTGTTTTAAAAGACCTTTCCGGAAAAATGGGAATGACAGAGTACATCATTCAGCTTGCAGAGCCATTCCTTTTTGCAGCAGTATTTCCGGCTATGGTATTTATCCTTGGTGCTGTTCTTGCATTCACCACAGGTTCTGACTGGGGAATGAGCTCCATTATCACACCAATCGTATTTCCACTTGGAGCAGCTCTTGGAGCAAACCCGGTTCTGATCATGGCTGCCGTTATTTCAGGAGGAACATTCGGAAGCCATGCATGCTTTTATTCAGATGCAACTCTGCTTGCAGCACAGTCTGCCGGAGTAGACAGTATGGAACATGCCTTGACACAGATTCCTTATGTGATCATTGCCAGTGTATTGTCCGTTCTTTGTTTCGGTGTGGTTGGATTTGTGCTATAATTGTAGCTGAGATGTTAGAGTCAAAAGTCTTCGAATACAGTTTCGAATGATTTTTGAACTTTGTGATACAGATATTGTAAATGAACATTGTTGACGGTAAAAAGAGCAGGAGGGTATTGGATGGATCATTTTGTGGTTACTATTACAAGACAGTTCGGAAGCCTTGGGCGTCCGATCGCGAGACAGATGAGTGAGATCCTGGGAATAGATTATTATGACAGAGATATTGTGGATCAGGCTGCAAAGAAGCTGAAACTTCCAATCTCAGTAGTAGATCAGGAAGAAGAAAAGGCAGTAAAACAGGCAGTGAATCCTTTTTCCAGAATGATATTTCCCCTTGGAAAAGGAACCAGCAATACACAGGACAAAATCTTCGATACACAGAAAAATATCATACAGTTTCTTTCAGAAAAGAATAACTGCATTATCGTAGGCCGCTGCTCAGATTTCATTCTGAGTGATGTGAAGAACAGTCTTCATATTTATATTTATGCATCTTACGAAGCAAGACTTGAACATTGCATCAAAGACCTGGGACTGGAAGAACAGGAAGCCCGCAGGATGATCAAGTCCGTAGATGAGGCTCGAAATTCCTATCATATGCAGTATGCAGGATATCTCCCAGATGATAAACGCTATAAAGATATTCTCATTGACAGTAGCTTTTTCGGGGTAAAAGGAACAGCGGAATTTCTTGCAGAAGCTGTAAAGAAAAAATTTTATGATTGAATAAGAATTCCTGACCATAGGTATTATTATCTTGTGGTTGGGAATTTTGGCGTTAAAGTACCTGAAAAATTCTGCGGGCAGATGTGCAGACGGTATTGATTTCCTGTAAGAAATTGGATATAATAGGTACAGAAATAAAAAGAAGACAAAATCATAGATACACAGCTATGAAGATGGGCTCAACAAGGAGGAAAAGTCTTACAATGAAAATCGGAAATGATATTTATTATGTAGGTGTAAATGATCATCAGGTAGACCTGTTTGAGGGACAGTATGTGGTGCCGAATGGTATGTCATACAATTCATATGTGATCATGGATGAGAAGATTGCAGTTATGGATACTGTAGATGCCAACTTCAAAGCCGAATGGCTTGAAAACGTAGCTAAAGTTCTCAACGGTGCAAAACCGGACTATCTGGTAGTTCAGCATATGGAACCTGACCATGCTGCAAACATCGAGAATTTTATGAAAGCGTATCCTGACACAACAGTCGTTGCCAATACTAAGACTTTTACCATGATGGAGAATTTCTTCAGAAAGATGAACCTGGATGGAAAGAAGCTAGTAGTAGAAAACGGTGACAGCCTGACACTTGGAAAACATGTGCTGACTTTCGTATTTGCACCGATGGTTCACTGGCCGGAGGTTATGGTTACCTATGACAGCACTGATAAGGTCCTGTTCTCAGCAGACGGTTTTGGTAAATTCGGAGCACTTGACGTAGAAGAAGACTGGGACTGCGAAGCACGTCGTTACTATATCGGAATCGTTGGAAAATACGGTGCACAGGTTCAGAAGCTTCTGAAAGCTGCCGCAACTCTGGATATCCAGACAATCTGTCCGCTTCATGGAC
>OLNH01001438.1_pt1 | contig 12181 bp, 10 predicted proteins | sample 1643101 | NCBI WGS metagenome assembly OLNH01 (sample SAMEA3136758, study PRJEB25190) | human gut metagenome | biome: human gut; feature: human-associated habitat; material: faeces | place: Austria | collected 2013
TTTTGTTATTTTTATTTATTATGAGTGCAGATATGCACAGTTTGCGCTTTCATCTCGGTAATTGAATTGCCGAGGATTCCCGCTTATTATCCTAAAAGTGAATCTTCAGACCTGCTGGAAAAGAATCACGTACATCCCAACATTCGCTTCACTACATGGGAAGACTTCTCCATCATGTCCATGGCAGAACGAGGACTCGGCATAGGCATCCTCCCGGACATGATCCTGCGGCGAATCCCCTATCAACTTGAAATCCGCTCACTGCAAGAACCATATTACCGCGAAATCTATCTTGCCATGAAAAACAGAAAACGCCTCACTCCAGCAACACAGAAATTTATAGAATATCTAAGATTTCGTGAAACGCCACTTTCCTGATTCATTATTAAAGCATAGATTTTTCAATTAAAGTTCTTAAAGGGATTGCTAAATTAAACAATCCCTCCCAACATTCTGTTATTTAAAGATAATTTCCAAGCATATTTTTCACACACTTTTCTATCATATTCATACTTTCCACACATGTCTCTTTCTTCATACCTGCCGCAATTCCCACAGCCAGAAGTTCTTTCCTGCCCGGATTTCGCCCATTTCCGTCAACTGTTGTTGTGTGTTCTCCGTAATATGTGTTGCTATAAGTAAGGTCATATGCCGGACTTAAAGACCATCTGTCATTTTCTTCATCATATAAATATGTGAAATTCTTCGAATGATCATCTCTGTTATGTGCAAAAACATTAAAACACATCCTGCAAAACATTTCTTCTATGTCTTTCTCATCATCTCTCGTCAATATTTTGGTCAGTTTCATCAGGCTGTGATAGTCCAGACTTGGCTGTTCAAAGTCTAATTCCAGCAAAGCCGCTGCTGTCAGCATATGAATTCTCTTTTGCCCATTTTTATCTGATATTCTGTCAAACCGCTTAATGCCAAAATAACCTTCACATTTCTCTGATGTAAAAAGCCTTGTTTCACTCATTGTAATGCCACACTCTTTCGCACAGCATGAATAATCATACTCCATTTTTCCTGCATTTTTTCCATCCACATGAGCCGGAAATTTAATGATCCATTCCTCTCCATCAATTGTAGTCATAATTTTCGGTCTGGCACCACCACTTGTACCACCCAACCGATATAATTCGTCCAGTTTGTCAGAGTATTCCGTATTTAATATTTTCTGACATTGCTCTGCCAGTTCATCCAGATCCACATCGCCATATTTCTCATTAATTTCCCTTTCTGGATAATAAGTAAGCGCACCCATACCTGATTTTCCAACAATTGCCAGACGATCCAAGACCGTCAGTTTATCTGGATTTTGTTTATGTGCACGCAGTAGACAATTTAACAATAATCTGCCCCAATTATCTGGTAAACTGTCTGCAAATACTCCAAATAATCCGTTAAAATAATCCTTTGTCGGGACAAAAACCTGTTCTTTAAGAGGAAGTGAAAATGGACTGATCGGGAAGCCATTTTCAATCCATTCTTCACTGTATTGAAATGCCGCTTTATGATCCGCAGTCATAGCCAGTGTTCCCACAAGTTTTCCATCATAAAGTACCTGTAATGCATTACCTTGTTTCATTTATGACCTCCTGAATATTCTTATATGGCACATGTGTAAAAATATTTCTAAGTTCATCTGCAATGTCCAATGCCATGGCAATTTTTGTCAGTGATATCAATGATATCTGTCCTGTTGTTTCAAATCTTTTAATTGAACCGTAGCTTACTCCGCTCATGGAAGATAATCTTTCCTGAGAAATAGAGCGTCGTTTTCTGATGTTACGCACTCTTTGTGCAAGTTTCTGATCCAGTTCCTCTGCTGTTTCCCATACAAGCTGCTCCATTGTTTCTCCTTACTTTACAGATAATATTTTATCCAAAATTACACTATTCCATTCAAAATAGCCAATATTTTATCTGATATCATTCTATCATTTATTTATTCATAAATCAATCTTCCATTTGCTTCTTTGCTATATATTATCTGCCAAAAAGAAATGGATTTTCCTCTCATATTTTTTATCAAAATTCTTCTACATTCTATCTTTACGAATAGTCAATAAAAATTTTATTAAATCTTCTTGACTTAGAGTATGCTTTATGCATTACACTAGAATTATTATATACGAGGAGGAAATCAATAATGAAAACTCGAAGATTAGGGAAAACCGGACTGGAAGTAAGTGAGATTGGCTTCGGTGGAGAATGGCTGGAGCGCCATCCGGAAGAAGAGGGAATTGAACTGATCCACTATGCATCTTCTAAAGGAATCAACATCCTTGACTGCTGGATGGCAGATCCGAAATCCAGAGATATCATTGGAAAAGGAATCAAGGATAACCGCAGTGAATGGTTTATTCAGGGACATATCGGTTCCACATGGAAAGATAACCAGTATTACCGCACCAGAGATATGAAATATGTCCGTCCTGCATTCGAAGACTTGTTAAAAAGACTGCAAACAGATTATATTGATCTCGGTATGATCCACTACATAGATTCCGAAGAAGAATGGGAAAATATCCAGCATTCTGATTATATGGACTATGTCATGGAATTAAAGAATACCGGCGTGATCCGCCATATCGGTATGAGTTCACACAACCCGAAAGTAGCTATCAAAGCCGCTGAATCTGGCTTTGTGGAAATGATTCTCTTCAGCATCAACCCGGCATTTGATATGCTTCCTGCAAGTGAAAACATCGATACCATGTTTGCAGAAGAATTTGATTCAAATCTGAAGGGAATTGATCCGGAACGTGCACGCTTATACAAAGTCTGTGAACAGAATGACGTAGGAATCACCGTTATGAAAGGCTTCGCAGGCGGCAGACTTTTTGACGAGAAGCGTTCTCCATTCGGTGTCACTCTCACCCCGGTCCAGTGCGTCCACTACGCCCTGACCAGACCTGCAGTCTGTTCCATTATGTGCGGCTACGATACCAAAGAACAGGTAGATGCAGCAGTCGCATATGAAACTTCTTCCGAAGAAGAAAAAGACTACGCATCCGTACTTGCCAATGCACCTCTTCACTCCTATCGCGGAGAATGTACCTACTGCGGTCACTGTAAACCTTGTGTATCCGACCTGGATATTGCCATGATCAACAAATTCTACGATCTGGCAACCATGCAGCCTAAAGTACCTGCAACTGTTCAGTCCCATTATGAACTTCTGGAGCACAAAGCATCTGAATGTATCGGATGCCAGGCATGCGAATCCCGCTGCCCGTTTGGTGTTCCGATTGCAGAACGAATGAAGAAAACTGCTGAATTATTTGGATGCTAGACTAATTAGATATTATCTCTGTAGTCTAATATCCAGTTCTGCTTTGATGATATCACAATAATAAAGAGACTTACTGTTTTCTGAAAAACATTTTTCAGGAATATGTAAGTCTCTTTGTTATTTTTTATATATGCCAACCACGTCAAGGTTTTTATCAAATGTATAGCCAAATCTGCATACAGATAAGTAATCTAGATAAACTTTTCTATTACTGTTTATTCATTCTCACTACTCTGGTACACACCCTCTCCACCAGCTCCGTATCATGACTGACCACGATCATCCCAATTCCCCTTTTCTGAGTTTCTTCTATCAGAAAATGCCAGATCTGGCTCTGAGTAATGAGGTCCAGCATAGTACTGATCTCATCCGCCAAAAGAAACCGGGTTCTTTTTCCTAATGCTCTTGCAATGCAGAATCTCTGTAATTCTCCTCCTGAAAGTTCTGTCGGAAAACGGTTCAGCCAGTCTGGTTCAATTCCCAACTTTTCCATAAGCTTCGGATCTATCTGGTCACCTTCTTCAAGGACACTTTTCATCCGCAGTCTTGGATTTACGGCCTGCTCCGGGTGCTGCCAGATCATTTGCACCGGGCAGTACCCTTTATAGGACTGCAATGGTTTTCCATCCAGAAGAATTTCTCCAGTCTCTGGCTGTTCATATCCTGCAAGCAGCTTACATAATGTTGTTTTTCCAAACCCACTTGGCGCTGCAATCCCAACTCTCTCATTACTGTCTGCCTGCAGGCTGAACTGTTCCAATATCTGTCTGCCCTTGTTTTCATACCGAAAAGAAAGATTTCTTGCTTCAAGTATCATACACACACCTCACATAACCATTTCCAGACGACCTCCACGGAACTTCTTTTTCCCGACATCTGTCCGTACATTTCTCGCACCGTGGAGCAAACGGACATCCCGGTTTCATATCTCTGACATACGGCTGTACCCCATCAATATAATGAAATCCATTCTTTGGCATAGCCCTCCATAATGCTCTTGTGTACGGGTGACGCAATGTTTCCTCTTTCGCAAAATCCTCTGCTATTGCATCTTCAATCGTATATCCCGCATAAAAAACCTGTATTCTGTCTGCTGTATCAAGTGCCAGTTCCAGATCATGCGTAATCATAAGCACTGCTGCTCCCATATCCGCAAGCTGCCGGAAATGCTCCATTGCGCGTCTGGCAAGCCTCGGATCCAGTCCCGGTGTCGGTTCATCTGCAATGACCAGTTTCGGCGTTTCAATCAGCGCCGTGGAAATCATGATTCTCCTTGTCATTCCCCCCGAAAGTTCAAATGGATATTGTTCCTGAACTTTTTGATCCAGTGAATACTGTTCAAAAATCCGGTTCAGTTTCCGCTTCTTTTCCGGATTTTTCTTTCCTTTACAGATCTGCTGTCCCACTTTCATAAGAGGGTCCAGATAGGAAGTGCTCTGCGGAACCAGAACAATTTCCTTCCCACGGAGTTTTCGGATTCTTTTCTCTGTCAGCGTTTCCCCACAATATTGAATTTCCCCCTCCATGGAAGCATTATAGGGCAAAATTCCCAGAATCCCATGTGCCAGAAGACTTTTTCCTGATCCGGAAGAACCCACGATCGCTACCATTTCTCCTGCGTGAACCGTAACATTTAAATCTCTTATCACCGGAAGTTCCGTCTGGCGCATTCCTTTCTGGTACTGACAGAAAGATATTTTCATATGATTAATTTCCAGAATTTTTTCTCTTTCCAACTTTCTGCCCTCCTATTCATGTGCACTGGCCGGATCAAGCAGCATGCGGAGATTTTCACCCGTTGTGAAAAAACATACTACTGTAAGGATCAGCATGATTCCCGGAAATAATGCAAGCCACCATTTTCCAGTCACCAGATATTTCATTGCTTCTGAAAGAATAATTCCGATTGCTGGCTGCTCATTTGACAGGCCAAATCCCAGAAATGTAATACTGGATTCATGAAGAATTGCATGAGGAAAAAGCAATACCAGTCCTACAATAAACTGTGGTAACAGATGCGGCACCATATGTTTCATTGCAATATACAGATTACTTTTTCCCAGTTTCTTTACTGTTTTTATATAAATCTGCTCTTTTAGCTGCAGCACTTCTCCTCTGATCAGTCTCGCCAGAGAAGTCCAATGTGTCAAAGCCACTCCAAGGATCACTCCCTTTAAACCTCTTCCACATGCAACACAGATAAGAATCAGAAGCAGCATATGCGGAATTCCCATCACCAGATCAATCAACCAAGTCACGACAGCATCCGCTGTTTTTCCCATCGTTGCCGAAACCACGCCCAGGATAAATGCCATAACTGCACTGAATGTAGCAGCACAGATTCCGATAATAATGCTGATAGAAAGCCCTCTGACTGTTCTGGCAAACATATCTCTTCCAAGCCAGTCTGTTCCGAACGGATAACTCAGACAGGGTGGCAGATTCTTTCTGGAAAAGTCTGTTGCCTGTGCCGCTTCCTTACAGAAAAATCCACCGATACAGACAGCTGTCAGAAAACCTATTGCTACAATCAGGAAAACTATGGTTGTCTTTCTTCTGTTCCATCTCTTTTTTCTACATCCTTGTTCATCTCTTCTGTTTTCAACGGAACTCTTTTCAGGATATACATCTGATCTTTTTTCCGGAAATGCAGCCGCTTCTTTCACCTCACCACACCTCCTCTTCGTATTCTTGGATCAATTACACCATAGAGAATATTCGCGATCAGATTCCCGCCAAACACAAATAAAGCACTGATGATCGTAATTGCCATCAAAAGTGGCATATCGCTTCCAAGTCCCGCACTGACTGCTGCCTGTCCAAGCCCCGGATAGGAAAAAACCTGTTCTACCAGTACTGACCCGCCAAAGATTTCGCTGATTGAAGCAAACTGCAATGTCATGGCAGGTCCCAGCACATTGCGGAGTCCATGATTTCTGAAAATCTCCCAGGTACTCTCCCCTCTTGCTCTGGCAAAGAGTACATAATCACTATCGCAGATATCGATCATTTTTTCTCTGGTGTGCATGGCAATATTGGAAATCCCGGTAACAGACAACGTCACTGCCGGAAGAATCGCATGACGCACACGATCCAGAAAAGTAACTCCGCTGGCTTCCACACCAATTGGAACACTTAATCCAATCGGCAGTATCTTCATCCACACTCCGAAGATCATCAGAAGAAGCATTGCAATCCAGAAAGCAGGTGTACTGGAAATAAGCAGGCAATATCCTTTAATCACTTTATCAATCGGTTTTCCACGTTTCATTCCTGACAGAGCACCCAGCAGGAATCCGATCAAGCCTGACAGAACCCACGCTGTGATCATCAGAAACAGTGAATTTCCGAGTTTGACAGCAATCACTGTGGTTACTTTCTGACGGTAAAGGAGAGATACTCCCATATCTCCCCTTACAAAGTCTTTAAACCATGCCAGATACCGCTGCACCGGCGGCTTTCCCACGCCCCAGTATTCCTCAAGTTTCGCAATCTGCTTCTGGCTCATACTTCCAAGAGCAGTCTGTCCCACATTAGCTTTCAATGGATCAATGGGAGAAGCCGTCATAAGTGCAAATGCTGCAATACTTACTGCAAACAAAAGCAACAGCATTTTTATAAAATTTCTGAAAATAAATTTTCCTGTTGTACTGTTCAAAATATTTCTCCGATATTTATTTTTATATGATTTATTTTCATATGAACTATTTCATGTGAACTGTTCCCATATACGCTATTCCCCATATGAGTTATTCCTATATAATCTATTCCCATGTCCACTGATCTACATTATTTACAATTGACCAGCCATGTCCATGCGGATGGATTTTCTGATCTGCGATCTTAAGACCGTCTTTCACGAAATACAGATGATCAATATTGCAAAGCCAGATCCAAGGGATATCACCATCCTGTGTAATCCCTGTCTCACCATCCCACTGTGCCTTTTTCCATAGATCATAAGAGCTCTCCAAATCACTGGATTCCAGTGCTTCATCCATATATTTATCAACTGTTTCATTGGAATATGGAGAATATTCTGCCAGTCCTGTTTCGCTCATCGTATGATAGATGTTGTAAAGTTCCATCGGTGTATGTGCTCCCCATCCCCACACAAGCGGTTCTGATTCTGCTCTGGTATAAGCGGTATCCCAGTCAACACCCTCAGTCGTCACTTCGATTCCAAGTTCGGTAAGCTGATTCTTCGTATCTTCTGCCAGTGCCTGGCGTACAGAATCCGATGCCGGATAAAGCATAGTCAGTTCTGCGCGGATGCCGTCTTTCTCACGGATACCGTCATCCCCGGTTTCCCATCCTGCTGCGTCCAGAAGTTCCCTGGCCTTGTCCTGATCATATTCAACTTCTGCCGCTTCGTTATACCACGGCATTTTGTCACAGACACTGTATGCAGGTGTTCCGTAACCATTCAGTACGTTCTGGATCATTTCCTCACGGTCAATTCCAATATTGATCGCACGTCTTACTTCCACATCAGTGGTAAAATCATTTCCATAAGTTACACCATCAATCTCCTCTGCCGCTGTTGCAGGAAGATTGAATCCTCGGTTATCAACCGTCCGCACACTGAACAGATCATATCCATCCACAGTCATATCGGAATAAGAAGCTGCTGTATGTGCAACATCTACTGTTCCCGCCTGTGCCGCTGCCAGTGCTGCATCCTCTTCCATGAAAAGTACCGTCACTTTTTTTATCGTCGGTACTTCCCCGTAATAATCCGGATTTGCTTCAAAAATTACCTGCTGTCCTTTATCCCACTGTTTCATGATATAACGACCGGAACCAATCGGATTCTGACCATAATTTTCATCATATGCGTGTTCCGGTACGATTCCTACGATTGCCATAGTATACGGCCAGACAGCAAACGGAGTATTCATATGAAACTCTACTGTAGTATCATCCACTGCCACTGCTTCTTTCAGCATGGAAAAATCATTCACGGAGCTGTTGTCACGACAGTTATTGTATGTAAATGCCACATCGTCTGCTGTCAGCGGCTCACCGTCTGTAAATTTCACATCATCACGGATTTTCACAGTCCATGTCAGTCCGTCTTCGCTTACTGAATAATCGGTTGCAAGATCCATTCCTATGGACAGATCCGTGTTTGTAACAGTCAGAGTACTCTGAATCAACGGCTCGTGTACATGCTCTCCGGCTCCCCATCCATATGCAGGGTCAAATCCCGCTTCCGGTTCTGATGTTGTCGGCATTGTCACGATCACTTCATCTTTCTCTGCGTTCTCTTCCTGCGCAGCCCATACTACTGTACTCCCTCCCACAAACGTTGTCGTCATAGATACCGCCATCAGAACTGCTAATAACTTTCTCTTCATCTTTCCTGTTTCTCCTTTTGTTTACTTCATGCATACTGCTGTATTTACTAACAGCTTTTCATTATTTTTTGTATATTATGCACTCATGAATAGTGTCAGTATACCATCCTTTCTTCCTCTGCATAACCGCCCATGGGGGATATTCACCTATTCATATCCGGCATGGTTTCACGCATATTTTTCATATCCGAAAATCCCCCTGGGAGGCTTGTTCTGACAGACCATTTTGATAGAATATAATCAGTACAGAGATAACTCAGTAACGTAGCAGACAGATACCTGATTATCGATGTATCAGCACAAAGATTTTGTCAAACAACAAATAAAGTGCACAGACCTCCGCGCAATACGCATCAAATTCCCTACCTGCCGGATCTGTTACTGACAGCTCCCTCCTGATGCGTCGCAATAAAAAAAGTACTTCTATCCGCAGGAAGTACTTTTTTTATGATCAATATAACTATTCAATACCTTCATATCTACAGACTACTGAAATATGCAATTGCTTATAATACAGAATCAATCAGCTTTCTTGTGTAATCCATCTTTGGATGCTCAATTATCTCATCCGGCGTTCCGCTCTCCACAGTCTTTCCACGATAAAGGACAATAACTCTGTCGCAGAATGCCTGAACCAGTGCCAGATCATGGCAAATGAGAATAAAGGAAAGGTTTTCTTTCTGTTTTAATTCAATCAGTAACTCCAGAATCTGTTTCTGCACCGTCACATCCAATGCACTGGTTGCTTCATCACAGATCAGAATGGATGGATTTACTGCCAGTGCCCTGGCGATTGCAGCTCTCTGGCACTGGCCGCCGCTTACCTGATGCGGATAGCGGTCTGCATATTCTTTTTCCAATCCACATCTTTCCAGAAGTTCCTCTACTTTTCTACGGGTTTCTGCACGGCTTATCCCCATATTCTGCAGACTCTCTCCTATCCCGTCACCAAGCGTACAACGCGGATCAAAGGATTCCATCGGCATCTGAAATACCATCTGCATATCCCGGTAAATTTCCCGAAGTTCTTTTCCCTTTACATGCGTAATATCTTTCCCTTTCAGAGTCACTTTACCCTCTGTGATACTTTCCAGATGCGTGATCATCTTTGCGATCGTGCTTTTACCGGAACCGGACTCACCTACAATTCCCAGGCACTCTCCCTGTTTTAATTCAAAACTGACATCATCTACTGCTGTTAATGTCTTTTTTCCAGACATAAATGTCTTTATGAGATGTTCCGCTTTTAAAATTATATCCGCCACTTGTCTACTCCTCCTGATTTCGTTTCAGATGAAGTACTGAGTCCATCAGTTTCTGTGTATAAAGATCAGATGAATGATCCAGAACATTCTCCGTTTCTCCATAATCCCTGACAATTCCATTCTGAAGTACCAGTATCCGGTCGGCCATCGCCCTTACCACACCGATATTATGCGTCACCAGAATCATCGCTGTCTGATATTCCTTTCGCATCATCAGAAGTTCCTCTACTACCTGTTTCTGCACCGTCACATCCAATGCACTGGTAGGTTCATCTGCAAGAAGAAGATTCGGGTGCATGATCATTGCAGTACAGATACCCACACGCTGATTCATACCCCCGGAAAGTTCAAAAGGATAACTGTCCAGAACACGTTCATAATCATCCATACCGATTTTCTTCATAATCTCCCCTGCACGTCTTCGAGTTTCTTTTTTCGTTATTCTCTCATGTTCGGACACCGCTTCATGTATCTGAACCCCGATTTTTCGTACCGGGCAAAGTGCCGCCTTGCAGTCCTGAAATACCATTCCAATTTCTGTTCCCAGATATCTGCGGAGTTTCTTTTCGCTCATGTCGGTAAGATTTTCACCTTTATACCAGATATCTCCTTTTGTTACCAGACCTTCCTCTCCCAGAAGTCCCATGACAGCTTTAATGATCGTACTTTTTCCGCTTCCGGATTCTCCTACGATCCCAAGGATTTCTCCCTGCTTCAGTTCAAAGCTGACATCCTGGACTGTCGGTTCTCCATTATAGCTGATCGTGACATGATCTACTTTCAGCAAAGGATCTGGCATATTCTTCTCTTTTAAAGAATTCATTGTGTTCTCCCGGTTTTTACTGACACTCTCCAATAAGTAAAAGAGTGTTTGTGTAACTGTTCAGTGTTTTCGCAGTTACATTTTTTTATCTTATGCAATTTTTACTGTACATCCAGATCCGCAGTAATTTCATAATAATCACAAGGATGCGCCGCCATTCCTGTCACATTCGCTTTTGTTACAATTCCCATGTTCAAATATGAAACAAAAAAATACGCATCATCATCTAAAATTTTCTGCTGAAGTTCTACTGCCAGTTTTCCTCTCTCCTCAGTATCAAAAGTCTGATGAAGCTGATCTGTCAGCCTGGTTACTTCATCATTCTGATAATTTCCATAATTTTTAGAACCAGTTACTGTACTGCTGAAGAAATATTCCGGATCACCGGTTGGCGCTGTTGTTAAAGAGCTTACATAAACATCAAACTCTCCGTTTTCTGCATAAGTTCTGTGATCAGAAGTATTATTGACAGATACATCAATCCCGATATCTTTTAAAGTAGCCTGTGCATATTCCGCAAGCTTTGGCTGCTCCAGACGTGTCGGATAAGTCAGCCAGTTAATGGTCAGTTTCTGACCGTCTTTGTCAACATATCCATCACCGTCTGTATCTGTCCATCCGGACTCTTCCAGCAATTTCTTTGCTTCTTCCGGATCATAGGATACTGTCTCCACTGCATCATTTCCATAGGTAAAACTGCTTGGAAACGCTCCTTTTGCCGGAATTCCGCGTCCTTCCATGATCACTGAACAAAATCCCTCTTTATCGATCCCCATTTCGATTGCCTTACGCACGTTCTGATCCTGAACTATTTCGGAATCCATGTTGAACTGTCCAAAGAAACAACGGCTTGTAGCGCAGGAATTGATCGTATAATCCGAATTTCCGTCAAACAGGGAATAATTATCATACTGAAGTCCATAAGTTCCCTGAATATCTCCAGTCTGTAAGGCAGCAGTCAATGCACTTCCATCTGCAAAAGATTTGACTGTAACTTTGTCCACATTCACTTCGCCGCCCCAGTAATCCTCATTTTTTACAAGGTCAATCTGAGTTGGTGTAACTTTCTCTGCAATATAAGGACCGGTTCCTGCTACATTGGCAGAGCCGCCCTCTCCCTGAATACCATAATCCATATCTATGATTGCACCATACGGATCTCCCAGATAATTAATGATTGCCGGGCATGGTTCTGTAGTATAAATAGTAAGTGTAAGATCATCAGCTTCTATATGATCAATTTTCAGGTCATATGGTGCACGGTCATGAACTTCGATCAAATCCTCCAGGCATTCCTTTACAGCTTCTGCATCCATCGTACGTCCGCTGGAAAATTTCACTCCGTCACGCAGTGTGATCTTTACTGTCGTATCATCTACAAACTCATAATCTGTTGCAAGCCATGGCTCCACTTCCATATTATCGTTGTATT
>OLNH01001440.1_pt1 | contig 12173 bp, 7 predicted proteins | sample 1643101 | NCBI WGS metagenome assembly OLNH01 (sample SAMEA3136758, study PRJEB25190) | human gut metagenome | biome: human gut; feature: human-associated habitat; material: faeces | place: Austria | collected 2013
TTCTCTTTTTCTTTGACGTGTGTTTTTTAATTCTGTTTAGTTTTCAATGATCTCTTTGCTTTTTTCAAGCGCAAACTTATATTAACATCTTTATTTACAAATGTAAAGTTTTTTTTACAAAATGTATTAATTTTTTTTACTTTTAAACTTATTAGTCTTTTATATTATTTACAATTATTCATTTTTCATACAAAAATAACAACATAATTAAAATATTTAACAAAATAAAAAGAAACTGTATCAAGTATAACTTTATTAAAAAGTTAATTTGTTACAGCTTCTTCTTTTATAATATTTAAATCATTCTATTCAAACGTTCACGACGTTTTTTAGCATCATTCAAACATTTATCCATCAATTCATCAGCGTGTTCAGGATTAATTTTTGATAATTGTGCAAAACGATTTTCACTTAATAAGAAATCTTTAAATTTATCAAAATCCGGTTCTTTTGAATCAATTTGTAATGGATTCTTTCCTTCATCTTCTAAACGTGGATCATATCTTAATAAATTAAAGTATCCACATGCTACTGCATCTTTTTGTTGTTTTTGATGATTTGCTAAACCACCTTTAATACCATGTTCCATACATGGAGAGTAAGCAATAATTAATGATGGTCCATTATATGCTTCTGCTTCTTTAAATGCTTTTATTGTTTGCATAGGATTAGCACCCATAGCTACTTGAGCTACATATACATGTCCATATGCCATTGCAATTTGAGCAAGATCTTTTTTAGCTACAGTTTTACCTCCAGCAGTAAATTTAGCTATTGAACCTGCTTGTGATGATTTAGAAGATTGTCCTCCAGTATTAGAATATACTTCAGTATCCAATACTAAGATATTAACATTTTGATCACTAGCTAATACATGATCAACACCACCATAACCGATGTCGTATGCCCAACCATCGCCACCGATAATCCATTGTGATTTGCTTACCAAATCTCCTTCTTGATCTAATAATTCTTTTATTCCTTCATTTTTAGAAGCAACAATTAATGGTAACATTTTATCAACAATTGTTCTTTCTTGTTCACGATTTCCTTTGCTAGCAACATATTCATCTAATAATGATTGTAATTCTGGTTCACAATCACTCTTATTAGCTTCAATTACACTTAATAAATGATTTGTTTTATAATTTTCGGCTAATTTCATACCAAAACCATATTCTGCATTATCTTCAAATAATGAGTTAGCCCATGCTGGACCTTGTCCATTTTTATCAATATTACATGGTGTCGATGGAGTAGAACCAGTATAAATAGAACTACATCCTGTTGCATTAGCAATCATCATATCTTTACCAAATAATTGAGACGCCAAGCGATAGTATGGTGTTTCACCACATCCACCACAAGCTCCAGACACTTCAAAATAAGGTCTCATAAATCCTACACCTTTAACTGTAGTTAATGGATATTTATCAGTCTTATATTCAACATGTTGGTACATATGATCAGCTAATTTAGCGTGTTTTAACTCTTCTTTTACCGGTACCATTTCAAGAGCTTTTTCACCTTTTTTACCTGGACATTCAGTTACACATAAACCACATCCAACACAGTTATCAGGTGACACTTGGATACGATAAACCAATCCATCAACATTTTTACCGATAGGTTTTAAAACATCATCGCTAATATCTTCTGGTAAATCAGCCATTTCTTCATCATCAATTAAGAATGCTCTAACTGTTGCATGTGGACAAACCATAACACAGTTATTACATTGAATACAGTTTTCTTTAATCCAACGAGGTACTTCAGTAGCAATTGCACGTTTTTCTTTTATTGCTACTCCAGATTGCATTGAACCATCTAATTTATCCATAAATGCAGAAACTGGTAAATCATAGCCATCTAATTTATTAATAATTGATACGAAATTATCAAAATGATCATCACCAGTTCTTACACGTCGACTAGTTACAGTTAAATCAGACCAACTTGGATCCACCTTAACTTCAATAATAGCATCTTTACCTGCATCAATAGCTTTATAATTCAATTCAACAATGGCATCACCTTTTTTACCATAAGTTTTTTTAGCCATTTCTTTCATATATTTAATTGCTTCATCAATTGGTAAGATTTGTGGATTCAAAGCAAAGAATGCTGATTGAAGAATTGTATTTGTTCTTCTACCCATACCAATTTCATTAGCAATTTTATTTGCATTAATAATATAGAACTTAGCTTCTAAGTCTGCTAATTGTTTCTTTAACTTGTTTGGTAAATACTCAACAATTTCATCTTCATTAAATTCAGTATTTAATAAGAAAATACCACCTTTTTTCAAGTTCTTTAACATATCATATTTTAAACAATAATTATCTAATGAACAAGAAATAAAATCAGCATTATTTACATAATAAGTTGCTCTAATTGGACTATGTCCAAATCTTAAATTAGAACGAGTAGCTCCCCCAGCTTTTTTACTATCATAAGCAAAATAAGCTTGTGAATATAAATCAGTATGATCTCCAATAATTTTAATTGATGATTTATTTGCTGAAACAGTACCATCTGAACCTAAACCATAGAATAAGCATGCAGTATAATCAGCTTTTACGTTAAAATCCGGATCTTCTTTTAATGATAAATTAGTTACATCATCATTAATACCAATTGTAAATGAAGTAAATGGATCATCTAACAATAAATGATCATAAACAGCTTTAATTTGACGAGGTGTAGTATCTTTAGATCCCATACCATAACGTCCACCTACGATAGTTTTAACATGATCTACATCTTTTAATACACTGCAAACATCCAAATATAATGGTTCACCAGTTGCTCCCATTTCTTTTGTTCGATCTAATACAGCAACTTTTTCAACACTTTCAGGTAATACATCTAATAAATATTTTGGTGAAAATGGACGATATAAATGTACTTTAATTAATCCTACATGTTCACCTTGATTATTTAATTCATCAATAGTTTCTTTAATTGTTTCTGTAACAGATCCCATTGCGATAATTACTCTAGTTGCATTAGAATCACCATAATATGTAAATGGTGCATAATGTCTACCAGTAATTTCTGAAATCTTTTTCATATAATCAGCAACAATTTCAACTACCGCATCATAATGTTTATTTTGCGCTTCACGTCCTTGGAAGTAAATATCATCATTTTCTGCTCCACCACGTTCTACTGGATTAGTATGTGGATTTAGAGCATGTTTTTTGTATTTTGCAAGTGCTTCACGGTCTAAAAGACTTGCAAGTACATCATAATCCATTACTTCAACTTTTTGAATTTCATGTGATGTTCTAAATCCATCAAAGAAATGCATTACAGGAACAGAACCTTTAATTGCAGTTAAATGTGCAATCCCTCCTAAATCCATTACTTCTTGAACAGAATGAGAACAAATCATCGGCATTCCTACTTGACGACATGCATAAATATCTTGATGATCTCCAAAAATATTTAATGATCTAGTTGCAAGCGCACGAGCAGATACATGGAAAACTCCTGGTAACAATTCCCCTGCAATCTTGTATAAATTAGGAATCATCAATAATAATCCTTGAGATGCTGTAAAAGTCGTTGCCAAAGCACCACCTTGTAAAGCCCCATGGACAGCACCTGCAGCTCCGGCTTCTGATTGCATTTCAATCACTTTAACAGGTGAGCCAAAGATATTTTTCTTTCCTTGAGCAGCCCACGCTTCAGCATTTTCAGCCATTGGAGATGAAGGTGTAATTGGATAGATACTCGCTACTTCTGTAAATGCATATGCCACATGAGCAGCAGCCGTATTACCATCCATTGATAAATACTTTTTAGCCATTTTTATAAATCCTCCTTTTGCATAAATATATTATACTACGTCCCCTATTTATTTGCCAGTTATAAATACTGAAAGACACTTACAAAACATATTCTTTATCATAAATTTATTATGAAGTTACTTTAAACAAAAAAACTTATTGGTCAATTTAATTGACCAATAAGCTCAATAATATCTAATCTTTTAAAGTCATATAAGCAGCTACAGCTCCAAATAAAAAGATAATTGTCCCTAAAAGATCACCGACAAATAAATTTTTTAAACATGTTATAAACACATTAATAAATAACTGACCATCAATTAAAGGCATCAACATTGCTAAATAAAGTGTCTGAGCAATTAATACACCTAATACATATGATATTACTGCAATTATCGCTAAATTATTCCCACTTTTATTTAAAACTTTTTTTATTGCCATTGCCTCTAAAACACCAACTAAAAAAGCAATATAAGAAAAATTAATACCTGTTTTATAAATTATTGTTTCCATAATAAAACCTAAGACAATCGAAACACCTGTTCCAACTAGAAAGGCTATCAAATAATCTTTGCCAAGTACTTTTTCAGCATTATTTTGATTAAAAAATGCTTTTGCTTCTTTTCTTTGCTTATATTCTTGATATTTTTCTTGAAAACTCATTACTTATCTTCCTTTACAATTGTCTCAATATATTCACGTACTTTTTCTTTTAAATCATCTCGATTTAACGAAAAATCAATCGTTGCTTTAACAAAACCAAATTTATCACCTACATCATAGCGAATCCCTTCAAAATCATATGCATAAACCGCTTGAATATCCATTAAACGTTTAATTGCATCAGTTAATTGAATTTCTCCACCAGCTCCTTTTCCTTGAGTTTCCAATAACTCAAACACTTTTGGTGTTAACACATATCTTCCCAGTACTGCCATATCACTTGGTGCTTTATCTACCTCAGGTTTTTCCACCATATCACTTAATTTAACTAGTCTTCCATTACATTCAATAGAATGTGATTTAGATGGACTAACAATTCCATATTTGCATACATCTTGATGAGGAACTGTTTGCACACCTACCACTGATGCCTCTTTAGACATATAAGCATCAATTAATTGTTTTAATGCAGGTTTTCCCCCTTCATTTACAACGATATCATCTCCTAATAATACTGCAAATGGTTCATCACCAATAAATGATTTTGCACATAATACCGCATGTCCTAACCCTTTTGGTTCCTTTTGGCGAATATAGTAGATATTTGCCATATTAGCAATATCTTGAATCATTTTAACTTGTTCCATTTTCCCAGATTCAGTTAAGCGAGCTTCTAATTCATAGTTTTTATCAAAATGATTTTCCATCGAGTGTTTATTACTGTTAGTAATAATCAAAATTTCTTCAATCCCACTATCTACTGCTTCTTGAATAATATATTGAATTGTCGGTGTGTCGACAATTGGTAACATCTCCTTTGCTAATGCTTTAGTTGCTGGTAAAAATCTTGTCCCTAACCCAGCAGCTGGAATAATTGCTTTTCTTACTTTTTGTTTCATAATTTTTCTCCTTATATTTTATATCTAATTGAAGGTATTATAATTACTATGTGTCCCATGACTTTTCCAAATATCTAATGGCATAAATTTAATTATCAACAACATAGCTATAAAACCACCAATCATTCCCGAAACATGGCCAACTAAAGATATCGAAGGAACTAAAAACGATATCAATAACATCAATATCACACTTGATGCTATTTGTTTAAATACATATGCATATACACTTTTAAACTTCATTGCTAATGCTAACAACGCTCCCATCAACCCAAATATTGCTCCAGATATACCACCCATAACACTATTTGCCCCACTGCCATTAATCAAATATAAAGCACAAGGAAATATGGTTGTAGCAAGCATTGAAGCAATCATTACAATCGTATAACGTTTTTGTCCTAATAAATATTCCATTACTGAACCAAAATTTAAAAGCGAATAACAATTACAAAAAATATGCATTAATCCAAAATGAATAAAATTAGCAGTTATCAAACGATAATAATCTTTTAAATGGATTACTAATATTGGATTAAATCCACCACTTTCAATTCCTTGATATACATTCATTTCAATTCCATATTTTAAAGTTGTATATATATATACTATCACACATATACCAATTACTACACTAGTAATTGGATATTTTCTATAATCAAATTTCATTTTATTCTCCTAAAAACTCAAATATTGACATTTGATCAATATTGATCTCTGTAGCTTCTATATCATTTTTATTTTTATCATAAATTTTATCAAACGAATCATCAGATAAAATATCTTTAACATATATTGGTGTAACACCCATATCCAATAAACGATCATTACCTAAATATAATCCCTCAACAGCTAAAGGAATTGTCCAATTATTATGTAAATTTTGTAAAGCTGTAAACCATGTTGCACCATTATTAATACTACTAGAAATAACTATTTGATATTTAGAAAGCGCACAAACATAACTATTACGATCAATTGCATTAGTAATATCAAAATAACAATAAGGATCCTCAGCACTTAACATTACCAAACATCCTGATTTTAAATATCTTTTAAAATCACTTTGTTTTGCCGCTAATCTTTCACAAACAAAATTAACACATGAACAACCACGTCTTAAAGCATAATGTAATGCCACTTCATCTATTCCTTTGGAATCATTAGAAATATAAGATAAATTATTATCAATAATTTTATCAACTAATTTTCTAGTATATGTACGATCTTTTTTACTAACTTTTGTTAATCCTGCTAAAGATATTCCATCTTTTATATTTTCAATATTGCCACAATAAAACAAATAAAGCGGTGCTCTTTTTTTCAAATGTTTCACTAGCCTAATTGGATAATCTTCTTCATATTTAGTAGTAATATTAATTCCATTATTTTCTAGATTACTAAGTACACTTAAAAATAAATTAAGTGTACTTAATCTTTTAACCATTTTATAAGCAATGAATTCATTAATTTCTAAAATATCCTCTAATTCATTTCTTGTCATCGAAAGTAAACTTGCTGGTCCATTTAATCCTTTTTTTCTAATCGTCTGTTCAACCATCTGCCATTCATCTGTAGTTAAAGGAACTTCTTTATACGCTTTTAAACGAGCACAAAATAACATCATTGCAAGACTATCTAAATTTAACTTAATCCGCACTAAATGTCAGCCTCCTTTAATATTCATCAAAAATTCTCTTTATTTCATTTACATTTTTAGTTTTACTCATTGCAAGCATTAACAATACTCGTGCTTTTTGTCCAGATAATGTATTAGAAGGAATACATCGATTATTAGGATCAAATATTTCACTTTCATAAACAATTCCCTGATTAACTCTTGAAGCACGAACAAAGATGATACCCATTTTATTTAATCTTTCAATTTCATCCAGCCAAGCTTTACTATAATTACCACTTCCACTACCAATAATTACAATTCCTTGATGCATTTTTGCCATCGATGTCAATATTTCAACTTTAGCTCCAGCATAATAATAAACAATTCCAACTGATGGTAATGATTCGGGTAAATTTTTACTAAAAATCGACTGTAAAGTATGTTTTTTAAATGTCCTAGAAAACATATTTACCTTATCATCATGCATATATCCTAAACATCCAAATTCTTTTTGATCAAAAGCATCTATTTTAAAATTACTCACTTTTTGAATATCTCGACCAGAATAAATAGTACTTGAAAATAAAGCCATTACTCCATGTCCTAAAGCTTCATCACTAGATGCCAGGCAAACTGCTTGATATAAATTCATCGGTCCATCTGCACTAGTTGCACTAGCCGGTCTCATTGCCCCTGTTAATACAACTGGTTTATACGTATGAATAGTCAAATTTAAAAAATACGATGTTTCGTCTAAAGTATCTGTACCATGGGTAACAACAATTCCATCAACGTCATCACAGTTTACTAATTCATTTATTTTATTAGCTAAAATAAGCCAATATTGTTCATCTATCTCATTACTATCAACATTAAAAAGCTGAATAGCTTTTAAGTTTGCAACTTCATTGATCATTGGAATTGAATCAATTATTTCATCAATATTGATCTTTCCAGCTTGATAATTTGTTGCTTTTCCCATCTTACCACTACCAGCAATCGTTCCTCCTGTTGCTATAATAACTATATTTTTCATTATATCACCGGTATCATTATAACAAATTTATTGAAGCATAAAAAGAAAAAACGTCTCTTTAAACCAAAGAGACGTTAATAATCATTATTTATCTGCAACTAATACTTTGTCAGTAGTATGTTCAAGAATAATTTCTTCAGCAGCAGCTTGTGCAGCAGCAAGACGTGCAATTAATACACGATATGGTGAACATGAAACATATGTTAAACCTTTTTTATGACAGAATTTAATTGATTCTGGATCTCCACCATGTTCTCCACAAATACCTAATTTAATATTTGGACGAACACTACGACCTTTTGTAGCTGCAATTTCAATTAATTGACCTACACCTCTTTGATCTAAAGAAACAAATGGGTCAACTTGAATTACTTTACGATTAATATATTCTGGTAAGAATGATCCAACGTCATCACGTGAGAATCCATAAGTCATTTGAGTTAAGTCATTAGTACCAAATGAGAAGAATTCTGCATGTTTAGCAATTTCATCAGCTGTTAAAGCAGCTCTTGGAATTTCAATCATTGTACCAATCTTATATTCAATTTTAGCATTTTTAGCCATGATTGCAGCTTCAATAGCTTTTGTAACATTATCTTTTACATAAACAATTTCAGCTTCACTACCAATTAATGGTAACATGATTTCAGGAACGATTGTACATCCTAATTCTCTTTCAACATCAATAGCAGCATCAATAATAGCTTTAACTTGCATATTATAGATTTCTGGATAAGTAACAGCTAAACGAGAACCACGATGTCCTAACATTGGGTTAGTTTCTTTTAAAGCAGCTCCTTTAGTTTTAACTTCTTCTAATGTCTTACCTAATTTATCAGCTACAGCTTGATATTCTTCATCTGTGTGAGGTAAGAATTCATGAAGAGGTGGATCTAATAAACGTACAGTAACTGGTAATCCAACCATTGCACGATAAATTCCTCTAAAATCTTCAACTTGGAATTTATATAACTCATCTAATGCTTTAATTCTTTCTTCAACAGTATCAGATAAAATCATTTGTCTTACATATTCAATTCTGTCCCCTTCAAAGAACATATGTTCAGTACGACATAATCCAATACCTTCTGCACCAAATTTAATTGCCACAGCAGCATCACGTGGACTATCAGCATTAGCACGTACTTGTAATTTTTTAATTTCATCTGCCCATGACATCAATTCAGCAAAATCACCTGTTAATTCAGATTCTTCTGAATCTAAAACACCTAAATATACTTTACCAGTAGAACCATCTAATGATAATTCTGTTCCTTCTGGATATGTTTTTCCATCGATTGTAAATGTTCCTGCTTCATAATCAATAGATAAAGCTTTTGCACCAACGATACAGCATTTACCCATACCACGAGCAACTACTGCTGCATGGCTAGTCATACCACCTGTAGAAGTTAAGATACCTTCACAATCAACCATACCTTGGATATCTTCAGGAGAAGTTTCATGTCTTACTAAGATAACTTTTTCTCCGGCAACAGCTTTTTCATGTACTTTTTCAGCAGTTAAGTATACTTTACCAGCTCCAGCTCCTGGTGATGCAGGTAATCCTTCAAGAACAGAAACTGCAGATTTTAATGCTTCAGCAGTAAAATTAGGATGTAATAATTGAGAAATTTGATCAGGTTCAACTCTAGTCATTGCTTCATATTTATTGATTAAACCTTCATGTACTAAATCAACAGCAATTTTTAAAGCAGCTTTACCTGTACGTTTCCCATTACGTGTTTGTAATATATATAATTTACCATTTTCAACAGTAAATTCACAGTCTTGCATATCTTTATAATGTTTTTCTAAGCCTTTAACAATTTCAACTAATTGTTTATAAATTTCTGGCATATCTTCTTCTAATTTAGCAATTTTTTGTGGTGTACGAATACCAGCAACAACGTCTTCACCTTGAGCATTGATTAAATATTCCCCATAAATATGGTTATCACCATTAGCCGCATTACGAGTAAATAATACACCTGTACCAGAATCATTTCCCATGTTTCCAAATACCATTTGTTGAACATTTACAGCAGTTCCTAAATCATGTGGAATTCCATTTAAATTACGATAAATGATTGCACGTTCATTATTCCAAGATCTAAATACAGCTAAAATTGCCCCCATTAATTGTTCTTTAGCATCTTGTGGGAAATCTCTTCCTAATTCTCTTTTGAAAATTTCTTTATATTGAGGAATAATTGTATTTTCAAAATCTTCAGCAGTGATATCTAAATCACTTTCATATCCTTTAGAATTTTTTAATTCAGTTAATTTTGCTTCAAATAATTCTTTGTCAACTTCACAAACAACATCAGAATACATTTGAATAAATCTACGATAACTATCAAAAGCAAAACGACGATTATCTGTTTGTTTAGCAACAACTTCAACAGTTTCATCATTTAAACCTAAGTTAAGAATAGTATCCATCATCCCAGGCATAGAGAATTTTGCCCCAGAACGAACTGAAACTAATAATGGATTTTCTAATCCTCCAAGTTTTTTATCAGCTAATTTTTCTAATCTTTCTAAGCAGTCATCAATTTGTTTTTTCATTTCATCATTGATGATCTTACCATCAGCATAATATTCATTACATGCTTCAGTAGTCACTGTAAATCCTTGTGGTACTGGTAACCCTAAGTTAACCATTGCAGCCAAGTTAGCCCCTTTACCACCTAGAAGGTCACGCATCATTTCGTTTCCTTCGCTAAACATATAAACGTATTTTTTCATTCAATCTAATCCTCCTTAGAATTAATACATAAATATATTATACACGTGTTAGCCTTTTCATTCAAGTGTAAGCGCTTTTAAAATACCATATTTTTATACAAAAAAAGATTGTATTTTTAAAACACAATCTTTTCACCAAATATTTATTTTTTATTTGCAATTTCGATTTCAATCTTTCGATTATTAATCTTTTGCTTATTACACTTATCAACAACTTTATTGATTACCTTCTTATTAATATCAACAAATGTAAATTTTCGTTTGATATCAATATCTCCGATATCTTCTTTTCTCACACCTGCTTTAGAAACAAAGAAATTAACAATTTGTGGTGCTTTGACACGATCCATACTACCAGCAGTAATAAAAATTCTTGTATAATCTTTATTATTTCCACGGCCACGTTCACGCCTTTTACCTTCAGAAGCCTCCTGAATCGTATCACGTTTATAATCATATCCTAACTGTTCTTGGAATGTCATATACATTAATGCTGCCGTAAAGTCTGCTAACATTGTTGGATCAATTTCATTTACCAATTGCTTGAACTTCTTATGGTTACCAGCCAAAATTTGATCTTCAACTTTACTTACCAGAGTTCCAATTTTTGCTTCAGAAATTTCTTGCAGAGTTGGAATAGTCGCTTTGGTAATAGAAGATTTTGTTACACGCTCAATTTGACGTAAAAATCCTTTTTCTCTTGGTGTAATAATTGAATAAGCTTGTCCTTCTTTATCAGCTCGACCAGTACGACCAATTCGATGAACATATGATTCAATATCTTGTGGTAATTCATAATTAATTACATGTGTTACGTTTTCAACATCAATACCACGAGCAGCTACATCAGTTGCAATTAAAAAATTAATTGTTCCTTTTTTAAATTTTCTCAATGTATTCATACGATGATTTTGTGATAAATCTCCATGCATCGCTTCAACATTATAATTTGCCTGCTGCATTTGTTCAGTTACTTCATCAACACTACGTTTTGTTCTACAAAAAATAATTCCTGTTTGAACATTAGCGACGTCAATTAAACGGCACATTGCTTCAAAACGATCTTTTTGTTTCACTTCGTAATAGAATTGTTTAACAGATGTAGCTGTTGTTTGTTTTGATAATACAGCTACATGTTCAAAATTATCATGCATATAATTTTGAGCAATCTTTTTAATTCCTGCTGGCATTGTTGCTGAAAATAAAATTGTTTGACGATCATCATCAACTTTTTCTAAAATAGTTTCGATATCTTCAACAAAGCCCATATTCAACATTTCATCCGCTTCGTCTAATACTACGAATTTTACGTCGTTTAGTTTCAAAACATTACGACGCATTAAATCCATTACTCGCCCTGGTGTCCCTACGATAATATCGATTCCTTTTTTAATGGTCCGAATTTGTCG
>OLNH01001443.1_pt1 | contig 12145 bp, 15 predicted proteins | sample 1643101 | NCBI WGS metagenome assembly OLNH01 (sample SAMEA3136758, study PRJEB25190) | human gut metagenome | biome: human gut; feature: human-associated habitat; material: faeces | place: Austria | collected 2013
CTGCCCTGGTCTCACGACACGTCCATCCACAACAGGATGATGTGCATGGAAATATTTTTCGCAATCCTTGAGATCACAATTCTCATGCAGGAGAGGATGGTCTTTCGTCAGATCTTTCACTTTTTCCTGTTCAACATGGAGATGCTGGGTATGGAATGGGTATCCGCAGCCATATGCGAGCTTGGAACGGATCTTGTCTGCATTGAGCCTGCCGGCCGGATCCAGCAAATATCCGCTTACCTTAAATATTTTTGGTGTCTGTTTGTCCATGATATCCCTCCTTTTTTCTTACATTAATTTTTTTTGTATCATTTCGAGACCTTTATGAAAAAAATCTTTTGTGAACGAATCTGTACTGATGCAAGCCATGCAAGTGTTAAGAAATTCGAAATAATCATTCAGAGTCTTTTTCAGTAATTCCATCTGTACTGTCATATGGTCCTGCATGTGTTTATTGTTATAATAGAACTCAGCAATATCTGCAATACGTTCCATAGAATGGTATAAGAACATAATTTCGGACACATTCGAAAAAGAATATTCACCATCTCCCTGGATGAATTCGATGACGCGATTGAACAATGCAACGGCTTCATAATATTTGTTATTTTGCTGCAAAATTCTTGCTTTCAGGTAACAGAGTGGAAAAAAATTAGAATCGAGCTGATAGCCCTGCTGCCAATATCTTTTTGCCAGTTCATAGTTTCCATAGATTACGTCACATTGAAGTCCAATTAAATAACAGATATTTGCAGTAGTATCTATTTTCAGGATCATGCGAAGGTATTTCAATACGTTTGGACGTGTAATTGGAGATAAATAGCTGATTTTTGCCGTCATAAGCCATAGGGAAAGGCTTTTGCCATAGGACTCTTCCATATCCTTACAGTCTTTCAGTAAAGATTGATTTTTAATAAACTCCAGAGAATCATAATCCCACGATATTCCTAATCCCAGATACCTGCAATACAGGATCATGAAGTCTCGATGCCACTGGGACTCCTTTGATAATGTTTTTAAAGACTGCAGATGTTCTATGAGATTTTTGCAACCGTCCAGGATTGTTTTTGCTATGAATCCTGAAAGTGTATGGGGAAGTTCGTGATAGAACCAGGAATTGCGCCACATATTATGTTTTAGGAAGCAATGCAACAGTTCCCCCATATATGGCTCTTCCGGAAATAATGCATTCAAAATAGACACATAGGTTTCCGGTTCCTGCCAGGTAAAATAACAGATATTCTTCATAATTTCTTTCGGTTTTTCGTTTAGCACATATACAGCATCTGGATCGGTCTGACTTATTCTTCCCATATCATCAGGATTTATAAGATACATTTCCTTATATCCCTCATCTAACTCCGAAGATTTCATTCCAAAACCTCTGGATTTGTACCAAATTCCGCATGACTGAAAAAAATATCCCCAGAAATTCCTTTCTATATTTCTGTCTGTGCTGTGTATAATTAATATTTTTTGTTCCATACTATCGCTTATCCTCCGATAGCCTTCTTGCAAATAGCTGTCCATTCGGATCGATCCATATTACATCTTTCCCGCAACTCCGCGCGTAGTCCACGCAATTTTTTGTTCCGCTTGCATTACCATTCCAAACAGCAATCATTTCATCCACATGATCGACCATCCAGCGATTCCGTTGCTGCATTAAGCGCGGCTCATATTCCAGTTCTGACACTTGTACAACTGAGTCAGCTTTCGATAATATCTCGTGATACAGTTTTCGGCTCTCCGGTTTCCATTTCGAATCTTGGGCTTTACAAGGGATTGCACAGGTCAGCTTGATGTCTTTTCCAGACTCTTTTAGCTCCAGAACGGCCAGGGCAAAGATCTGGTCTGTACCAAGAGCCATACCGGTAATTGCTTCGGTACATTTTTCCTCTTGAAGAAGTAGTTTGAACTTTTCTTTCAGTGCTTGCCATTTCTCGTTATTCAAGTCATAGCCATATAAGAGTTTTGGTCTGTGACCAGTTACACATATTCTCATATTTTTCCCTTTCTAGGTGAACCATTGCTAACACCACCTTATTTTTTTTATTCATTAATAGTATGGTAAAAAAATAAATATTTGGCAAAGTTCTGGACAGAAAAAAAATACAAAAAAATCCTCTGATGTACAGAGGACTTCTTAGTATGTCATATTCATTCCATTTGTTTTTACTCATGATTTTCCTTCTGGATCTCTTCCAATACTTCCTTCCCGACCTTATTTGCAAGAAAGTCCATGGTCTCTGCCTGAGTGTGTCCCTCTGTAGAATAATCCACCAGCTCCTGATCCATTTCAAGAATGTCAATGCAGTCTACGAACTGCGTGATCATTGCCAGCTCCTCTTCCATATCATACCTCTTAAATTCCTTTTTGTTATGGAAACGGCGGAGCAACGCAGGATCCAGCCGGTCAGCACGGTTCGTTGCAGCAATAACGACTTGTCCATCGACCAGATTGTCCAGACACTGCATTAAAGCGATGGTCGTTCTTGCCAATTCCCCGTCGCATCCCTTATCATTTCCTCGTTTCAGCCCAATGCAATCAATTTCATCCAGCATCAGAACACATTTCTGCCCTTTGCAAAAATCGAATACCCTCTGCAGATTCTTTGATGTATTTCCCATATATGACTCGATCAGATACGTGAAATTAATATAGGCATACGGGAGTCCCAGTTTATATGCAACATACTTGGCAAACTCTGTTTTTCCGGTTCCCGGCTCTCCATAAATCAGGGTGCTATTGCGGAACGGGATTCCGTAATAGGTCAATTTCTCCGTGACTTTCACGCCGGTAATAATATCCTCAAATAATTCTTTTTGGACTTTTCCGGTATAATACCGGTCTGCCAGGAAATGTCCCATATCTTCTACGGTCATGAGTCCTTGCACGTTGGCCGGCAGTTCGAACATCGTAGTATTTCCGTTTTTGATCAGTTTCGTGTAGTATCCCACTTCAACTTCGTTTTTCTTGGTATTATCATTCGCCAGACATGCAAGAGCAGCAGTTTTTGCATCTTGGATTTGGTTCTTTGCCAAACATTTAATCAGGTTGAGCATATTTATATCTAATCCTGCCATAAAATCTTCCTCCATATATAAAAAATCCGCGGTTTGACACTCCCCATGCCTAAAGGCAGGTGATTCTTGCTACCTGCCAAGTTATTGGCTGACCAGTTTACCACAACTATTATTGATTTCTTCACTTTATGAGCACCTCCATTAAGCGGCTCAATTCATCAGCCACCTTAGAGTATGAGGAATCTGTAACAGTGAACAAACCATTTACCATTAAACTTAATAAAAAACCATCATCTGAACATTTAAAATCTACACTCTGTATTTCTATACAATTATCTTCACTTAAAGAAAGTAATTTTCGTTTCAATCTATCCCAAAAAGCTGGTTGTTTATCCATTTTATTAAGTAACGCAAAAATCTCTTCCTGTAATGACTCATCCTCAACCATAAAGTTAATCGCTGTGATTTTTGCATTATGCTCATATAAAAAATGTTCCATAAATTTAAGCATAATATCAGAGGTAAAAATACACTGATTATTTCCTTGCTTTTGTATCATCTCAACAAATGCAAAATATTCATTTTTTTTAATGTATTCATATGCCGACACTTTTCTTGTTTGAATATTTTGAAACAATTTTCCTGTCTTGTTTCTCATTGTCATGCCCCCTTTCGTATTATCCTTTTCCTTTCAATTTTTCTCCGAGCTGATGAGCATAGCCGCCAATATTATTCAGACTGGATCGTCCGTCCTGCCATTCCTTCATGAATTCCTTTTTCTTTTCCTCGTCCGTAATGGCTTTCAGGGCAGCTTCATATCTCCGCCGGTCTTCAAAATGTCCGTACATAAAAGACAAAAGTGCGTCTGCAACATTCTTTTTCTCTTTCTCCAGACCTTCCTCGGTACTTCGGCCAAATTCTTCCTGATACCATTCTTCTGCCCCACCGAACAGGAATACCGGAATCCGTTTTTCTTCATCATCGTCTTTTGGCGATGCTCCATACATCGTTCCAAGCAGGAATACTGCCAATGCAGCAGATTCTTTGGTCTTGGCAAGGAATGTATAGGGATCGCTTGGGTTAATTAATTCGTATTCTATCATAATCTGTCCTTTCTTCTAGTATCCATATCGAATCCGCTCATCCTGCATCTCATCGATAGGCGAAACATCTTTCACCCAGATGACTGCCCCGTTCGGATGAACATAATGCCATACATCTTCGATTGACTCAACGTCTGTCAGAATCCATGCATGAGGTGTCTTATATTGCTCTTTAAGCTCTCTGTAAGAAAGATCAACGCAGTGGTTCTCCTGCTCTTCTGACCAGTCTGAACATGAAATTGGATATGCTGATTGTATGATACATGTCCCTCTTACACGCCTGGATCCGCTTTCCAAAAGGTAAATTGGAACTCCTGTCTTTTTTGTACTACATCCCCGGATTTCCAAAGTCTTTTTCCCAGATAAAATAAGATCCAGCCATTTTTTCTTAATGATCAATCCGTCCATAATTACACTTCCTTTTCCATTACTTCTTATTTTCCGTGTGTATTGATACAATGTCGTATTTCTTTTTTGCACTGTTCGGATAAGTCCGAATTTCTATTTCAGCAGTGTATGTTTCTCCCTTTTTTACTGCTTCATAGACATCCTCACTGCATGATTCCAGCTTCATGCCTTTATATTGGAAGACCGTTTTATAAGAATCGGAATAATGGGGCAACATAGAAACTGTTTCTCCGGTCGAAATTGGCAACACAGATAAATCCGTGCTTTTCTCACGCGCAATGCATTCTATGTTCGTAGTGACATATTCTTTTGAACTTATCTTATTGTCGATGATTCCGGATATTACCGCTGCAAGAAGTATGATGATCATAATTGCTACAAGTACAAACAATACAATCATTAGAATCACCATGAGCCAACCCATGAAATCATATTTTATATCTTCCATTTTTGTTATCCTCCTATTTCCCTATTATCGAATCCTTCCTGTAAATTCGATACAATTTCTCCGATGTATCTTCCAAAAGAGTTTCTAATTCGTCGAAAGATCTGTTCCAGGTGCAGATCAGGAATGTAGCTTGGAATCCGTCGTAATATTCTGCGTAGAACTGAGCATCACTGTACTTATACGGAGGTTCAGGATAAAATGCGAGGATCCTCGGCTATTCAATTACCGAGAGGAATCGCACGCTTTATCATCATCTGATATCCCGAATTATTTTGTAAAAGTCTGCAGAACTTTGCATTAACTGTGACTAGCTCTCCAGATAAGGTCCGGATGTCGAACGATCCGCTCTTACGGATCATGACTCGTCCGGAAAAATGACCTTTATATTTGTATTTTGTGTCTTTTGGAACGTCTGCTACGACCAAATCTCCTGTCTGGAAACCAAATGCTGTTTTGGAACGGTCCATCCATTTGCGGATGATCACACCACATTGATTGATTTGTCCTCGAAGCCTTGTGCCTCTTCCGGTCGCTTTTGCATACAGATAGTATCCATTTGTCCGATCAACGAATCCGTCTTCTGGAATTTCGCCTACACATAAAGCGTCATAGTGATGTTCTTTCGGATATTCATGTGCATTCCGATTGTATTTTGTTCTTCCGCCACTGGAACACTCCAGTTCCGGAAAACGAAGATACAAATGACGCTGCGAGTATCTTCTGCTCGAATTGACCCATGCGGCATACCGGAGTCCTTTAACTGGAGTTTTTCCTTCCATCACCTGTTGTACAAATTTCTGACGTATCTGATCCAGTTCTTTCTGTTTTCCTCTTTCTTTCGGAATCCGGTCTTGCAGAATTGTCTGCCATTCTTCCAACGTATGATTACCTTTATCCTGATTGCAGTTATGACAAGCAAGTGATGCATTTTTGAGCCTGTCAGAACCTCCGCGGCTTCTTGGAATCATGTGTTCCCATTCTAAAATAGGATCGTTGCTCTTTCCACCGCAATACTGGCAGGTATGTCCATATTTTTCCAATAAGTATTCTTTTACTTCATAACCATACAGGGTTCCCTGCTGATATTCGACACCTTCAATCTCCGGGTTCTCCATGAGCTGTGTATCGAACCGCACGGATTCGATACTGCAGTTTGTAATGTTGATCCAGCGGCACAGACGTCTTATCCAGGAAATGATGTTGTCAGCGGTGCTTTTGACACTTGGCGGCAGCCAGTTTTCGTCCCGCCGGCTGTCATAGGACTGACGCTGCCCTTTTGCCGTACACCGGTTTTCCCATTTCGGCTTGCGGTATCCAGTCTCCCGGCTTCTGCGGTTCCTTCTTGCACCACGCCTGGTATCCAGGTTCTTTTTGATCTGTTCTCCCCGGTGTTCGATCTGCATTGCATACATGAATTCATTTGTATCATCCATTACAATTGCGATACCGGTATATTTTGCTCCGGGATCGATCTTGATCCTATAACTGGAAAGTCCGGAAAGCTTTCTTGCATCGACATCTTTTAAAATAACGATAGTCGGAAAGTAACGATACAGGACTGCACGTTTTTTCTCCAGCAGGATCCGGCATCTCCGTTCGCTCATGAAACCAAGCGGACGTTTGTTCTTGTCTAAAGTAATGACCATGTTTTTTTCCTTTCATTTGTGGCAGTTACGCCCTTGTATTGAGACTGCATTCCTGCAGCCTCTTCTCTTCGCGCGTTAGCATACTTTGTTACTGCTGAAGTACTGGCTTTCTTCTCGGCTTGCCTGTTTAACGACAGCGACACGGAACTTGTATTAGAGAAGCGTACAATACCGTGATCACATACTAACCCCTGGCACGGATGCGTTACATCCGGTGGCCAGCCGCTACTCAACCATACGAATAGCCTGACATATGACTATGCTACAAAGGACAGCTCCTCATGCTCGGTTATTCAATATCCGAGTTGGTTGACTTTTGTTATACATTCTTATATACACTCCTTATCTTCACATAAGAGTCTTAAGATATTTGGAATCTCATACCCAAACATTCCCTCTTTCTGATCTCCCAGAGCAGCTCCGCCTAATGACTCCACATAACCTTTACATTCAAGTGCTTTTAATTTATATGCATGCCACCTTTGTCGCTCTTTCTCACAAAAATCCAAAGCTTTTTCTAGTGGAATCACTTTTTTAGTCCGGTCCTTTGGAAACTCAGAAATTCCCGAAAGATAATCCAACGATACATTTAAGACACTGGCAATCCGGACAGCATCGGTCAGTTTAGGGATGCGGCTGCCATTTAGCCATCTTGATACCGTTACTTCTGTCGTACCTATTTTTGCAGCAAGTTGTCGCTGTGTCATCTTCCCCATGGAAGACTTTAGTCTTTTGCTAAAAATTTCTTCTGTACGCATATTTACACTCCTTTCTTTTGCTATTATGTCTTTTCTAAGACTTTTCGAATATCCAAACTTGATTCGTTCATAGCTCTGTTCCATCCGGAATATATATAGTTACCGTTTTTAGTTCACAGATATTTCGAATATCTGTTGGCCATGAATTAAGTATTGGCAATTTAGGTCTCCAATATCTACCTTCAATTTCCACATATGGCTCCTTTTTTGTTTCTTTTATGTATACGTTTGACCTATTAGGAAATAAGCTTATTAATTTCTCTTCTCCATTGATTTTGCAAATCACTGATATCCGTTCATTGCCAAAGTCATAATATTCCTGTTTGGAATTCTTACATAATTCATAAGTCACAGTTTCTTCTTTTGTTTGAATAAATAAAAACAGTACGATTACAAAAAAAATTAAAAATGTTGTGAGTATATTTATTTCCAATTTTCTTTTATTTTTTATTTTCATTCTTCTTACCCTCCATGCAGTAAAAGGGCTTATGATGGAATGCGGCCAGGGCTTTTTCCGATGCTTTTGACTGCATGGATCCATATGCACGCTCTTGATCTCTTTTCTGTTCTTTTCGGTCTCTGCCGTGTCTTCCCATATTTGTCCCTCTTTCTAATCCTGCGTATTATTGAATTTCTCTCCGCACTGTTCACAATATTTTGCGTTAGATGAATTTTCTGTACCGCAATTCGCGCATTTCTTGGTTGCATTTAATGATTGTCCGCATTTTTTACAATAAGCACTATCTGCCGAATTGCTGGTTCCACATTCTTCGCATTTAATTTCTGTTTGTTTTTCTTCATCAGATGGAACATAAATTGTTACTTTCGTGTATTTATCGCACTCTTCCTCTTGCTTTGCGAGTGGCGGCATAATTCTATAGTTTATTCCTTCAATTTTTACTAACAGTGTCTTGTCTGTTTCTTTATAAGAAACAATGTTATTTGGAAAATCTATAGCAGTTTTTCCTCTATAGTCCTTACATAAAACGGAAACGTAGCCATCGTTCTTTTCTGTGATATATTGATTATCTTCTATGGTACATATTGGATACACCTTAGAAAAATTCTTCATATTTATTGGACTGTACAACCCAAATACAGTTACGGCTATTCCGATAAAAAATCCAGCTATAACACAGGCTTTTTGAATGCCACTATCCTCAATTGGTGTGAGTAAAATTTCTATTACAATACCAACAACTCCCCCAATTAATGTAACTACAATCCACATAATAATTTCCCTTCCCTACTGGTGTAATGCATCTTTCACAATAACATTTGCAAGTCCAAATATTATTAGTAGCTCCAAAATTATCAGCAAAATTTTTAATAAAACCGCTTTCCGTCTGGAATACCTTTTCTGATGATACTCAACATAAGTGGCGCAATAGCAGAACATGAATTCCAGTGCCACAAAAACTAAACTTTTAATCAACATGAATACGACTCCTTTCCTTGTCATACCGATACACTAGAAACCAGGAACCAGGATCCATATTGCTTTGTAATAGGATCCTACGCCCCATTGTCCCATTCTCCACTATCAATACTCTTTGCTCTGTATAATGGTAATCGCATGTTCGACGACCCTCTTTTCCATTTGTTAATACTAATTTCGTTTTCTTGCATATATGGTAAGGTATCTGCATGGATTTGGCAAAGTTCTGGACAAGGAATTTTGAGTATACATTACCATTGATGGTTTCTGTGCTTATATCTTCTTTTACATAAGAGCGAGTTCCGGCTGGCATGTCCAAGTGCCAGTGCGAAGATTGCTGCACCTGCCAAAAGTCCTAACGTATGACTTCCGGCATTCGGGAGTGAAAACTGCTCAGGATATTCATTTGTGAACGTGACTATATTGTCTTCACCCATATCAATAACCTCTGTCTCGGTGGATAGGTCTGTATTTGCAGGAGCTTTATTTGCAGCTTTTACTACCGTTGCTGCATCGATTCTGTAAGATGGCTCATATTCATTCTTTTCTTCCTTGATCTGATATTCTGTTCCATACGGGATCTTATAAAATTCTGCCTTTTCTCCATTCTTAAGAGTAATCGTCTTTTCAGCGGTTCCATCTTCATCCGCTTTTACTTTTCCTACTGTGGATGCAAAACTCTGTCCAGGTTTCAGGTTACTGAATGTGATCGTAAAACTGAAAGATTCTTTGCTGTCATAATCACTGCCATTGGTTCTGACCGTTTTCTTTGTCAGTATTAGATTCTGCAAGTACTGGATTTCATTCGTAAATGTTACTTTCACATTTTCCCCTGCTTCTGCAGTTTCTTTTCCGGTAGACAGCTCTTGATTTTCTTTCGTATTACCGTATTCGTTCTTGGCAATCGTTCCGGCTCCTTGATCATCTGTCAATTCATAGCTTGAAATATAATCACCGGCCGCTTCTGTGATCTGATATGTACAGCCGACAGGGAGATGCAAGAATATGATTTCTTCATTCTGGGCTAAGGAAAATTCCACATAGCCATTACCATTGGAATCGGAAATGAATTCTGTGCCATCTGATAACGCATAAGAAGTATTCTGGTTTAGTCCTGTCAGAGATGCAGTCATTTGATATTTTTCGTTTTCTTTATTATTTTCCAGTAATACCTTCTTTGCTACAGTTACGTTCACCTCTGTATCTTTGCTCGGCTGGTCATCTTTAATCTCTGTATTTGTAAAGGCTGCTTCTTTCGTCTGATCTTTCTCAATTATTCCGGAAGCATTCTCTCCCTGTGACTGATACAGCCTGGTCTGCTCTTCAGCCACACTGTAAGTCGTACCGGCCGGAATCCCGGATATAGTCTTACTTTCCCCGTCCTTTAAATAAACGATACCGGTTCTTTTGGTGAATACCACGTCGGAATATTCACAAGTGTCTTTGATGTGATCACCGGTCAAAGTGATTATAAACTTAAATTTCGCATTTGTTCTGCTGCCTGCCACAGTCTTACTGATCTTCAGGCTTCCGGAATCCAGATCCTGTTTATTAGTCACGGTTCCAATTCTCGTTTCCCCAGTCGTACCTGCTTTGTTAAACAATCCATCTGTTCCAGGCATCAGGTCTGAACTGAATCCTGGAAGATTTTCCTCCCAGAAGTAGAACGGAACGGAATCATTGAACACATTAAACGTGTATGTCCATGTATTTCCATTTTTGATCCATAAGTCATCATCGGTGACATACTCATAAGTTCCATCTGGATTTTTAGCAGAATCAGAATCATATTTAATTTTCCATATACCATTAACATCAGATATGGATAAATCTGCCAGTTGCGAGGTCGTATATCCAGTGTAATCATGTGTTTTTGTTCCATCTAAAAATTGAATATGCATCCATGTACGTGATGGCAATTGTTTCCTAATTTTCGAAGTAATATTGGATGATAAACAAAGCTGATTCAGTGCATTACAATCGCGGAACATATATTCTGCGTTTGTTACTTTTTTTGTATTCCATCTTCCGGCATTAAATATTTTAAGTGAATCACAATGGTAAAACATGCGATTCATATTCGTAACCTGTTGGGTATTCCAGTTTCCGATATCCAGACAGGTAAGTTTACTGCATAATTGAAATGCAGATGACATATTGGTAACGTTGCTGACATTCCAATTTCCGACATCTAAATTGATGAGTCTGCTGCAGTTTTGAAATATATATCCCATATCGTTTAAGCTGCTGACATTCCAGTTCCCGATATCTAAACGGACAAGGCTGCTACAGCCAGAAAACATTCCGTACATTTTTTTAACATTGCAAGTATTCCAATTGCCAATATCGAGATAAGTAAGGCTTTTGCAATTTTGAAATGTACAGTACATATTTAATACTTTTTCGGTATTCCATTTAGAAATATCCAGCTTACAAAGCTGTGTACAATTTTGGAAAACATAACTTAAATTCGTGACATTACTAACATCCAGATCACGTAGATTCATTTCTGTCAGACTGCTGCAGCCGGAAAACATGTAGCCCATATTTACAACTTTGGCAGTGTTCCATGCGCTAATGTCTATCGATTTAAGAGACCTGCAGTTTTGGAACATATAGCTTGTATATGTCACTTCATGGGTATCCCAATCGCCGATGCTGAGTTCTGTGATTGCACTACAGTTTTGAAACGCTGAACTCATATTATTTACACTGCTGGTGTCCCAGCCGGAGATCTTGATGTATTCAAGACTGCTGCATCCTGAAAATATGGCTTTCATATTTTGGGTATTGCTTACATCTAACTCTGCAACATCGGCCGAGATCATCTTGTTACAGCCATAAAACATCCAGCAAACAGAATTTCCTGCCGCAACCCCTTTTTCTATTTTCACGGATTTTATTTCTGTACGATATTGATGCCACGGAGCAGAGTCAGCGTTGTCAGCGAATGAATCCATTGTTCCAGAAACATGATTGGTAGCGAAAAGTTTTAACAAACCTTCTTCATTTATCTGCCAGGTAACGCCGCCTGATGTTCCTTCTGCAATAACAGGTGCTGAGTTTGAATTATCAGCTGTATTATGAACATTAGCAGCATTTACGACATTGCAAGAAAAGCACAAAAATAATACGCAGTACAGGAGATATACGATTATAAAAATTCCAATATTTAGTTTTCTAGAATCAACTGTTTTTCTTCTAAGCATATTGGAAATCCTCCTTACTTAATCCTCATCTCCGCCAAATTTCATCATATAGGTCAGGATAAAATGCGAGGATCCTCGGCTATTCAATTACCGAGAGGAATCGCACGC
>OLNH01001452.1_pt1 | contig 12031 bp, 10 predicted proteins | sample 1643101 | NCBI WGS metagenome assembly OLNH01 (sample SAMEA3136758, study PRJEB25190) | human gut metagenome | biome: human gut; feature: human-associated habitat; material: faeces | place: Austria | collected 2013
ATCATTCCCTCATAATCTGTATATGCCTGGTAAAGCTCCATCAGAGTGAATTCCGGATTGTGACGTGTATCAACACCCTCGTTACGGAATACACGGCCAATCTCGTAAACTCTTTCAAGTCCACCAACGATCAGTCTCTTCAGATAAAGCTCCAGAGAGATACGAAGTTTAACGTCTTCGTTCAGTGCATTGTAATGTGTCTCAAACGGTCTTGCAGCTGCACCGCCGGCGTTGGAAACCAGCATAGGTGTTTCTACTTCCATGAAGTCACGTCCTGCAAGGAAGTTACGGATCTCTTTGAGGATCTGGGAACGTTTGATAAATACATTCTTGCTGTCCTGATTCATGATAAGGTCTACATATCTCTGACGATAACGGGTATCTGTGTCAGTCAGTCCGTGGAATTTCTCCGGAAGGATCTGTAAACTCTTTGTCAGCATAGTCATTTTTTCAGCATGGATAGAGATTTCGCCTGTTCTTGTTCTGAAAGCAAAGCCTTCCAGACCGAAAATATCACCGATATCAGATTTTTTGAAATCTGCATAGGATTCTTCTCCGATTGCATCTCTTGCCACATAGACCTGAATATTGCCCTGCAGATCCTGAATATTACAGAAAGAAGCTTTACCCATGACACGTTTGAACATCATACGACCGGCGATTGCTACGTGGATCGGGTTCGCATCCATGATTTTTCTTCTTTCTTCATAGTCCTGTTTGAGGACTTCTCTTGCCTGTGCTTCATCAAGACCTTCTACATCTGGAGTCTTGTGGTCTTTTAAGATCTCTGCCTCATGCGCTTCATAGAGATTCTTTACCTCAAGTGAGTGATGTGTCTGGTCAAATTTTGTGATCTGAAACGGGTCCTTGCCATTTGCCTGCAAATCTGCAAGCTTCTCACGACGAACCTTCAGCAGCTGGTTTGTATCCTGCTTCTTCTGCTCTGCCACTTTGTTGGCCTCCTTCTGTTTTTTGACTTATTTAAACGTTTCTCTGGATCTCCAGAACCTTGTATTTCATGATTCCCATTGGCATTTCTACATCAACAACATCTCCTGTATGTGCACCGATCAGAGCTTTTCCTACTGGAGATTCATTGGAGATCTTACCTTCCAGGCTGTTCGCTTCTGTAGAACCAACGATCTTTAATTCCATATCTTCATCGAATTCATAGTCATGTACTTTAACCTTGCATCCAACGTTGATCTTATCAAGATCTACTTCATCTTCTACAACGACTTCTGCATTTTTAAGGATTTTTTCGATTTCTTCGATTCTTGCTTCGATGTCTCTCTGCTCATCTTTTGCTGCATCATATTCAGCATTCTCAGAAAGGTCACCCTGTTCTCTTGCTTCTTTGATCTTACCTGCAACTTCTTTTCTTTTTACTACTTTTAAATCATGCAGCTCATCTTCCAGTTTTTTAAGACCTGCATATGTTAATAAATTCTTCTTTTCTTCCATAATCCTTACACCCTTTCAAAATAGCCGGATATTCATTGGATATACATTCCCGGAATAATTGCTGTCTACATAACTTCTCAAAACATCATACCTCAAAACGGGCAGACTTATTCTAGGATATTCACAATTTCTGTATTATACCCAAATCTGTATACCTTGTCAAGAACCAAAAAAGCCGGAATTCCGCGATTAACCGCGAATTCCCAGCTTCTGTAATTTTCCTTGTTTTATCTCTGAACAGTAACATCCAGCAGCTTTTCCAATTCTTCATAGCTGCTGACCAGATTGGAATCTCTGCGCAGCCCTGCACTATGTCTCATTCCTGAAGTATACCATGCAATATGCTTACGCATTTCACGGATTCCGGTAAATTCACCTTTCAGTTCGATCTGCATTCTTGCATGACGAAGAATCATCTCTCTGATTTCTTCCCAGGATGGACGCGGAAGCAGCTCTCCCGTAGTAAAATAATGGTTCATCTCACGGAAGATCCATGGATTTCCTCTCACTGCGCGACCAATCATGATCCCATCACAGCCTGTCTCACGCACCAGTGCTTCTGCTTTCTTTGGAGAATCCACATCCCCGTTTCCAATGACTGGAATAGATACCGCTTCTTTGATCCTGCGGATCGTATCCCAGTCCGCTTCGCCTGCATAATACTGCTGTCTTGTTCTTCCGTGGACCGCAACTGCAGCTGCACCGGAATCCTCAATGATCTTTGCAATCTCCACTGGATCTACCGGATATCCCTCAAAACCAATACGAATCTTCGCCGTTACCGGTTTCTTCACCGCATGAGAAACTTTTGTCACAATTTCCCGGATCAGTTCCGGATTTTTAAGCAATGCAGACCCCTCTCCGTTGTTGACTACCTTCGGGACCGGGCAGCCCATATTGATATCCAGGATATCAAATGGCTGTTCTTCGATACTTTTTGCAACTTCTGCCATCAGATCCGGTTCACTTCCAAAAATCTGCATGGAAACCGGATGTTCCACCGGATCGATCTGCATAAGAGAGATTGTATTTTTATTATGAAAAGAAATCGCCTTTGCACTGACCATCTCTGTGCACAACAGACCTGCCCCCTGCTCCTTGCAGAGAATACGGAATGGAAGATCCGTAACCCCAGCCATTGGTGCCAGAATAAAAGGATTCTCGATCTCTACAGAACCAATTTTCCACTTCATTTTCATAAGTGTTTCCATAGATCAGCTTTCCTTACCTATCATTTCGCCATCACCTTCGATGGTCTCACCAAGGAAAAATACCTTATAATACATTTCCAGAGACTGCAGAAGTTCTCTTTTTTCGGTCTGCAGCTGTTTGATCTTAAGAACACTTCCAATATCATCATACATGGCATCGGAATCCAGTGCCTCTGTTTTGAACTGCAGACTGCCATTATCATCAAACTCCAGTGTCAGGATTCCGCCGATATCTTCGGTATAAAGGACACACATGATATGCAGTTCCTGTTTGATCGATTCCGGAAGAGAATCAAAATCCTGATTAAAATAATATTTCTGCTCATAAGCGCTTGCACCGCAGAGCACAACATTTTCCTGATACATATAAAAACTCCTTTGTTAAATATGTTCCTGTCCGCAGCAACTTAAATATAGCTGTACAATCCTCTTACAGACACTTCTCCGGAGCACACTTTACGAATCTCTCCGCTCTGCACACGCACCAGAAGTGCTCCATCTTTATCGATTTCCAGAGCCACGCCTTCATACGGGCTGATCTTATCCAGAACGCGGACCGGCTGGCTCTTATTTGCCAGCAGCATGTTATAATCATCCAGCATCATGGAAAGATCGCAGGTTTGGACAAATTTCTCATAATTGATTTCAAATTTCTCCATAACAAGCCCGATCAGACGGTTTCTGTCGTATGTTTTTCCCGTTTCCAGGTACAGAGAGGTCGCTTTGTCTTTCAGTTCATCCTGAATTTCTTTCAGATTTACATTCAGTCCGACACCGATCACCACTTCTCGGATCTTTCCATCCTGCACTCCCATTTCTGTCAGGATTCCGCAGATTTTCTTGTGGGAAACGACCACATCATTCGGCCATTTGATAGAAACTTCCACACCAAGCTCGCACACTGCCTGCGCTACGCTCAATCCCATTACAAGTGTCAGCATAGACGCATATTGCGGTTCAAATTCCGGTTTCAGAAGAATGGACATCATCACTGAACTTCCCTCCGGTGCCGTCCATTTACGTCCCAGCCTTCCCTTACCGGCAGACTGAAATTCTGCAACTGCCAGTGTTCCGTGTTCCGCATTTTCTTTTGACATGCGCTTGCACCACTCATTTGTGGAATCTGTTTCCTTTGCAAAATGGACGGTTTTGCCCGCCCATTTTGTGTTTATCTCTTTTGAAATTGTTTCTTCATTATAGATTGTAGTTATCATTTGTTCTCCGGCTCTCCAAGAGTTGCCACCATAACTGCTTTGATCGTATGCATACGGTTTTCTGCTTCATCAAATACATGAGACTGTGCAGATTCAAATACTTCATCTGTCACTTCCATATCTGTCAGGTTGAAACGTTCTCCCATTTCCTTGCCAATCTTTGTCTTGAGATCATGGAATGCTGGCAGACAGTGAAGGAAGATTGCTTTTTCCCCTGCATTTTTCATAACATCAGCAGTTACTTTGTATGGTGTCAGGTCTTTGATACGCTCTTCCCATACTTCATCCGGCTCACCCATAGATACCCATACATCTGTATAGATTACATCTGCATCTTTTGTTCCTGTCTGTACATCTTCTGTCAGAGTCACACTTCCACCGGAAGCCTCTGCATAAGTCCTGCACAGATCTACAAGTTCCTGATTCGGGAAGTATTTCTTTGTTGTGCATGCTACAAAATGCATTCCAAGCTTGGAGCATGCAATCATCAGTGAGTTACCCATGTTATAACGGGCATCTCCCATGTATACCAGACGGCGGCCCTTGAGATCTCCAAAATGCTCACGGATGGTCAGCATGTCTGCCAGCATCTGTGTCGGATGATATTCGTTTGTCAATCCGTTCCATACCGGAACGCCTGCATATTTGGCCAGTTCTTCAACAATATCCTGTCCAAATCCTCTGTATTCGATTCCTTCATACATTCTTCCGAGAACTCTTGCGGTATCGGCAATACTTTCTTTCTTGCCGATCTGAGAACCGGTCGGATCCAGATATGTACTGCCCATTCCAAGATCATGAGCAGCTACTTCAAATGCACAACGTGTTCTGGTGCTTGTTTTCTCAAAGATCAGGGCAATGTTTTTGCCTTTATAATATTCATGAAGCTCTCCTGCTTTTTTCTTTGCTTTTAATTCAGCAGCGAGATCGATCATGTAGGTGATCTCTTCTGGTGTAAAGTCTTTCAGTGTAAGAAAATTGCGTCCTTTTAAGTTCATAACAGTTACTCCTCTTTTTCGTGTTTCTTTATAAAAAATTATTCTTCTGTTTTCTTATCCTCAACAACGATTTCTTTCAGAGATGATGCAAGTCCTGCCAGTCCCTGGATCTCAGACGGGATAATGATCTTGGTAGCCTTACCATCTGCTGCCTTTCCAAATGCTTCCAGGCTCTTCAGTGTAAGTACTGCCTGATCAGCCCCTGCTTCACGGATCATACGGATACCTTCTGCATTAGCTTTCTGAACTTTCAGAACTGCCTCCGCCTGTCCTTCAGCCTCTTTGATCATACGTTCTTTCTGCGCTTCTGCTTTCAGAATCGCAGCCTGTTTCTCAGCTTCCGCATCGAGGATTGCAGATTCTTTTTTACCTTCTGCAACAAGGATCGTAGATTTTTTCTCACCTTCTGCGCGGAGAATTGCTTCACGTCTTTCACGCTCAGCCTTCATCTGTTTCTCCATAGCTTCCTGGATTGCTGCCGGCGGAATAATATTTTTCAGTTCCACACGATTTACTTTAATTCCCCACGGATCTGTTGCCACATCCAGGGATGCACGCATCTTAGTGTTGATAACTTCACGGGAAGTCAGCGTTTCATCCAGTTCCATGTCACCGATGATGTTTCTAAGGGTTGTCGCTGACAGATTTTCGATTGCCATGATCGGATTTTCCACACCATATGCAAAAAGCTTTGGATCTGTAATCTGGAAAAACACAACAGTATCAATCTGCATTGTTACGTTATCTTTGGTAATAACCGGCTGTGGTGGAAAATCCACAACCTGCTCTTTCAGATTGACTCTTCTTGCCACACGGTCAATAAATGGTGTTTTGAAATGAATACCTGTGTTCCATGTTTCTTTGTATGCACCAAGACGTTCTACAACGATTGCATATGCCTGTGGCACAATACGGATACAGGATGCCAGGATCCAGAGTACAAGTACGATGAGTACTATAAAAAAAATAATTCCTGCCATGTTACTTACCCTCCTTTTCTTCTTTCACAATCAGTTTTACTCCCTGAACAGCTTCAATTGTTACAACTGTCTGTTCCGGAATCGTTACTTCATCAGAAGATGTTCTCGCCATCCATTCAATATCATTGATACGGACCTGCCCTGTCTGCTCCAGATTATTGATCTTCTGAATCACAACAGCTTTTTCTCCGATCAGGCTGTTTACATTGGTCTTTGGCACACCCTTATTCATATATCGAACTGCCAGTGGTCTTGTAAAAATCAGCAGGACCAGTGAAATGACTAAAAACAGGATCCACTGCACCAGTATACCTGCACCTGCGCCTGACGCAATCGCTGCGACCAGTGCGCCTCCTGCAAACCAGATCGTAGTCAGTCCTACCGTGATTGCCTCGATCACAAGAAAGACCGCCAACACGATCAGCCACATTAAAGGTTCCATCTTATCCCCTCCTCTGCCTTGCCGCCTCATACATGAGTATTCCGGCCGCCATAGCTGCATTGAGGGATTCCACCTGCCCACACATCGGGATCCGTATCAGACAGTCTGCTGCATCCGCTGCCTGGTCTGTAAGGCCCTTTCCTTCGTTTCCGATCAGAAACGCAGTTCCGTCCTCATAGGATTCCCTGTCATATGAGTTTTTACCCTGTAAATGTGCGGCAAAAAAGCGGATTCCTCTTCCCTGAAGTTTCTGTTTTAATGATACCACATCTTCCACATAGAAAAAAGGAATTCTGTAAACAGATCCCATCGTTGCACGAATTACCTTTGGATTTGTAATATCCACACAGGTTTTTGTCAGGAAAACCCCACTCACTCCGGCGCCTTCTCCGGTTCGGATGATTGTCCCTGCATTTCCGGGATCTTGCAGATCCTCCAAAACCATAAGAAGTGGTTTTTCCTCTTTCAGAAGATCTTCCAGTTCGTAAGAAGGCTGTCGGAGTACGGTAAGGATTCCCTGTGGCGTCTGTGTATCACACATCTGCCTGAACACACCGTTCTCAACTGCATCCCAGGAAAATCTCCGTACCTTTTTCATTACTTCTTCATCTTCGAGCATTGATTCTGCCACATAAATCTTCTCGATCCAGTCATCCGGAGCTTCGAGAAACATCTTTCTTCCCTCTGCGATAAACAGTCCCTGCTCTCGTCTTGCCTTTGCCTTCTGATTCAGCTTTATTATATTTTTGACCTGTGTATTCTGTGCACTGGAAATCATACAGCTACTCCTTTAATCCAGAACGGAGGCCGCCTGACGGTGGCCTCCGCTGTAAAAACGTCGTATTTTTATTTTTTGTAGTTATGAGAAAGAGAGTTACATACTTCCCACATATATGGGGATACATCTTTCTGCATAGCAAGTGCTTCGTTAATATCGAAGTCCATGAATTCACCATGACGATATCCAACAACTCGGCAGGATTTGCCCTGTACAAGAAGGTCTACTGCAAGTGCGCCCATCATAGATGCATATACACGGTCCTTACATGTCGGGTTACCACCACGCTGCATGTGACCAAGAATTGTAGCACGTGTCTCAATACCTGTAGCTGCTTCAATACGTCTTGCCATAGCCTCAGAATGACCGATACCCTCTGCATTTACGATGATATGGTGTTTCTTTCCTGCTTTACGGCTTGCGATGATGTTGTTGATCAGCTTCTGCTCATCATAATCATATTTCTCAGGAATCAGGACATCCTCTGCTCCGTTAGCGATACCACACCACATAGCAAGGTATCCTGCATTACGTCCCATAACCTCGATAATACTACATCTTTCGTGAGATGTGGAAGTATCACGAACTTTATCGATTGCCTCCATTGCTGTATTTACTGCTGTGTCAAATCCGATTGTATACTCTGTGCAGGCAATGTCCAGGTCAATTGTTCCCGGAACACCGATTGTATTGATTCCAAGATTTGCCAGCTTCTGTGCACCTGCAAAAGAACCGTCTCCACCGATAACTACCAGTCCGTCGATTCCATGTTTCTTACAGATTTCTGCACCACGCTGCTGTCCTTCCGGTGTACGGAATTCTGCACATCTTGCTGTATAAAGAATTGTACCACCGCGTTCGATCGTATCTGATACGTCTCTGGCAGTCATATCAACGATTTCTTCATTAAGAAGACCGTTGTATCCTTTATAAATACCTTTTACATTCAGTCCGCTGCTCAGTCCTCGTCTTACAACAGCACGGATCGCAGCGTTCATTCCCGGCGCGTCACCGCCACTTGTAAGTACACCGATGGTTTTTATCTGTTTCTCTGCCATGATTCATTCCTCCATCTCCAGGCTTCCTTTCATCGCTTGCATAATAATAGGAAACCTTGTTATCTGTTCTACACATATTCGTTGTATAGTGTAAAGCATTTTTAGAAGTTTTTCAATACTCTTTCCACAACTTTAACGTTGGAATCACCATATTTTTTCTTTAATTCTTCTAACAGAAAATCGCTGATCTGCACATGGTATCCTGCCGGAAGACGTTTTATCGCCTTCACATCTTTGAGGTAGATTACTACCGCAGAAGTTCCCACTGAACCTCTCAGATAGTTCAGAAGTTCCTGCTCTTTCTGTGCATAATCCTCACGGTCTTTAAACTGAATCCAGATTTCTCGTGGTATATCATCAAAAGCGCGTACTTTTTCCAGAATTAGCTTACTCGGCTTATCATCTTCTGCATTGACACGTCCCTGGATAAAGACTCGCGCATCTTCATTGATCAACGTCTGCCATTTCTCATAATCTCTCGGGAATACAACGATCTCCACAGTTCCCATCAGGTCTTCTACCGTCAGGAACGCCATCACCTTATTGTTTCTTGTATACTTGATCGTCTTCTCTGTGATCATACCACCAATGATCACTTTCTGACCGTCATAAACCTTCGGAATACCAGTTTCATCGTCCGGCTGGAAATCAATCGTTCTCGCTGAGATCATCTTTTCCATAATATTCCGGTATTTCTCCAGAGGATGTCCACTCAGATAGATTCCAAGAACATCTTTTTCAAAGCCAAGGATCATATCCTTATCATATTCTTCCACATCCGGCATCCGGATCTCATAATCTTTTTTATCTTCTTCACCAACCAGATCAAACAGGCTCATCTGTCCTGCAAAAGAATTCTTCTTCTCCTGCGCGATGCTGTCCACGATCTGACTGTAAACAACCATCTTCTGCCGACGGTTTCCCTCCAGACAGTCCAGTGCTCCGGCTTTGATAAAGTTCTCAATCGCACGTTTATTTACCGTACCGGTCAGTCTCTCGATAAAATCCTTCAGCGATCGATATTCTCCGTTTGCCTCCCTCTCTTCCACCAGGGCATTGATCACCGGTCTTCCCACACTCTTGATTGCAGAAAGTCCATAACGGATTGCACCGTTATCCACAGAAAATCCATAGGCTCCGCGGTTCACATCCGGCGGCAGGATCTTAATGTTCATCTTCCTGCATACCTGAATATACTCTGCCACTTTGATCGGCATTTCAATCACAGATGTCATAAGAGCAGCCATGAATTCGACCGGATAATAATATTTCAGAAATGCCGTCTGATAAGAAACTACAGCATACGCTGCCGCATGAGACTTATTAAATGCGTATTTTGCAAAATCGATCATATCGTCATAAATCTTATTTGCCGTCTGCTCCGGAATTCCATTGGCAATACAGCCTGGTACGCCTTCCGCTTCGTTTCCATAAACAAAGTTCTGGCGCTCCTTCTCCATAACAGCCGCTTTTTTCTTGGACATCGCACGACGTACCAAGTCGCTTCGTCCAAGAGTATAACCTGCCAGATTACGCACGATCTGCATAACCTGCTCCTGATACACGATGCATCCATATGTCGGTTTCAGGATCGGCTCCAGCTGCGGACAGTCATATTTGATCGTATCCGGGCGATTTTTTCCCCGGATATACTGCGGAATAAAATCCATCGGCCCCGGACGATACAGGGAAATTCCCGCGATCACATCTTCCAGGCTCTGTGGTTTCAGTTCCTTCATGAAGTTCTTCATTCCCGCACTTTCCAGCTGGAACACACCATCTGAATGGCCTGTTCCAAGAGAATCCAGGACTTTTTTATCATTATAATCGATATGCTGCATATCCAGCTTCACACCGGTATCCTGTTCTACCAGATGTACCGCATTCTGGACAACTGTCAGTGTACGAAGTCCCAGAAAGTCCATTTTCAGAAGTCCCAGTTCTTCCAGAGTTGTCATTGTAAACTGGGTAACGATCGAACCATCCGATGCTCTGGAAAGCGGTACATATTCCGAAACATCCTTCTGGCTTATCACAACACCTGCTGCATGCATGGACGTATGCCGCGGCAATCCTTCCAGACGTTTCGCTGTATCGATCAGTTCATGGATTTCTTTATCCTCTTCATATACCTTCTTAAGTTCCGGATTCATCTGCAGAGCTTTGTCGATTGTGATATTCAGTTCCTGCGGGATCATCTTGGCGATCGTATCCACCTGTGCATAAGGCAGATCCATCACACGTCCGACATCACGGATAACGCCTCGCGCCGCCAGCGTACCAAACGTAACGATCTGAACGACACAGTCATTGCCATATTTTCTTCTGACGTAATCAATAACCTCCTGCCTTCGTTCAAAACAAAAGTCAACGTCAATATCCGGCATGGATACTCGTTCCGGGTTGAGAAAACGCTCGAACAGCAGATCATAACGAATTGGATCCAGCTGTGTGATGCCCAGTGTATACGCAACCAGGCTTCCCGCTGCAGATCCACGCCCCGGTCCGACCATGATATCATGATCACGGGCATATTTGATAAAATCCCACACAATCAGGAAATAGTCAACGTATCCCATGTTCCTGATCGTCGTCAGCTCATAATTCAGCCGCTCTTTCAGTTCCTCGGTCACTGGCTGATAACGTTCTTCCAGTCCTTTGAAGCAAAGCTCATTTAAGTACTCCCAGGAAGTATATCCGTCCGGAACGCCAAATTTCGGCAGCTTGGTAACACCGAATTCAATCTCTACATGACAGCGCTGTGCAATCTTATGCGTATTTTCCAATGCTTCTGTCGCATATGGAAAAAGACGTTCCATCTCTTCCGGAGATTTTACATAATACTGACCGCCCTCATAACGCATACGATCCTGATCTGCCAGTTTCTTACCGGTCTGCAGGCAGAGCAGGACATCATGTGGTTGGGCATCCTCTGCCAGGGTATAATGTACGTCATTTGTTGCGACCAGATCAATTCCGGTCTCACGGTGCATCTTAAGAAGCTGCTGGTTTACATTCTGCTGTTCCGGAATGCCATGATCCTGTAATTCCAGGAAAAAATTTCCTTTTCCAAAGATATCCTGGTACCGAAGTGCGGCCGCTTTTGCATCTTCATACATACCTCTTGTAAGGAATCTTGCCACTTCACCTGCAAGACACGCACTCAACGCAATGATTCCCTCATGATATTTCTCCAGAAGCTGCAGATCCACACGCGGTTTATAATAAAATCCTTCCACAAATCCCTTGGAAACGATCTTCATCAAATTACTGTAACCCTGGTTGTTCTCTGCCAGAAGAACCAGATGGTAATAACGGTCTTCTCCACTTCCTGTTTCACGGTCAAAACGGGATCCCGGTGCAACATAAACTTCACAGCCCAGGATCGGATTGATTCCCGCAGCTCTTGCCGCACGGTAAAAATCGATCACGCCGTACATCACACCATGGTCCGTAATAGCCGCACTGTCCATGCCAAGTTCTTTGACACGGTCCACATATTCTTTTATTTTATTCGAACCATCCAGAAGGCTGTATTCTGTATGGACATGAAGATGTGTAAAGTTCATACTCTCATCCTTTACCTGTTATTTCACCAGATAGATCCTGCGGTCTTTGATCTGAATTTTTCCTTCTTTAAGAAGATGTCCGATTGCACGCTTAAATGCATTTTTGCTTAAGCCAAATTCTCTGCGGATCACTTCCGGTGAAGCCTTGTCATCAAAAGGAAGTACTCCTGCAAATTCTTCAATGATCTCCAGAACATTTTCCGCATCTTCGTTGATCTGAAGATATGCTTCCTGACGGTCACTGACATCCATCTTTCCATCCTCTCATTTTCAATACTTTCAATCACTTTATGCAGACTTTCTCTCGCAGACTGAAG
>OLNH01001459.1_pt1 | contig 11994 bp, 5 predicted proteins | sample 1643101 | NCBI WGS metagenome assembly OLNH01 (sample SAMEA3136758, study PRJEB25190) | human gut metagenome | biome: human gut; feature: human-associated habitat; material: faeces | place: Austria | collected 2013
TAGAATATGTATCAAGAGATATTGGTTACAGCCGTGCCAGTATATATTCATGGTACCGCAAATATCAGAAATTTGGAGTTGCAGGGCTTATGTCATCTAAGAAACAAATAAAAAGAGAAAATATAGATTTTAATACAGAACCTTCAAAACAACAGGAAATTTCAGAATTGCAGGAGCAAATCAAGCAGTTACAAATGGAAGTTGATGTATTAAAAGAAGCATTAAATCTGCTAAAAAAAGACCCCGGCATCAATATAACGGAGCTGAAAAATCGCGAAAAAGCAGTGATTATTGATGCCGTAGAAGATAAGTATTCACTGCATCAGCTGTTGAAATGCCTGTGCATGGCAAAAAGCAGCTACTACTATCAGAGAGCTGTAATGAAGCAGTCTGATAAATATGCCGAAATCCGTATACGAATAAAAATAATCTTTCAAGAAAACAGGAATTGTTATGGATACAGGCGTATCCATGGCGAACTCAAAAAAATAGGAATTACTGTTTCAGAAAAAATTGTACGTCGAATTATGAAAGAGGAACATTTAACAGTACCGACAAAACGTATGAAAAAATACAGCTCATATAAAGGTGAAATCACACCGGAGGTAGACAATATAATCAACAGAGATTTTCACGCAGAACAACCAAACACAAAATGGCTAACGGACATAACCGAATTTGCTATTCCGGCAGGAAAGGTATATCTTTCACCTGTTATTGATTGTTTTGACGGTATGGTTGTCAAATGGAATATCGGAACAACACCGGATTCTATCTTAGTCAACAAAATGCTTGAAGATGCTATTGGTACATTATTACCGTCAGAACATCCTCTTGTACATACAGACAGAGGATGTCATTATCGATGGACGGGATGGATAGAACGTATGCAAGCTGCCGGGTTAACACGTTCTATGTCAAAAAAAGGATGTTCACCGGACAATGCAGCTTGCGAAGGATTTTTCGGGAGATTAAAGAACGAAATGTTTTATGGGCGCTCGTGGGTAGGTGTATCAATGGACGATTTCATAAATGAAATTAACAGCTATATCGAGTGGTATAATACAAAACGAATCAAGCAGTCACTGGGCTATATGAGTCCGGCAGAGTACAGACATAGTCTTGGATTAACAGCATAAAATAGTCCAAGAATATGTCCGCACCTCCCTCTCCCCAAACGAGGTTAAAGTATTCCTCTACGGTCATATTCGCATACTTTTTAAATTCACTGTAAAATTCTTCGGGAGATTTAAAACCGCATTGATTATAATACCTTTCGTAATGAGTATTTCCTACCTTGAAAACCGCGTACTTCGCAAATTCCATACGGTAAAAGTAAATCAGCTCATTAATATTTTTGCCGTAACGGCTTATAAAAATATCGTTAAGCTCCGTTATTGAAATTTTGTGTAATTTCAGATATGGTGAAAAGTCTATATTTATTGAAGATATGTTTTGTTTTATGAAATCAAAACCACTCTCGGCAATAAAATCTTCGGGTGTCAAAAGAGCGGGGTTTGATGAAACATAACTTTCACCGCATACACCGATAAGATTGTACATATTAACAGAATTTTGTATATCGTCTTTATCGTGCATATAGCCGTCATACGCAATATTAAATGCGTTAAAAACTTCGTTGCTTTTCGGAACAAAAACAACGGCTGGGTTAAAATCAAAGTATTGGAGATAATTTGTAACGAAATTACCGTTAAACGCAATACGCTTTATAGAAAAATTTTCTTGCTGTCTGAGCGAAAACAGAATTGAAGAATTTATAAATACAATATCGCCTTTGCTTACGGTTTGTTCAATGTTGTTTTCGGTGCATATTTTACCTGTTCCGCTTGTACACAAAATGAATTGATGGTGCGGAAAGTTGTTCATAAACATAACCTTTGAAAGATTGTTTATTTCCTGTATATCACATATGTATGTCGGTAAAATTTTTTCGTAATTCTTTTTCATAGCTTATATTTCTCCGAATGTGTTGATACTTCTGTACTCCGTAGGTGTAATGCCTATATATTTCTTGAATGTGTTGCAAAAATAACTTTCACTGTTAAAACCCGAATTAATTGCAACATCCGAAAGTGACATATTTTTGTTGCTGACTAAAAGTTGTTTGGAATTTTCTATGCGTATATTGGTAAGAAATTTTTGCGGTGTTATATTGTAAACTTTTTTAAAAATAATTCCGAGATAAGTAGGAGTTACTTTAATCATTTCAGCCAAAGCGGATATTGAAATATCGTGCATATAGTTAGATTTTATATAATCAATACACGGCTTGATTAAATTCGCTTTGTCATTGTTGGGATTGCCTTCAATGCAAGATGCAATATCGAACAATACGGTATACAAAAGTCTGCTGCAAATCGAATGAGCATTTTCGGTATTGGAGTTGTTTAGTTCAATAATTGTTTTAAAATTTTGATATACTTTTTCTTTAATATTTTCGGTAAGGTGAATTACACCGCTTTTTGAATATCCCAAAAACCTCATAAGCTCAATCAGAGCATATCCGCCCATAACGATGTAGTCTGTTTTCCATGGAACAGAGGTGGGTTTATATGAATTTGATGTTGCGGAAGTAAAGTACATAATATCTCCGCTTTGAACTTTGTGCGAAACATTGTTGTGGTCTGTAAAAACGCCTTCTCCGCTGTAACAAACGGAAATTTGAGAATGTAGCATAAAACCTTTGCCGCGACTTATTTGTGTTTGATGTTCAAGCGATTCCGAGCCGTAGACATACACCGGTAAAAGTCGTTCTTCTTTTGCTGATACAGGTTTGAACATATTATCCGCCTCCGATATATATGTTGAGTCTGTCGGCAAAGCGTTGACAGACGCGTCTTTAATCTAATATCTATTATAAAATATCTAAGTACAAAAGTAAAGCAAAACAGTTAGAAAATTTACAACTGTTTTAGAAATCTTATAATTGTAATGCCCTATGTGGGAGTGCTATAATATAATTAACGGATAATGTAATCTTAAGGAGGAGAGAAAACCAATGAATAAGAAAAAGATTATAAGCACAATCTTGGCGTGTGCTATGCTTCCTTTTGGCGGCTTAATCAGTGCATCTGCTCAAGATACAAAACCGACATATGTACAGCTTAATCCGGCTGACGCGTCACCTTTTAACAACGGTGAGTTCCAAGGCTGGGGTACTGCACTTTGCTGGTGGGCAAACAGATTAGGTTACAGTGAAAAACTTACCAATGCGGCGGCAGAGGCATTTTTCTCAGACAAGGGATTGGGACTTGACATCGCACGTTACAACTTAGGCGGCGGTGACGATCCGACACATAATCACATCAACCGTTCTGACTCAAAAGTACCCGGCGTGTACAGTGATTACAAATTGTCAAGTGACGGCAAAGATGTAGAGAGCATTACATATGACATCACGAAAGACCAAAACCAATTAAATATCGCAAAAGCGGCACTAAAAGCAAATCCTGATTTATATTTTGAAGGATTTTCAAATTCCGCACCGTATTTTATGACTAAAACAGGCTGTACAAGCGGCGGCGGTACTGTAAACAGTGACGGAACGGTTACCTCAAACGGAAAATTGAATAACTTAAATGACGATATGTATGATGATTTTGCCAAGTTTATTGCAGACGCAACAAAGCTTTTCAAAGATAACGGCATAGAGTTTAAGAGCTATTCGCCTATGAATGAGCCTGATACGGATTATTGGGGTTACGGCTCACCAAAACAAGAGGGCTGTCACTTTGATCCGGGTACAAGTCAGTCAAAGATGATTACGGAAACAAGAAAAGCACTTGACAATGCAGGATTTATGGACGTGCTTGTGGCAGGTATGGACGAAACAAGTTTGAAGAAAACCGCAAACAATCTCGGAAGTCTTACAGATGAGGCAAAGACTGCACTTGGCAGAGTTGATACTCACACATATTCAGACCGTGGCTATCACGCACAGGTTAAGGCAAAGGCACTTGAACTCGGCAAAAACCTATGGCAGAGTGAAGTTGACAAGGGCGGTAACGGTGCAACTCTTGCAAGTATGATTATCGAAGATATAAACGGTATGCAACCGTCCGCATGGGTAATGTGGGATATAGTGGACTTCCATAAGGACTCAAAATTCGTAGACCCGACGAGCGGAAACAAGACGGAGGCTAACAATTCTTTGGCATACACAGGCAGTGTATGGGGCGTAGGTATGGCAGACCATGATAACGAAGAATTGGTACTTACAAATAAGTATTACACATACGGTCAATTTACAAAGTACATAAATCCGGGTGATACAATTATCGCCTCATCGGCAAACACACTTGCCGCATACAACAAAAATACAGGCGATATTAAAATCGTGGCAAACAACGGTGCAAATTCGTCTGATGTTGATTATGTATTTGACCTTTCGGGATTTAATACGGTAGGTACAAACGTAAGAGAAATCAGAACGGATATGGCAGGCAAGGAAAAGTGGGCAGAAATCAAAGACGGTGCCGTACTTGACGGAAAAACTCTTACTACAACTTTAAAAGCAAATACAGTAACAACATATTTGATTGAAACAGGTGCAAAGGTTACAAGTTTTGAACCTACAAGCACAGGTTTAAAATACAGCTATACACCGAGCGAAACATTGAACGGATATAATCAATATTTTGCAGTGTATGATAAGAACGGTTTACTAAAAGCTGTTACGGTAAACCAACCGACAGGAGAACTAACAGGTGACTTTACAGACTGTACATTCAAATTTATGGCGTGGGACGGAGTTACTCCGAAAGCGACTGTAACAAACACTACTTCACAGCTTGGAACAGATTATGCGGTTATTACAGGCAGTGACGTTGAAATTAAACGCGGTGACGAGGTACAACTTGCCCTTGGCACAAATTTAAAAGGTGACGTTACTTGGTCTATCGACAGTGATGCAACTGAAAACGGTATTGCCGAAATTTCTCAGACAGGTCTTTTGAAGGCTAAGAAACCGGGCAAGGTAACTGTTACGGTTAAGGTAGGCGACTACACAACTTCAAAAACTTATGACATCACTGTTTATGCAACAATTTCAGGTGCGGCAACTGTAAGCATCGGCAAAACATCACAATATACTCTTGACACAAATGCAGAGGGTACACCTGTTTGGAGCGTAAGCGATGAAAAAGTTGCAACTGTTTCAAAAGACGGTACAGTAACAGGCGTGTCGGCAGGAACAGTTACAATAACGGCGACAATCGGTGACGTTAAGGCTACAAAAGATATTAAGGTAACAATGTATACTCTAAGCGGAACGGCTTCATGGGGAAATGCCACAACAGCACCGAGTGACGCTAACGATTATCGTAAAGCGGCAGACGGCGATCTTAATACATATTTTGACGGCGTACAAAACGGCTATGTAATGTACGACTTCGGCAAGACTGTTAAAGTAAACAACGTAAAACTTGCCGCAAGAAGCGGAAACGGTATGCCTGAAAGAACAAAGGACGGTAAAGTTCAGGCTTCAAACGACGGCATAACATGGACTGATTTGTATACAATCAGTACGGCAATTCCGTCAGGTCAGTACACAACAATAAGCAGTACAGATTTGGCTGATCAAAACGCATATCGTTACTTCAGATATACTAACGATACTGATATGACAAATATCGCAGAATTTTTGGTTGATGCAACTCCGTCAGAGGAAACGGCAGTCGGAGCACCGAGCGTTACGGATATTGATGAAATGAGCGATGATTTTGAAGATTCAGCAAATATTTTTAATGCAAGTGCAGGAGATTTGTCGGCAGACGGAAATCAAGTGTATGCAACAGGTCTTGAAAGATTCGGTAACGTATTTGTTCCTGTTAAAGCAACTGCAAAAGCAGAACTTTCAGAGGCAAAGTCACTTACAAGCAAGGATAAATTCAGACTTACATTCGATATGTTCTCAGGTTGGGAGCAGAACGGTAAGGAAAATACATTCTCTGTTAAAGACGCAGACGGCAACGAGGTTGTAGGATTTACAATCACAGGCGGCGGATATAATCTTAATCAAATGCGTATCGGAGGTACAGACGTACTTGCCAATTCGGAAAAACCGGTAATTCAGTGTACATCAACTGATGTCAAAAGCGGTAAATTGCGTGGTGCAAACGGTTGGCAGACATCATCGCAGAAGTACGCAAACAATATGGGACTTAATAAAAAGGTAGAAATTATAATAGACGGAACAGGTTCGGCAAGCGTAAGCTTTACAGGCGGTGAGACTGATGTAAGCTACACAGGAACAATAAGCACACCTATAAGCGTTCAATCGCTTGAATTAACAGGTTCATACAACGGTGCAAGAGGAAGAGTTGTTTCATATGATAACTTTAACGCAGATGTAATATCATACAGCAGTGAGTTGGCGGCACCGACGCCGACTCCTGAACCAACCGCAGCACCGACGGTTCCTGAAAGCGGCGAGCTTATCAATATGAATTTTGATAACGGCGATTTAACAAGTACATCATCATACGGCAAGGCAACAGGTACACCGAAATTTGTTACGGTTGAAAATAAGAAGTGTATTCAGTTTGACGGAACAAGCGGAACGGTTGTTACGCTTACAGACGCAAACGGCAATTCACTTTTGACAGGTCAGAAAAATATCACAATTTCATTTAAGGTTAAGCCGACAACCACAACAACATCATGGTGGTTCTTTGCCTCACCAAACAGCAGTGCACAGACATATAAAAAAGAACAGTATCTTGGTGCAATGACAAACAACGGCACACTTACATCTGAAAGATATAATAATTCCGGTACAAGAAGTGAGGCAGCAAAAGGTGCGTATAACACAAATGAATGGAACGATGTAATCATTTCGATTGCCGACGGCGTAACGGACGTTTATGTAAACGGAACAAGAACAAGCAGTGTTAATTCAACAGTTAATATTTCGGATATGCTCGGCAAAAATTCAGTTGCATATATCGGTAAGGCTAACTGGGGTTCTGGCGAGTATGCAACAGGTTATATAGATGATTTTGTAATCTATAACTATGCTTACGAAAATCCTTTAAATTCACTTGATTTGGGTGATTTGACAGCTGTTACATCTGACATTACAATCCCTACGCAAAATGGCGTTACATGGTCAACTTCAGACGCTGCTGTGGTTACAACGGCAGGTAAGATTACAAGAAGTGACGAAACAAAAACAGCTACTTTGACTGCAAAAATGACAAAAGACGGTGTTGAATTTACAAGAAACTTTGACGTAACTGTATTAGGATATACAGCGGTTATTGACAGTTTCAAAGCATATGCCGACGGAAATAAAATCGTTTATGCAAGTGACTGTGATTCGACGAAAGATAAGTATGCCGTAAAGGTTTCATTGGCTGATTCAGACGGTACGGCAGTCGGAACAGAGCAGACAAATGCGACAGGCAGTTTTGATAATCTTGAAGTAGGTAAGTATAAAATAACAGCAACATTATCAGACGGAACAACAGAAAAGAAAAAGGTGGAAAAGACAATTAATATTAAGAACCTTGATGATATGAGTGCGTACTTGTTTGTTCACTTCGTTGATACACAAGAGGACGCAACTCGTGAACAAATCTATTTCTCAGTATCAAAAGACGGTAAGACATGGACAACGCTTAATAATAAACAACCGTATTTGACAAGTAATGTCGGTACACAGGGCGTTCGTGACCCGTATATTCTTCGCGGTGAGGACGGTAAGTTCTTTATTATCGCAACAGACCTAAGCGTCTATAACTTAAAGAATAACTGGACAGCCGCCGCACAGCAAGGCTCAAAGAGCATTGTCGTATGGGAAAGCAGTGACCTTGTTAATTGGAGCGAGGCAAGCCTTGTAAAGATTAATAATGACAATGCCGGTTGTACATGGGCGCCGGAGGCTTGCTATGATCCTGAAAAGGATGAATATATGGTATTCTGGGCATCGGTTGTAAGCGATGACAGCTATCAAAAGTACAGAATTTACAGAAGTTATACAAAGGACTTCAAGACATTCTCTGCTCCTGAATTGTATATAGAAGAGCCTAACGCGGTTATTGATACAACTATTATCGACCATGAGGGTACATATTACAGATTTACAAAGAATGAGGCAAAATCAAGTATCACAATGCAGGAGTGTACATCTCTAAGCGGTGATTGGAAAGATGTTGCAAACTATAATTTGGGTAGTATGACAGGCTATGAAGGTCCTACAATTTATAAATTAAACGGTAAAAATGAATGGTGCTTACTTCTTGATTACTTCTCAAAGAGTAAGGGCTATAAGCCTTTTGTAACAACCGATATTACAAAGGGTGAATTTACGGCAGATTCAGACTTCTCGTTTGACGGTACATATCGTCACGGTACTGTAATGCCGATTACACAGGCTGAATATGAAAGTTTGACAGCTGAATAATGCGAAAAACTGCGGGTATTGTTGCTCGCAGTTTTTTGTTGACAGGTGTGGTATAATTAAAATAAAAACGTAAGGTGATTAATATGAACAAAAGAGAAGAACTTGCCAGACAGGCATTTAAAGAGGGATACAACTGCTCACAGGCAATGGTGGCAGCGTTTAGCGACTTGATTGAAATGGATAAAAAGACGGCACTGAGACTTGCGTCATCATTTGGCGGCGGAATGGGCAGAATGAGAGAAGTTTGCGGTGCTGTAACGGGAATGTTTATGGTTGTCGGAATTTTGTACGGATATGACGACGCGAAAGATTATGAGGGTAAAAAAGATACCTATGCACTTGTACAGGAACTCGCAAATCAATTTAAAGCGGAAACTGGCTCTATTATATGCCGAGAACTTTTAGGACTTGACGGAAAAGATAACAGTCCCGTTCCGTCAAAGAGAACAGAAGAATATTATAAGAAACGCACTTGCGAAGATAAAGTCGGTCTTGCGGCAAAAATACTTGACGAATATATCCAATCGCATTGCCCTAAAGGAACTTGCAATTTTTAACTGACAAAGTCTTTACAGTTTGAAAAATATATGTTATAATGTAAATATATTAATAACAACTGATAAAATAGACAGTAAAATCAATCAGTTAAAGGCTGAATTAAACAAAACAGCATAGAGCATAAATGAATTTATTAAAGGGTGTAAAGTCTTTGACAACAAATAAGACTTTGCACCCTTTTTGTATTTTGGAGGCGATAGTGTGAATAAATTACTTAAAATAATAGTCGTGCTTGTTATCATGGCAACTTTCGGTGAAGTGTCGCATGGTGCAGAGTATCTGAAAAGTGTTGAATTTACTGAAAAAAATATAGCAAAAAATATAACATGGAGCGGTAAAGAATGGATTACAGATACATATCCACCGAAAATATCACAAAATTCTGTTGATTTTGTTAAAACAGAAGAAAATGAAAATGTCAAAACAGAACTAAAGAATTATCGTTATATTTATGTATGGACAGGAAATGACTATTTGGTATATCAGAGTATTCCCGATTACAGAAAATATGACCGTCAAAAATATATGTATAGGCTTTCAGCCGATTTTCAGCAAATATTAAATATATATGAAATTCCTAATTGGATAACTAAAATGGCTTTTACGGATGATAAAATTTTTATAGAAACAAAAAATGTATATCCTCAAAAAGACGGAGAACGAGTTCTCGGAATAAGTTATGGTGATTATGGTATTTATTATAGTACAGACTGTTTTGAATGGAGAAAATTTGATTTTGAAGGGTATGATCTAATTGGACTGAACAATCAACTGTTTATCGGTAATAGTTTGTATTTTGATGGTGACATCACCAAAATTTTATATGAAACATATTCAGGTTATCCTAAATATAAAGTAGGACAATATCTTTGTGGAATTGACTATAAAAATGAGTACAAAACCGATAATAATACAGTGTTAGCATTTTCAAAAGACGGTATATATTGGGTGTATATGATTGTAGATAGGGCGAACGGACAGGGAGTATCAGAAGTAGGCGATGAAATATTGATACAAAAAGATTATGGGACTTATTATGTTGGTGATAAGGAAAAAGTATTTTCACAGTTGCGTGAAAAATTGCCGAATAACCCTGTTTATGTGAAGTTTGACGGTAATATTCTCGGCTTTGACGTACCGCCGATTATCGAGGACGGCAGCACGCTTGTGCCTATGAGATTTTTGTTCGAGCAAATGGGAGCCGATGTTGAATGGGATAGTGAAACTCAGACAGCAACAGCAATGCTTGATAATAAGGCAGTGACATTTTCAATAGATAACGTCAACGCGAGAATAAATAATAAATCCGCTAAAATGGACGTGCCTGCAAGACTCGTAAACGGCAAAACAATGGTACCGCTGCGCTTCCTTTCGGAAAATATGGGATATGACGTAGATTGGGATGCCGATAGCAGAACGGCGATAATAAAAGATATATAAATGTTTGATGATAATATGGCAGTAGAAACTAATAGACTTTAATAAAACATGCTGATTTCATTTTTTTTGAGAATGGAAGCATTAGAGAAAGTTAGTTGATATTACGGGAAAGCTATATCCTATAACGGAGGGAGATATACTTGTAAGCTTACCAAGCGGCGGAGATGAAAAAGATGATATTACAGAAATTCAGATATTAGTTCCGGCTCATACTACTAAGATATTTTATATAGAAGAAGTCTTGGTAACGTGTGCAAACGGTTCTATACCAACGCAAATGATAATTAGATAAGGAGGATAAAAGAATGAAAAAGTTTATGATAGGATTATTATTTATTATTTTATTATCAACAACATTAAGTGCGAATGCGGAAACAGTAGTTTTAAAAAGTAATGATTACGATAAGCCTCTAGATCCTTGTTATGAATATCATGATGTACTGGTGAAAAGTAACATCGGAATTCTATTCTGGTGGACAGGTACTGAGTTTATAAAATGCTCTCTTTTAGATACTAAATTTACAAAATCAGATAATTTGGTAGAGTGGAGCGATATTGATATGAGCGATGATGTACGTATGAAAATTAGCAGCCAGTATTGGGCAAACATTAAGCATTATGGGAATAAATATATTGTATATGATGAAGTATATTTCAACCCTTCTTTCATAATAGATAAAATGGAAAGAATATATGGTCCGATAATTAAACCAATATATACATTTGATGAAAATTTTAATTTGGTAAATGAATTTCAGTTGGATAAACCGTTAACCGATTTTGAATATATAGACGGTGTCTATTATGCTGAAACACAAGAATACACAAAATTAGGACCACAAGAATATGAAAGTAAAAATACTATTTACTATTCTTATGATGCGATTGATTGGCAAATTGATAATGAAATGAGTCATATGCCGCAAAGCAATGGCAGAAATTCTCTTGCATTTCAAGGAGAGTTAGTCAATTTTATTGCAAGTAATTATAGGTTTGAAGTAAAAGATATGTTCATAGAAAAAAATAAGTCGGATTTAACTAAAGTGGTGCAAGAAAGACCTATAACATGTTACTATAAAGCGAAGGGGAATATCTATGTTGAAACACAATATGATAATGTTGATACATTCAGAATATCTCGTGACGGTGTATATTCTGTTGATGTAGCAATCCCTGCAGACAGTGATGATGAACATATTATTATATGTGATTTGTGGAAAGATAAGCTTGTTTTATGGACCAGAAACAGATTAATAGAATATGATATGGCAGATATTGAAGATGTATTAAATGAAAAATGCCCGTCGGATACGCCTTATATTGAGTTTAACGGTAATATTCTCGGCTTTGACGTACCGCCGGTTATCGAGGACGGCAGCACGCTTGTGCCTATGAGGTTTTTGCTCGAGCAAATGGGAGCAGATGTTGAATGGGATGGAAAAACACAAACAGCAACAGCAACGATTGATAATAAGGCTGTGACATTCTCAATTGATAACGTCAACGCGAGAATAAATAATAAACCCGCTAAAATGGATGTGCCCGCAAGACTTGTAAACGGCAAAACAATG
>OLNH01001463.1_pt1 | contig 11959 bp, 13 predicted proteins | sample 1643101 | NCBI WGS metagenome assembly OLNH01 (sample SAMEA3136758, study PRJEB25190) | human gut metagenome | biome: human gut; feature: human-associated habitat; material: faeces | place: Austria | collected 2013
TGGATAATCATATAAAATAGGTGTTATGTATGTACCGCTGTTTGCTGATATAATAGCAGCAGAAAGGTGGTTGATGATTATGCCTATGGCGGTAGGAACCAGTGTTTGTGCGGCATTGGTGGCAGCAGCGCAGATGCAGAATAATTCTTTCAGCCATGAGCAAAAAAAGGCAGCAGGATCTACACATGGTTTTATATTTTTGCTGATACTTGCGGCTGTATGTTTAATTCTTCAGATTGTTGGCTTTAAAAATTATGAAAAGAAAGAAAAACAGTAAAAATAAGAGGCATGAATTCTATCAGGAGTTCATGCCTTTGTCATTACAAAACATAGTGTATCCGCGTCTTGTCAAAACGATCCTGCTGAGCATGAACCGCTTCCGGATAGCCGCATGGAATAATAGCGAAAACGTCCAGATTTTCAGGCATGTTCAATACTGTACGGACAGCCTCCATTCGTTCTTTCAGAGGAGCAATTCCAAGCCAGACAGCACCTAGTCCGAGGGCGTCTGCTTCCAGTAAGAGATTTTCTACAGAAGCACTCATATCAATCTGTGCATATTCAGGTATTGTGCAGTTAATGCGGTAACATGTAACAAAAGCAAGAGGTGCAGATGCACAGCAGGATGCGTAAGGGCTGGTCTTTGATAATTTATCTAGCGTAGTTTTATCTTTGATTACATAAAATTCCCAAGGCTGTTGATTTCCAGCAGATGGTGCCGCCATAGCCGCTTGTAGAATTTTTTCGATTTTGTCGTCCTCAACGGATTTGTTCTGATATTTTCTAATACTTGTTCTGTGAAATATTTCGTTCATTTTATAAACCTCCAATCGTTATTGTGAAATGTTTTTTAGTAATTTATGTGATATGCAGTAACTGTATATGCAGGCAACTGTCTCTGCAATCCAGAATGCATACCAGCCGTGTGTGCTACCAAGAGTTTTTATTAAAAACCATAGGCACGGAATTAGCAAAACTAACTGACGGATAGCTGCACTGATCATATTAATCATACCATTTCCTAGTCCGGAAGCAAAGTAAGGTAAAAATGTCTGACCATAATTAGTAAGCTCCACTCTTCTGGTAGTGCGTAAAAACAGATTGATCCCAAGCTCATTTTCCAGACTTTTAATATGTTTGGATAAGGTTGACTGGTTCATATACAGGCGGTCAGAAGCTTCCCCCAAATTTTTTGTTTCTGCAAGGATGACAAATTCTTTCAAATATTCTGTATTCATAATAAGCCCCTATTACTTTTAAGTCGGATTCTGACTTAATTTTAAAAGAAGCAGAATTATTTGTCAACAAAGCAAACAATATAATAAATGTATCAAATAAATAAAAACTCAGGGAGGTTTTAATATGGAAACAAAAAGGAAAGTACCTATTTTGAATATGGATGGGAGCAATCCTTGGAATTATTATTCTTATAATTGTATTATTACTCGATGTTGAGAAATATGCAGATCAATATAACAACGACTAGAAAGTGAGGATATTTATGTACGATTTAACATTTGATCCAGAAAAATATGAAATAAAAACATGTGAGCTGGGAAACCGGAGCATTACATATAGGGCATTTGAACATATTGTTTATTGTGCAAATCCTGCAAGTAAAATTCAGACATTGAACATCTATGTATCGGAAGAGTATTATAGTGGGAAAACAATAAATGGATATTCATTAAATACAGCGCCGATTTTTGCACCGAATACGGTAGGTGGCTATATGGAAGGTCCGGCAATGGAAGTGTGAATTGATCGATTTAATCACAAACCAAATTCTGCATTTGAAGCTTTATTACATGGATATGTTGTAATGTGTGCAGGAATCAGAGGCCGCAATACAGGTATGCATTCCAAAGAATTTTTTGTAGGTGGAACAGGAAAAGAAAACACAGAAAATCAGGAGAAACGAAGTGGACGTGCGCCGGCATTAATTGTAGATATGAAAGCGGCAATCCGCTATATGAGACATAACGCAAAAACAGTACCAGGAGACGTAGAAAAAATCATCACAAATTTTAAAGACTATGTCATGAGCTTTGTATCTGCATCTGCTAAAAAAGAAAAAGAAACACATGATACCAGCGTAAGATTGTCAGATCTAGCTGTTCCGGGAAGCGATATAGATGAACAGGAATACATTACATTTGAAGGAAATCAGGTGAAAAAGATTGATACAGATGCATATGTAAAGAAAATTACACGAATGAAACCAACTCCAGCTTTTGATGCACTTTCATTAGAAAGCCCGGAAAACGAAGAATTTGGTGATGATGAAGTAATGGCAAGACATTTTACAGAATTTGCTGAAAAACATTCCAAAGTAGGTGGAGTAAAAGCGGACGAACAGATTATAAAACTTTTGAATCCGACAAAATTCATCGGAGAATGTGATACGACAAAAAACTGGAGAATTCGTCATGGAGCTTTTGACAGAGATACTTCGATTGCGATTCCTGTAATATTGGCAACAATGTTAAAGAACAAAGGTTATGAAGTGGATTTTTCATTGCCGTGGGGATTACCGCATAGCGGAGATTATGATCTGGAAGAATTGTTTGCATGGATCGATAAGCTTGCCAAATAAAAATGAAACAGGGTAGGATACTCTCGAAATTAAGAGAGTGTTCTACCTTTTTTGTAAAAAAAGAAGCGCAAAAAATAATAATACGAAGGATGTGCCAAGGTAATGGAGAAGTTACCGTAGTGCATCCTTTTTGTGTTATTTTCTAGAAAGATAATTTGTATTTTAAGAACAATAGTTAAAGTTTGTGGATGTTGTGACAAACCTTATATATTGATTATTTCTTTTTTCTTACTTGCGGAAAGTGATGAATGGACCGTATAATAATTATTAAGCATCCAGAGAGTTCTTATTCTGGAAATAGAATTATTCGCACCAGTGGTGCGAGTATAGATTAGGAGTGAAAGAATGGTAGAAGATACTATGTTTTCCGGGGAATCGAAAAATATTGAGTACAAGGTATCCTTACCTGATAAAAGTGAAAAGTACATGAAGACAATCGTAGCTTTTGCCAATACACAAGGTGGCAAGCTGATTGTTGGAGTAGATGATAAAACACACCAGATTGTTGGTGTGGAAAATGACGTGTTGTTTCAGCTGATGGATGGAATTGCCAATGCAGTTTTTGATTCCTGTGTGCCGCAGATCATTCCTGATATTGAGCCGCAGACGGTAAATGGGAAAACAGTTATTGTTGTATCAGTAGAAGCATCATTACCGGACTGGGAAACTTTATTGCCATTCTGCTGTCCTGTCTGGTCTTCCGAAATGAGCGGATGACAGGCAGAAAAATCGCAGGATGTGTTCTGGGATTTGCCGGAGTTGTGGTGATCAATCTTTTTTCCAGAAGAGTATCTCCGGTAGTGCTGAGTGGAACGCAGTTTACAATGGAATGATGTTTCGAAAGTTGCAATCTTTGGATTTGTCAATCCATTGTGCAGAGTGATTCTGTCTGCGCTGATACTTGGAGAAGTGAAACAGGCGTTTAATATTGGAAGCCTTATATTCAGAATATAGAATAAATTGAGGATAACGTAGAGAATGGAAAAAATGAGTACAAATGAAAAGCAGGCCAGTCGTATAGAGCAGGTTTGCTTTATGAATATGTGCATGATTTGCGACAATGCAGGAAATGTCCTGGCACTGGATAAAGTAAACGACAGCTACACAGGAACGACCTTTCCTGGTGGTCATGTAGAAAAGAACGAAATATTCAATGATTCCATAATCCGTGAAGTCTGGGAAGAAACCGGATTAAAAATAGAAAGCCCGAAGCTGCGAGGGGTATATCATTGGCATAGGGATGGCATTCATAATGTACTTTTTCTCTATAAAGCAGAGAAATTTTCAGGCGAGTTAAAAAGTTCTGAAGAGGGAAAAGTATACTGGATTCCATTAGAAGAACTGAAAAAACGTGAACTGGCTACAGGGATGGAATACGTGCTGGAACTTATGGAATCTGACCAGGTGAATGAGTGTTATATGAAACGAAAAACGGAAGGGTATGTAGGAACGTTGTATTAACATCGGATATTGGGTTTTCTGTTATCTATACAGTTCATTAATTATATAATACTGTTATACAAAGATACCGCTGCAGCGAAGGAAAAGCCTGCATCCGACCGAAAACACATGGAAATAAAACATATAAAAATAAAACTGATGAAAATCAGAGGAGATCATGTTTATGAGAAAGAAAAAACTGCCAGTTCTGCCATTACTGCTGGTGCTCCTGCTTAGCCTGTGTCTGGGAGCATATCCTGTGAGTGCGGCGTCACTGAAGAAGCCCTCCGGACTTAAAGTCCAGAAAACTGCCGCCAGGGAAGTAAAGCTTACCTGGAAGAAAGTTTCCGGAGCTAAAGGATATGTGGTCTATCAGAAAAAAGGCTCTGCATCTTACAAAAAAGTAAAGAAAACAGGAAATATCAGTTCCCTGAAGATCAAGAATCTAAGTTACGGACAGAAGTATTATTTCCGTATCCGGGCGTATAAAACAGTTGGCGGAAAGACTGTGTACAGTAGCTATTCATCCAGCGTAAAGATCACCATACCGAAGAAAAAGGCACCTACACCTACGCTCACGCCCACTCCGGTTCCCAGAGTATTCACGGTAACTCCGAAATCCAACCCATATCAGAACAGATATATTAAAACCGCTGCTTTCACAGAGAAGACACGGTCTCATTATGTTCTTCTTTCTTATATGGAGTATTTTTCGACCATCGGAGGGGGAGAACTGCATCTTAAGAAAGGTGTTTACAATCTCGCCTATAACCTGTATGTTCCATCCAACGTAACCCTGGTATTCGAAGACGGCGTAATCATAAAAAGCCTGAAAAAGGCAGGACTTTTTGTCCTGTATGATAATAATGATGCCCGTGCAGGAGTAAAATACTCCGGATATAATGGGGTACACGACGTGAAATTCATTGGCAAGGGAACGGTAATTTTTGACAAAGAATACAGTGGAAGTGACGCCATTCTGATGGGACACACGAAGAACATCCTGATCCAGGGGATCACTTTCGCCAATATGTCCGGGAAAACTTCCCATTTCATAGAAATGGATGCCTCTTATAATGTAGAAATAAAGAACTGTACATTCAGTGGATGTACTTCCACGGGAGTTAAGGAAGCCATCAACCTGGATGTGCCGGATGTTGCCACAGGAGGATTTACCTGGGGAGGAAGTACTATGGACAAAACGGCCGACGATACCATCTATATTCATGATAATGTGTTCAGAAATCTGGCAGCAGGTGTAGGAACCCATATGTATACACCGGGACATCCCCATCGGAATATCCGCATAGAAAATAATACATTCAGCTCCTGCAGAGTATTTGCCATAAGAGCCCAGAACTGGGAGAATTCAACGATCAAAAATAATACGTTTACCAATATCAAATCTGCCACAGCATCGGAACCGGCATTTGCAGTGGATGCAAGGGGAATCAGTAATGTAACAGTCAGCGGAAATACAGCTTCTGCCTGTGATGCTTTTATGGAGATCATCGTAAGCCGTTATTCCGAGGATACCATTGCGAAAAAGCCAGGACTGGCAGATTATGAACCTGTCTACAATTCTATGAAAGAAGAGGATGTAGTATACAACACAGTATCAGGGTTGGGAACCAGTTATGATATTTCATTTACAAATGTTATTTACAATCAGATGAAATATACAGTGTACTGGAACGTAAAAAATGTCTGAACCAGTAAACCAAAATATAAAAACACACCCGAAAGAACATCAATTATCTGTCAGATAACAATATGAATACAGATAATATGATTTTCGGGTGTGTTCAGATAGAAAAAATCCGAGAAAAAGTTTACAATAGAAAACAAAGATATGCTTCCTGTGTTTTCCTGAAATGGTTCACACAGAAAGAGCAGAATCTGGAATTCGGATGTGAATCTGCGTATCTTCCGGTCCTCAAAGAAGCCAATTCTGTAGAGGCACTGAACGAAGCATTAAACAAGTAGTGATAGCACTGGAGGGCATGGGATGCTTTTAGCCTGATTTTTACGTTGATTTGACGAGAGAAGGCTTGAAACACTTACAGAAAAGGAGTAGAATTATATCATTAATTGTATGATTATATAAACATATCACCCCGACAGTTACAAAAGCGGGGGTGTTTTATACTATAGATAAATATCAGAAAGGAGCGGTGGAGATTGATGGGAACAGATTCTGACAGGGAAAAAAATACACAGCTTCTGGGACTGATCAATATTCTGGGTGATGATTACACGAATATTTATCTGGTAAACAGAAAAACTCAGCAGATAGAGATCTACCGCTACAGAAACCAGGACGTTGATGTAGAAAAAGAATTGTATAAAGAAAAACCTTATGAATCAGCCATGACTTCCTACATAGAGAACAAAGTAGTGCCTGAGGACAGACGCAAGATGAGTATGGAGACGAATCTGGATGCGGTCTGTGAACATCTCACCAGGGTGTCACAGTTTACAGTACATTATCGCGTAAGAAGAAACGGCGAAATCCAGTTTTATTATATGAAATGCGCCAGAATTGGAGATGCAGATGATTTCGAGAGCATTGTATTTGCATTTGCCAATGAAGATATAGATGTGCGCAGGAATGAGCTGAGTGAACTTCTGAAACCAGGCGGCACAGCGTCCAAGCGTAAAGTGCTGATCGTAGAGGATAATGAACTGAACCGTGAAATCCTTTCCTCAGTACTGTCTGAGAATTTCGAAGTACTTATGGCAGAGGATGGAGAAGAGGGACTGAAGCTTCTTGCAGAGCATTATAGGGATCTGTCTGTAATACTGCTGGACATCTGTATGCCGGTTTGTGACGGCTTTGAATTCCTGAAGAGGAGTCAGAGTGATCCTCTGCTGGCCTCAGTACCTGTGATCGTGACTACCGGAAGCAATCAACCGGATGTGGAGATACAGTGCCTGGATCTGGGAGCATCGGACTTCATTGCGAAGCCCTATAATTCCAGAGTGGTCATCGGCAGGATCAACAGTGTGATCAAGCTGAAAGAATCTGCACAGACACTGACTGCTGTGGAGCATGATGAGCTGACCGGGCTGTACACCAGACAGGCATTTTTCTATCATGCGAAAACACTGATACGTTTGAAACCGGAGGAGAACTTCCATCTGATAGTGGCGGATGTCAGGGATTTCAAGCAGATCAACAGCAGCTATGGAGAGAAAGTAGGAGATCAGATGCTCTGTTATCTGGGCAGGGCTTTTAACAAAAATCACAAGTTGGGACTGATCGCCAGATATGGAAGTGACCAGTTCGTGTGCATGACTTATGGAAATATTGACCTGTCACCGGCGAATGTGAAAGGATCTCTGGCAAAGATCGCTGCCGATGCGCCGGTTCCCAATGTAAGGGTGAAATGTGGAATCTATGAGAATATAGATAAATCTCAGCCAATCTCTGTACTCTGTGACAGAGGATTTCTGGCGCTGAAGAGTATCCGGGATAATTATGAATGTAATGTAGCCTATTATACCCGGGAGATGAATGAGAAGCAGAATCAGAACCGTGTTCTGGAGAACAGATTCGAAGAAGCGATCCGTGACAGGGAATTCGTAGTTTATTTCCAGGCGAAATATGATGTAAAAACAGACAAGATCGTAGGTGCAGAGTCACTGGTGCGCTGGATCAATAAAGATGGTTCTATGGTAATGCCGGGAGATTTTATCCCGCTCTATGAGAGGGACGGCCTGATCGTGAGACTGGATGAATATGTATTTCGTGAAGTATGCAGATTCCAGAGAGATACCATGGAGCGGGGTGAGGAACTTCTGCCTGTATCTGTGAATCTGTCCAGGGCAAGCATTCATCACAGCGGAGTCGTAGAGCGTTATGTGGAGATCGTGAAGGAATATGGCATTCCGCCTTCCTGTGTCCCCATTGAGCTGACAGAAACGGCAACTCTGTATAATGAACAGATCAGGAAATTTACAGATATGCTGGTGAATGAAGGATTTCGGCTTCATATGGATGATTTTGGTTCCGGATATTCGTCTCTTATCACTTTAAATGAGCTGCCGTTTACTACTCTGAAGATTGATAAGAGTCTGATCGATTATATTGAGCAGGACAAAGGTAAAAAAGTAGTACGGCAGGTGATTAATCTGGCCCACGGCCTGGATATGGACGTGATCGCAGAGGGTGTGGAGACTCTCGGACAGGTGAAACTTCTGAGAAAGATGGAATGCGATAATATACAGGGATTCTATTATGCTCGTCCACAGCCGAAAGATGTGTACATAGAAATGCTTCGGAAAAAGCAGTAAATATTATGAAACTAAAACGGGAGATATGCATACTCACTGCATATCTCCCATTTTTGGTTTCACGTTATTCATTATGCCGGCAGTGCTGCCTGCCGGACATAAGGAGTATCAGATGTTCAGAAGGTCACTGTAAACTTTCAGTGCTCCGTCAGTTTCGTGTGCAAGAACACGTTTCGCAAGGACTTTACCAAGCTGTACGCCTTCCTGGTCGAAGCTGTTTAAGTTCCATACAAAGCCCTGGAACATGATCTTGTTCTCGAAGTGTGCAAGTAATGCACCCAGAGAAGCAGGTGTCAGCTCATCGCCTGTGATGATGCTGGAAGGACGTCCACCCTTGAAATTCTTGTTCAGGTTCTCATCTTTCTTTCCGCATGCAAAGGCAACGATCTGGGCAGCTACGTTAGCGCAGAGTTTCTGCTGGCTGGTGCTGTTTTCAATATTTACATCCACGCCAAGCTGGCTGTTTCTGAAGCCGATGAACTGAAGCGGTACGATATCAGTTCCCTGATGCAATAACTGATAGAAGGAATGCTGTCCGTTGGTTCCTGGCTCACCGAAGATCACCGGTCCTGTCACATAGTCAACAGGCTCACCGAAACGGTTTACAGATTTACCGTTGGACTCCATATCACACTGCTGTAAGTGTGCAGGGAAACGGCTCAATGCCTGAGAGTACGGCAGAATTGCTGTAGCAGGATAGCCCTGTACATTACGCTCATACACACCGATCAGTGCGTCCAGCATATCCGGGTTCTTTAACAGATCTCTGTTGGTGGCAAGCTCGTCCTCAGCAGCAGCGCCCTCCAGAAGCTGGGCAAATACTTCCGGTCCGAATGCCAGGGAAAGGATTGCTCCGCCTACTCCGGATACAGAAGAGTAACGTCCGCCGATATAGTCATCCATGAAGATTGCTGTAAGATAATCTTCACTCTTAGCTAAAGGAGAAGTCTCGCTGGTTACAGCAAGCATATGTCTGGATGGATCCAGGCCTGCTTTGGTAAGTGCGTTCTTAACGAATGCTTCATTGGTCAGTGTTTCCAGAGTTGTTCCGGATTTGGATACAACGATGAAAAGAGAATGGGCCAGGTCGACAGATGCCAGAACAGCGGCTGCATCATCCGGGTCAACGTTGCTGATGAATTTCGCTTCCATCTTGAATGTGTTGTTGGCCTTTGCCCAGTTCTCAAGTGCAATGTATAAAGCACGTGGACCAAGATCACTTCCACCGATACCGATCTGTACTACGGTTGTAAATTTCTCGCCGTTCTCATTGGTGATCTCGCCTGCGTGGACTTTATTAGCGAAGTCTGCAGCTTTCTTCTGCTGTGTAACGTAGAATTCACGTTTGTCAACACCGTCTGCTACTACCGGGTTACCAAGCTGTTTACGTGCAAGGTGGTGAAGAACCATACGTTTCTCTCCGGTGTTGATCACTGCGCCATTGTATAATTCCTGAAATTTATCGATCAACTGTGCCTCATCAGCAAGTTCAGCCAGAGCAGATAAAACAGTTTCATCTACTTCCTTGGCAGCATAATTATAATTTAAGCCGGCTGCCATAGGTGTGTTGTAATTCTTTACACGTTCTGCGCCCTTCTCACCGGACATTGCATCAGCAATATTCACATGATTTTTCAGACCGGCAAGTTTTCCGTAGGAATTCAGGGTGTCCAGGTTTTTCCAAGTTGCCATAATAATATTCCTCCTTTAAAAATGAGTGTGGTTATCTCCCATATAATCTGCGATCTTATTGACCAGCAGCAATGCAGTAATCACGATCCTCTATACAGCAATTATACTGAAAAAGAGGTTCAATTTCAATGCAAGGATCATGGAAAATAAAAAAAACTGTAATAAAAAACATCAAGTTGCCTAATCAGGAGAAACAATTTATAATATAGATACAACAGAGAACAGCTGACATGGTACAGGTCTGTTCGGAAAGGAAAAGGTTATAACATTGGTATTCGTGGCAGCAGTAGTATTAAGCTGTGTTCTGCCGAAGAATATGGATATTGAGAGACTGGATGAAGATAATAAACAAGAAGAAACTGATACGAGGAGAGAAAAGAAATGGAATTTTGGGACATATATGATAAAGATAAGAAGCCTACAGGACGGACTATGAAGAGGAATGACTGGTGCCTGAAGGATGGCGAGTACCATCTGACGGTACTTGGAGTGATTGCCAGACCGGACGGAACTTTTCTTATTACCAAGCGTGTGATGACCAAGGCATGGGCGCCGGGCTGCTGGGAAGTATCCGGTGGAGCAGCACAGGCAGGAGAGGAATCCTATGAGGCTGTACTGAGGGAAGTAAAAGAGGAAACAGGCCTGGATGCGCGGAATGCAGAAGGAGGTTATCTTTTTACCTATCAGAGAGAGAATCCAGGTGAGGGAGATAATTATTTCGTAGATGTGTACCGCTTTGTCATGGATATTGATGAGAAAGATGTGCATCTTCAGACAGAAGAAACAGATGGATATAAATTCGCCACAGCTGATGAGATCAGAGAGCTGGGCGAGGCGGGCAAATTTTTACATTATGACAGCATCAGGAGAGCGTTTGAGTAAGAATACAAAAGAAAATTTTCGGAATAAATGAAAATCCGGCAGTCTTATCGAATTAAGATAAGGGCTGCCGGGTTTTAGTGTATATGGATTTTTATTTCATAGCGTTTCTGATGGCGTTCAGAAGTTCATCATATTCTTCATAAGCCGGGATCTCCGGATAGTCTGCTTTGATCTTCTCTGTGCTGCGGAACAGGAATCCTGCCTTGCTTGCCTGGATCATGCCAAGGTCATTGTATGAATCGCCGCTTGCGATGGTGTCGAAGCCGATGGACTGGAGAGCTTTTACAGTAGTTAACTTGGATTGCTCCACTCTCATCTTAAATCCTGTGATCTCGCCGTTCTCTGCAACTTCCAGTGTATTGCAGAATAAAGTAGGTCTGCCAAGTTTCTCCATGAGAGGTGCTGCGAACTGTGTGAAGGTATCGCTGATCAGGATTACCTGAGAGAAAGAACGAAGTTCATCCAGGAATTCCTTCGCACCTGGAAGGGGATCGATCTTCGCGATCACATCCTGGATCTCTTTCAGACCAAGTCCGTGTTCTTTCAGAATTCCAAGTCTCCATTTCATCAGTCTATCATAATCCGGCTCATCGCGGGTAGTTTTCTTCAATTCCGGGATTCCACTTGCTTCTGCAAATGCGATCCAGATCTCTGGTACTAATACGCCTTCTACGTCAAGACATGTAATATACATAATGATAGTTCCTCCTCTTGTTTCCTTTGTTGATTGCTGTTATTACGGGGTTATCCTGCACCCAGTAATATTGATGATTTTTACATTTTATCGCTGTACTTAATGAAACTATCTTAACATATTCTTATTGGGGTTGCAATTATTAAAATAAGATATGATGCTGGATTTCCAGCAGATCGTTACTGTGAACGGAGTGAACAGTAACAGCAGATATCCTGATATTCGCTGAGAATATCTGAGATAGTCTTCATGTCCTCGAGCGTGTTTGAAAAATCATTCCTACAATCTGCACGCCCCACTTTGTGGGATATTTCACCCGAATTCAGTTGCCGTAGCCCGCTACGGCGCCCTCATCCGGG
>OLNH01001466.1_pt1 | contig 11914 bp, 10 predicted proteins | sample 1643101 | NCBI WGS metagenome assembly OLNH01 (sample SAMEA3136758, study PRJEB25190) | human gut metagenome | biome: human gut; feature: human-associated habitat; material: faeces | place: Austria | collected 2013
AACGTAAAAGTTTCTTATTCATCTTTGTCGATGTCCTCCTTAATTATAAATTTTCCATAACCATTCCGTAGTCTGCCAATTGCAGAAATATTTAATAGTTATGATTTTTACCTTTGCTGTTTTTTTGCATCGCTACATTCTTTGCGCTGCATCTCTTCCAGATTCTTGTGCATCATCCACAGCACCCGCTTGCACACCGCTACTTCTTCTTTCGGAATTCCGCTTTCCAGACAGCGTTCTGTCTCATCGATATGCTCCAGGATCGCCGGCAGGATATCTTTCGCCTTATCGGTCGGTATGATCCGTTTCAGACGTCCGTCCTGCTTTGCACATTCTCTGTAAATAAAACCTTTCTTCTCCATCAGCTGAAGGGTACCTGTTGCTGTCGATTTCCGTATCTGGAATTCTTCTTCAATATCCTTCTGATAAAGATCTCGGTGCAAAGTTTCCAGAAGAATAAACTTCAGCACATGTTTCTGCATCGCAGTCAGCTCATCCGATTTCATTACGATCGACGGATTACTGCCATTTCGCGCCATCTGATGAGAAAGAATACCGATCAGTCTTCCCATGTGCATATCTTCTACCTTAATCTTTAACTCTTCATCCACACTTCACACCTCCTTTAAGCTGATAAAATCCCACCAGTAAAGCTCTGTATATAACAAAATCTATGGATGGGAAATTTCATAACTTTTCATTTAGTTAGCATCCTAATAGTTCGTGTCCTAACTTTTTACTATTATAGGGATACTTATATGAATTGTCAACTTCTTTTTGAGAAAATTTTCCGGATAAAACTTTACAATAAATCTCGGATTTTCTATCTTCGCTCTTTGCAATTTGGCAATTGCAACCCCGATAAGAATATGGTAAGATATTTTCATTAAGTACAGCGATAAAATGCAAAAGTCAACAACATTACTGTCTATCCGTCACTATCCCCCAATTTATTATTCCGGATAAGTCAACGGATAAAAGGCGGACAGTAAGCAGACAAGAGGAGGAACTATCATTGTGTATATTACATGTCTTGACGTAGAAGGCGTATTAGTACCAGAAATCTGGATCGCGTTTGCAGAAGCAAGCGGAATCCCGGAATTAAAGAAAACTACCCGTGATGAACCGGATTATGATAAGCTGATGAACTGGAGACTTGGAATTCTGAAAGAGCACGGACTTGGACTGAAAGAGATCCAGAACGTTATCACAAAGATCGACCCGCTTCCAGGCGCTAAGGAATTTCTGGATGAACTTCGTTCTTTCTCTCAGGTAATCCTGATCAGCGATACTTTCACACAGTTCGCAGCACCTCTGATGGAGAAACTCGGCAGACCTACTTTGTTCTGCAATACACTTGAAGTCGCAGAGAATGGTGAGATCACAGGCTTTAAGATGAGAGTCGAGCAGTCCAAGTTAACTACTGTAAAGGCTCTGCAGTCTATCGGATTTGATACGATCGCCAGCGGTGATTCCTACAATGACCTCGGTATGATCCAGGCAAGCAAGGCAGGATTCCTGTTCCGTAGCACAGATAAGATTAAAGCAGATTATCCGGAGATTCCGGCTTATGAAGAATATGACGAGCTGCTGGCTGCTATTAAGAATGCAATGAAATAAATCGGCTTTATATCAAAATATTATTGCTATTTATATTTCACATCTGGAACGGGAAATTTCATTAATATAAATATCCACAAATAATAAAATCTGCAGATAAGATATCCATTATATGATATCTCCTGCAGATTTTTTGTAATTTAACCTCATAAAGCAGTTCCTGTCCAATATAAAAGAACAGCTGCTTTATTTTTTATTCCGTCACATACGCCTTCACAAGCTCATACGTATTCTTCACTCCATCCATATGAGATCTCTCATAATTATGTGAAGCATAAACCCCAGGTCCGATCAGGCCATGTCTGATGTCATATCCTGCGCGGAGAGTTGCCTCCACATCAGATCCATAATGCGGATAAACATCGATCGCGAAATCCAGACCATGTGCTTTCGCTGTATTGACCAGTGCAGTGATCAGATTATAATTGTACGGACCGCCGGAATCTTTGGCGCAGATGGATACCATACGCTCTGTACATCCAAGATCAGCACCCACACATCCCATATCTACAGAAATCATTTCCGCTGTATCTGTCGGTACATAGCTTCCGCCATGTCCAACTTCTTCATATACTGTGAAAAGCAATGATACCTTACGATGCAGTGTAAGCCCTTCGTCTTTCACTGCCTTCGCCAGTCCCAGCAGGATTGCTGCAGAAAGCTTATCATCCAGAAAACGGCTCTTGATATATCCATTCTCTGTGATCACAGTCCGCGGATCCATAGCAATGATATCTCCTACCTGGATTCCCAGTGCATCGATATCCTCTTTGTTTTCTACATTCTCATCCAGCAGGATCTCCATATTCTCTTCTGTCTGTTCCACTTTCTCATCTGCCACGTGCGCAGATGGTTCTGTATTCAGCACAACCCCTGTATAAACCCTGCCGTCTCTCGTATGAACAGTACAGTTCTCACCGTCAGCAGTTCTCCACTGATGTCCGCCCAGAGTTGTAGGGCGGAGGCGTCCGTTATCTTTTATGGAGCGTACCATTGCACCAAGAGTATCAATATGAGATGCCAGGACCAGCGGATTTCCCTCTCCTCCGATCGTCACGAGCACATTTCCCTTATTGGAAAGCTCCGGCTCATATCCCATTTCTTTCAGTGTTTCCATCAGATACTCTGCCGCCTTTTCCGTATAGCTGGACGGGCTTGGGATTGCAGTTAATTTCTTTAACTGTTCCCCGATAAACTCAAGATTTTTTTCCATATTTTTTTCCTCTCATCAGTTCTTTTACAGAAAACATCGCCGGATTTAATACCATATTTCCGCTCTCTACTTTTGAAATGTCCAGAATATCATTGATCAGCGTCAGCAGATGATTACTCGCAAAAGAAACCTTGTCCAGGCACTCTCTTACTTTCACAGGATCATCCGCATATTTTCTTGCAATGTCAGTCATACCGATCACCGCGTTCATTGGAGTACGGATATCATGTGACATAGAAGACAAAAATCTTGTTTTCGCCTGGTTTGCATATTCTACCATCTCTGCTGTTGCTCTGAGCTTATGGTTAATATTCAGAATATACGCTCCATCGATCACCACCAGAAGCATCAGGATCCCACAGGTAAGAAAAACAATAAACCAGTTCGATGTATGAGAATTCAGCACACTGACCGGAATACTTCCAAGTATATCCACACTGCCATTATCATCAAATGCAGAATAATACCAGTAACAGTCCTCTCCCTTGGAATTCTTATAGATCATCAGCCCCTTATCCGTGGTCAGCAGCCTCTGTTCCAGATCATTTACCTCGTTATAATTCTCGAAATTATAAGAACGGATAAACTCAAGGAAATTATAGGCTTTCATGGAATTTGCCCAGTTCTCTGCATATATTTACATCTCAAATGCCTTTTTTATACTGTCATAATGCAGAAATTTTCCATCTGCTGCAAATTCTCTGATCTGGTCAGGACTGGCAAACATATATCCGTCTGTCTCTTCAGTCTGTAAATGTAAGTCATTCTCATCAATGTCCATGATAAAACGGTACACATCTACGAAATAATTGTCTCCTTCACCCGGGTTCTCTCTCTTATACGTAAAAAGATAACCACCTTCTGCGTTTCGGGCATCCAGTCCTGTTTCCTCTTTCACCTCACGCAGAACAGCTTCATAAGATTCCTCTCCTGCCTGTGCAGCGCCGCCGGATACTTCCCACCATCCAGGTGCCCACGCTTTCGTCATGACACGTTTAGTGATTAGAAAAGTACTATCCGGTCTGGCTACTACACCAAGCACAGTCAGATGATACTCTCCGTCCTTCAGACACCAGTCATTTCTCTTCATGGTACGTCCTGTAGGTTTCTTATTCTCATCATAAATATCCCAAAATTCCATTTCCAGTTATCTCCCTGTAAGATTGCTATTGTAACGTTTATTCATAATCATATCATCTTATAGATTTTTATGCAAACATATACTGTAAAATTTAGTTTTTTATTTTACCTTTTTATCATAAAAAAGTGGCAGCCTGAAAACTTTACCATCTCCTGTTCTAAAACAAAAACAGCCCCTGCGGAGAGTCTTAAACTCTTCCGCACAGAGCTGTTTTTACTTTCAAAATTATGCATTTTTATGCAGGAATGCGAAACTACTTTCTCTGTCCGTTTCCAGACTCATTCCTGTCTCAGATCTTATTCCTGTGTTGCGTATGCAAAGAAGAAGTATCCAAGTGGTGTGTAATACATACCTTTGATATTATCTTTCAGCATGTATGGCTGTGTATAGAAGTACAGAGGAGCCAGTACATTGTCTTCACCGATAAGGATATCTTCTGCTGCATGGAATGCTTTCATACGCTCTGCCTGATCAGAAGTAGCTTTTGCTGCATCGATCTGTGCATCGTAATCCGGGTTAGAATACTGAGCATCGTTGTTTCCGCCGCCTGTATACCACATATCAAGGAATGTACAAGGATCATTGTAGTCACCGATCCATCCGTTACGTGCGATCTGGAAGTCACCATTCTTTCTGTTCTGAAGGAATACGTTCCAGTCCTGGTTGTCCAGGTTAACAGTTACGCCAAGTTCTTTCTGCCACATGTTCTGGAGTGCTTCAGCGATCTTTTTGTGTTTGTCATCTGTGTTGTACAGATATTCAACTGTCGGGAAGCCTTCGCCGTCTGGATATCCTGCATCTGCAAGGATCTGACGTGCTTCTTCACAGTTCTTCTCATAATCATCTTCAGAAACGCTGTAATATTCACCGCCTACTGTACGGAAGTCATCTCCGCTTGCTCCGTCTGCATCATAGATACCGGATGGAACATATCCTGTTGCAGGAACTTCACCGGACTGAGTTACGTTATCTACGATGTAGTTACGATCGATTACAAGTGAGAATGCTTTACGGATTGCAGGATCAGAGAATACTTCATCTTCTGTATTGAAGCATACATAGTATGTTCCGATATAGTCAGCGATGTTAAGTTCTCCGGATGCAAGGTAAGTAGCAACTTCGTCTACAGGAAGGTTCTCGATGAAATCAAGTTCTCCGTTGTTGTATCCTTTAAGGATCGCGTTGTTGTCGTCCAGAAGTGCAAATTTAATTGTGTCCGGTCCAAGGTTCTCATAATCATAGTAGTTCTCATTCTTTTCCATAAGAATGTAGGAGTTATGAGACCATTCTTTCATCTTGTAAGGTCCGTTGCTGATATAAGTTGCAGGATCAAATGTCCAGTTCTCGCTTCCCTCTACCATATCTTTACGAACAGGGAAGGTTGCCGGGAATGCCATGATCTCTTCGAAATACGGGCAGTCATAAGTTAAATCGATCTGCAGTGTTGTATCATCTGTAGCTTTGATTCCAAGTGTGTCAGGATCCGCACTTCCGTCAGCTACCTCTGCATATCCTTTTACCATGTCGATCATGTAACAGTAGTCTGCTGCTGTTTCCGGGTTTGCCAGACGTTTCCAGGAATATTCGAAATCTCCTGCTGTTACGGCCTGTCCGTCAGACCATTTGATACCATCACGAAGATGTACAGTATAAGTTACTGTTCCGTCATCGTTTGTCTCTTTATCCCAGGATTCAGCCTGTCCTGGAACTGTAACAGCATTTCCTTCACCGTCGTCTGCCCATTTGATCAGACCTTCGAACATATGGTGGCACATGATAGAACCATCCATTGCTGTATTCAGTGCAGGGTCGATACTCTGTGGTTCGGATGCGATACAGAGATTCAGATTAAATCCGTCTGTTGATTCGCTCTCTGCTGCCATTACAGGTGCTGTAGCTGCCATGCTTGTAACCATAGCTGCTGACAGAGCCAGAGACATAATTGTTTTTGCCTTTCTCATTACTTGTCCTCCTTTATTATGGTTTTCGCTGTATGAGAAGTCAGCGATTTGTATTATAAATTCCATTATACAGGAATCAAATACCTATGTTAAGCTTTTTCTTTCGGATTTTTTACTATAATTGCAACAATAATTTTGTTAATTATTTCCTATTTTTTATTCTTTCTATTTATTTCAGCATTACTCACCAGTTTACATTATATTTTTTCGTATTCTGTAAATACTCTGATAAATAGTCGGGCGAATATCCGCTTGACTGTATTATTTATCCAGCAGATGACATGCTGCCCAGTGTCCAGGTTCATGCTCTTTGAACTGTGGCATCTCCTCACGGCACTTCTGTGTCGCATATGGACATCTGGTATGGAAACGGCATCCACTCGGCGGGTTCATCGGGCTTGGCACATCTCCCTCAAGGATGATACGCTTTCTGGTACGGCTCAGCTTAGGATCCGGTACCGGAACTGCAGAAAGAAGCGTCTGTGTATATGGATGGATCGGATGACGGTTCAGCTCATAGCTCTCACCAAGTTCTACCAGAGATCCCAGGTACATAACACCGATCCTGTTTGAAATATGACGCACAACAGACAAGTCATGAGCGATAAACAGGTAAGTCAGTCCCATTTCTGCCTGCATATCCTCCAGCATGTTTACAACCTGTGACTGGATAGAAACGTCCAATGCGGAAATCGGCTCATCACATACGATAAATTCCGGTTTAACGGCAAGTGCACGGGCAATGCCGACACGTTGCTGCTGTCCGCCGGAGAACTCATGAGGATAACGGTTTGCATGCTCGGTATTTAATCCTACTCTTGCAAGTAGACCTTTGATCATATCCGCACGGTCTTTTTTATTTGCAGCCAGTTTATGAATGTCGATAGCCTCTCCGATAATCTCTCCGACTGTCATACGAGGGTCAAGAGATGCGGATGGATCCTGGAAAATAATCTGCATTTTCTTACGGTAAGGAAGCATGTTTACAGATTTCGCTTTGCCAAGTGGTTTGCCGTCTTTGTCCAACGGATTGTCAAAAATTGTCTGACCGTCATAGATAATCTTACCACCGGTTGGCTCATACAATCTGAGAATGGTTCTTCCCAGAGTTGTTTTACCGCATCCGGACTCTCCTACCAGTCCTAATGTCTCACCTTTCTTAATATAGAGGGAAACATCCTGAACTGCCTGAACACCTGGACCGTTTGTTCCCTTGATCGGGAAGTATTTACGTAAATTCTCTATCTCGACAAGTTTCTTTTCTTCATTTGCCATATCAGTTCTCCTCCTTGCCCATCAGTTCCTGAACACGCAGCCAGCAGGCTGAACGGTGTTTCTCGCCTACTTCTACATAAGGAGGCATCTTCTTCAGACAGATCTTCATGCAATGCTCACAGCGTGGTGCAAAAGGACAGCCTTCCGGCGGATTCAGCATATCGACCGGAGTACCCTCGATCGGGATCAGTCGTTCGTAACTCTCTGCATCTACACGAGGCATGGAACGCAGAAGTCCTTTTGTATACGGATGCGCAGGTTCATAGAAAATATCATCAACAGGGCCCTGTTCAACGATACGGCCTGCATACATAACGGAAACCTTATCGCAGATATCCGCAACAACACCAAGGTTATGAGTGATAAAAATGATTCCCATTTTTGTTTTCTTCTGCAGGTCTTTCATCAGGTCAAGGATCTGTGCCTGGATCGTAACATCCAGAGCTGTGGTCGGCTCATCCGCGATCAGAAGCTGCGGATGACAGATCAGACCCATGGCGATCATAACTCGCTGGCGCATACCACCGGAGAACTCATGAGGATACTGTTTCATACGCTTCTGTACATTGTTGATACCAACCATTTCCATCATTTCCATGGCACGCTTCTCAGCTTCTTCCTTGCTGATCTTTTTATCATGAGCGCGAAGTGCTTCTACTAACTGATTTCCAATGGTGTAAACCGGGTTTAAACAGGTCATCGGGTTCTGGAAGATCATCGCTACTTTACTGCCGCGGAATTCTGTCATCTGATCTTTGGTAAAAGACAGGACATCCTGTCCTTCAAAAGTAATGGAACCTCCGACAACCTTACCAGGAGACTGAAGAAGTCCCATAATAGAGTAGGCTTCCTGGCTCTTACCGGAACCGGACTCTCCTACTACTCCCATAACTTCGCCGTAGTCCAGGTCGTAGGAGATTCCTCCTACAGCCTTAACTTCACCGGCCGGTGTAAAGAAGGAGACTTTTAAGTCCTTAACTTCCAATAATTTATGTTTCTGTTCAGACATGATTCTCCTCCTCTCTTATTTCTTAAGTTTCGGGTCAAGTGCATCGCGCAGACCATCGCCGAACAGGTTAAATGCAAGAATCATTACACTGAGGACTACAGACGGAACGATCAGTCTGTAAGTGTATGTATACATACCGCTTAATGCGTCTGTTGCCATAGATCCAAGACTTGGAAGCGGTGCAGATACACCAACACCAAGGTAGGAAAGGAATGACTCCAAGAAGATTGCAGACGGAATTTGCAGACAGGTTGTTACAACGATCTGTCCGATACAGTTCGGAAGCAGATGACGACGGATGATACGTCCACCTGAAGCACCGAGTGCTCTGGCTGCTGTTACATATTCCTGCTGTTTCAGCTGAAGTACCTGACCACGGATGATACGGCTCATAGTTACCCAGTACAGAAGACCGAAAGCAATGAACATGGAGATCAGGTTCGGACCAAGTACATTGGCAAATGACTTCAGCGGACCACCGCCTGGGGAGTTGATATATTCTGTCAGGATCGGTTTCAGTGCAGTTGCGATCAGAAGTACGACCAGCATTTCAGGAACTGCATAGATCAGCTCTACGATACGCTGCATCACTGCATCGACCTTGCCGCCACAGTAACCGGAGATCGCACCATATAAAGCACCAATGATCAGTACGAGAAGTGCGGCAAATACACCAACTGACATAGAAACTCGTGCACCATACATAACACGGACAAGAATATCACGTCCGTACATATCTGTTCCAAAGACATGTGGGAAAACTTTCTCGCCGGCTGCTTTACGCTCAAGTTCTTTCTTTGAATATCCGAAGATATGTTTCTTAATTCCCAGTTCCTTGCGGACTGTATCTGGGTCTGTGCTCTCTTCAGACTCACTCGCTGTATCATTCTTTGCTGCTGTTTTTGCTTTTGCGCGAAGGATTGCTTCATCTTTTTTTGTAAACTTCTCACCTTTGGCTTCCGCCTCTGCCTTAGCCTGCTCGATCATTGAATCAACATCAACAACCTCACTCTGAGTTCTGGATGCAATCTCTTCATCTACACGCTGCTGGTCTTCCAGTGTGTAATGATATGGAAACAGGTTCTCAGCGCCATCGTTAAATTCATCATATCCATATGGGATCAGAAGTGGTCCGACGAACGCAAACAGAAACAGGAATATAATAACTCCAAGTGCGACCATCGCCACAACATTCTTCTTTAATCTTCTCCAGGCATCTTTCCAGTAAGATACACTCTGGCGGTCCTGGATGAAATCTTCTTTCTCCTGACTGGAAGCCGAAGCAAAATCATCCGGTGTCAAGTCCTGAAGAAGGTTCTCAATATCCGGCTGAAGACTTACCGGACATTTCTTGATCTTCTTATTCTCTGCCATGATCAGTCTCCTCCCTTTGTCAGGCTGATTCTCGGGTCAGCTACCTTATAGAGGAGGTCTACGACCAGATTCATCAGAATAATAAATGTTGCAAGGAAAATAGTAGTTCCCATGATAACCGGATAGTCACGGTTCTGAATAGACTGTACGAAATAACGTCCCAGTCCCGGGATAGAGAATACACTCTCTACTACGAAACCACCGCATAAAGTAAAAGCAACCTGCGGTCCCAGGTAAGTAATAACCGGGATCAGGGCATTTCTTAATGCATGTTTGAAGATGATCTTCTTATTCTTAAGACCTTTTGCCCTGGCTGTCTTGATATATTCCTGGCTTAAGGAATCCAGCATAGCAGAACGGGTCTGACGTGCAGTATAGCACATCGGGTAAAATCCCAATGCAAAGCACGGAAGTATGTAGGCTCTGATCCCCTGTGACGCATCAAAAATGGACGGGAACAGATTCAGTGCTCCGTCACCTGTAAGTGTTACAAGAAGAACAGATGCAACTACGAAACTCGGCATGGAGATACCCAGAGTGCAGATAACTCTGAGGATACTGTCTGTGAGCTTACCTCTCTTAAATGCTGCGAGACATCCAAGTGGTACACCTACGATGATCGCCCATAATAGAGCGAGGGCACCTACTTTGGCAGATACCGGGAACATCTCAACGATGATATCCAGAACTGCGCGGTTTTTCTGCATCTTCAGGGACACGCCAAAGTCACCATGCAGAATATTTTTAAGATACATGAAAAGCTGAACATGAACAGGCTTATCCAGGCCATATTTTGCATTCAGCGCTGCCAGTGTTGCGGCAGATGGCGTTTTCTCGCTGAGCCACGGGCTTCCAGGCACAGCGTTCATCAGAAGAAATGTAAGGCATGCTACCAGAAAGATCGTAAGCAATGCCATTGCAAATCTCTTTAAGAAGTATTTAGCGTTAGCCATATGTTTTTCCTTTCTTCCTTATATATTGCTTTTCGCTTTGTGGAGATATTTTCGTTACTGTTCTCAGCAACATTGGAACAGTAACTGTTTTTCTGCTATTATTCGTATGTATTCTAGCTGTGCAGATATAAAAGGAATTATACCATACTTTCTCATACCGTTTCAAGCTAATACTACTGGAAAATGCTTACGCTTTAATTTGTTAAATATTTATAAAAAATCTAAATTTTTCAGAAATAACATTCCTGTAAACTGGAAAATATATTTAAAATCCCTGCATCCTTGCATTGAAATTAAAACATTTATTCAGTATAATCAATATTAGCAACTGCAGCCATACAGCTACAGTCATTTAAAGGAGGAATATTATTATGGCAACATGGAAAAATCTGGACACTCTTGCTTCCTACAGTAAGCTTGCCGGTCTGAAGGGTCATGTAAATATCGCAGAGGCCATGACAGGCGAAAATGGTGCTGAACGTGTAAAGAAGTACAGCGCACCAATGGCAGCCGGCCTGGCTTATAACTATGCCGCAAAACAGGTTGACGAAACAGTCCTGAACGCACTTGCAGATCTGGCAGACGAAGCCCAGCTTATCGACAAATTTCAGGAATTATACAACGGCGCTGTGATCAATACAGGAGAGAAACGTATGGTTCTTCATCACCTTGCACGAACTCAGCTCGGTGACGCTGTAGTTGTAGACGGTGTTGACAAACGTGAATTCTACGTAGCACAGCAGAAGAAAGCCGCTGACTTCGCAAATAAAGTTCACGCAGGTGAGATCACTAATGAAAACGGCGAGAAATTCACAACAGTCGTACAGATTGGTATCGGCGGAAGTGACTTAGGTCCTCGTGCATTATATATCGCTCTTGAGAACTGGGCAAAAGCAAACAACACATTTAAAATGGAAGCAAAATTCATCAGCAACGTAGATCCTGATGATGCAGCAGCTGTCCTTGCTTCAGTAGACCTTGCTCATTCTCTGTTCATCGTTGTATCCAAATCCGGTACAACTCTTGAAACTCTGACAAACGAAGCATTCGTCAAGAACGCTCTGGTAAAAGCAGGATTAAATCCATCCAAACATATGCTTGCTGTAACAAGTGAGACATCTCCTCTGGCTAAGAGCGAGGATTATCTGACAGCAATCTTCATGGATGACTATATTGGCGGACGTTACTCTTCTGTTTCCGGTGTAGGCGGTGCGATCCTTTCCCTTGCATTCGGTCCTGAAGTATTTGCACAGATCCTTGACGGAGCTGCTGCTGAGGACAAGCTTGCTACTAATAAGAACATCCTTGAGAATCCGGATATGCTGGATGCACTGATCGGTGTTTATGAGAGAAACGTACAGGGATATC
>OLNH01001470.1_pt1 | contig 11885 bp, 9 predicted proteins | sample 1643101 | NCBI WGS metagenome assembly OLNH01 (sample SAMEA3136758, study PRJEB25190) | human gut metagenome | biome: human gut; feature: human-associated habitat; material: faeces | place: Austria | collected 2013
ACTCTCCTACAGCGGACTTTCCACGAAAATCCGCGCAATGCAGAGCAGGCTTACTACCATGGATCAGTTCGAGGAAATCCTCCAACTCTCCGATGTCACGCAGGTAGCCGCCTATCTGAAGCGAATGCCGGAATACTCTTCCAGGTGGGATGCACTGGATGAAAATACCCTGCACCGTGGCCAGATTGAGAAGCTTCTGAAGAAATCCATATTCCAGAATTTCTCCAGAATTTATCATTTCGCCAATCCGGAGCAGCGTAAATTCCTGGATCTGTATTCCAAGCGATATGAGATCCGTGTACTGAAAGAAGTCATGACAAATATTTTCGATCACCGTGACACGGACCCTGTAGATGTCTCTCCGTACCGTGAATTCTTCCGTCTGCATTCCAATATTGATGTAGACCGGATCACTACCTGTTCCACTATGGAGGAACTGATCTCCTGCCTCAAGGGAAACGAGTTTTATATCCCGCTTTCAAAGATCCAGGAACATGAAACAGCACTTCTTTTTGACTATGGTATGGCACTGGATCTATATTATTTTACCCAGATCTGGAACATCCGAAAAAAGCTGTTTAAGGGTAAAGATCTAGAAGAGATCACCCGCACCTACGGCGAGAAATTTGATATGCTGAACCTGCAGTTTATCCAGCGTTCCAAACGATATTACAATATGGATCCGGCAAGTATTTATGCCCTGCTGATCCCTATGAATTACAAATTAAAGAAAGAAGAGATCACAGCTCTGGTTGAGGCACCATCATATGAAGATACCAGAAGAATTTTCCATAAGACATGGTATGGCAACAAATACGAGCAGCTTACTGTAGCAAACCTGGAGGAATTTTACAACCACATTCACCGCACGATCCTTGAGAAAGAATCACACAGAAATCCATATTCTGTAGCAGTGATCTATTCTTACCTATATAATAAGGAACACGAAGTAAACCGTCTGACCATAGCTATTGAGTGCGTACGTTACGGTGTACAGCATGACGAAGCCATGCGTTATATATGTAATAGTTAGCGCCCTGTACGTACTGAATCAGGCACTAGAGCATGTTTGAAAAAGGCTTTCTGCAAAATATACCGCAAAGTGGGGCGTGCAGATTGCGGGAATGATTTTTCAAACAGGCTCTAGCATTCTAGTTCCGTCTTAACGCCTCAATCGGACTGAGTTTCGCAGCCTTCTTTGCAGGATAGATTCCAAAGAACACCCCTACTGCACAGGAGAACAATGTTGCCGCCATGATTGTCTTCAAACTGATTCCCGGAGTAATGGTCATTCCCATACTGCTGCTTATGATCGAACAAATCGCATATCCTCCAATTACTCCCAGCACAATTCCGATCAGACCACCGATCACTGTCAGAATCGCCGCCTCTGCCAGAAACTGAAGCATAATTGATGAAGTCTTTGCCCCCAGTGATTTACGGATACCAATCTCTCTGGTACGCTCTGTTACAGATACCAGCATAATATTCATAACACCAATACCTCCAACCAGCAGAGAAATTCCTGCAACAAAAGAGATAAACGCAGTCACCATATCCAACATCTGATTCATGGAACTCATGATATCCTGGAAACTCTGTACCTGGAAATAATCTTCGCCTGCACACTGATGTCTTTTCTCCAGCAGATTTACCACTTTATCTGCAATACTCTGACTATCCAGACTTTTATCCGCCTGTATACTCATAGAGAAAAAATAATCTGATGTTCCGGTGAATTCATTCATTGTCGTATATGGCACATTCACAGTTACCGGCATTCCCTCGTAAGTATAACTTACAAAAGTTCCATTCTCCTTCTGTGTCGTCACACCACAGATTCTCAGGCTCTTTGTCAGACCGTAGCAGTTTACATCCAGACTCATTCCCACAACATCATCCGTACCAAAAAGCCGTTTTGCATCAGAGTCTGAAAGAACGCAGACATTCTTCCCCTCCTGCACTTCATTCTCGCCAAAGTAAACGCCATGTTTCATTGTCGCATTATTCAGCAGCTTTGCATCCGGACCCTCACCTGTAACCATAAGAGTAAAGTTTCCTTTGCCAGTAGTCGTCTCACCATCATAAGAATCTGAAACATTCACTCCTTCAATCCCATCCAGCTCCCGGACTGCCTCTACATCATCTGCAGTGATATATTCTTCCGCAGTCTGCGCATCACTGCTCATACTGATTGCAATCTGTCCACCGCCAATATCATCGATCTCACTGTTCATCTGATTCTTGGTTCCCTCACCAATTGATACAATAGCAATTACAGATGCAATACCGATGATGATACCAAGCATAGTTAAAAAAGATCTGCCTTTATTTGCCATAATATTATGGACTGCCATTTTAATATATTCATACAGATTACTCATTGGCATCCTCTCCTGACTGCTCGGAAACTGCCTGTACCTGCATTCCCTCTGTATAATCACCAAGATCAGAAATAACTTCTTCTCCCTCTTTGATTCCCTCTTTTATTTCTATATAATCCTCTGAACTGATTCCGGTTGTAATATTTCTCTTAGTCACCAGTCCATCCTCGATCACATAACAAAAAGATCCGTCCTTGCCGATATTGACCACTTCTACAGGAAGAGTCACCACATTCTTCGCAGATGCCGCATGAATCTTAACTTTTGCATCCACTCCCAGAAAAATATCATCGTTCGGATTATCAATACTTACAGTAGCAGAAATAACCGGTGTTCCTTTCTCATTCTGCACTGCAATATGGCTCATCTTCGTCACGGTACCCTGGTATGTCTGATCACCCATTGTAATATCCGCAGTCTGTCCTTCTTTCACTGTATCATAATCATACTTGGAAAGTGTCACATCCACACTTGCTTTATCTGTATTCTGAATGGTAAAGAGTTCCATTCCCTGTGAAACTGCTGCCCCTTCTTTAATGTCAGCCTTGGAAATAATTCCATTAAATTCTGCAGTGATTCCTTTCTTTCCCTCTTCTACCAGCTCTTTCGCAGACTTTGCGTCCAGTTCAGAAAGATTATCCGTTACTTTCAATTTCTCCTTCTCTTCTTTTGTCAGGCTTGTAGGATCTGCATCTGCGATTGCTTTCTCAGAAGCCAGGTCAGACTGGAGCTCTGCAAGCTCATCACTTGCTTTCTCCATCGCACTTTCCAAAGCAGAAGTATCTGCAGTAGCTGTACTGGTATCACTTCCACTGTAATCATAATCCTCTGAGGAATCATCCTCTTCATCATCTGTATCTGTTCCGTCAGATCCATCTGAGAATCCCCCTGAATAAGCAGAGTCACTTCCTGTAAAATCGGCAAGTGTCGGCATCTGAGGAGTCTGCGACCTGCAATCATCGTAATCCTGTTTCGCCTGCTGCATAGCCAGCTGTGCCTGTGTTCTGTAAGATTCTGCTTCATTCAGTGCCTGCAGATTCTCATCTGAAGAATCCGCCTGCCATGTTGCAAATGCGATCTGATACGCAGTATCCGTCTGATTATAAGTACTCTGTGCCTGATTATACTGTATATTTAAATCTGCCAGCTTCTTCTGATACTGTGGAAGCGTCTCTGTCTGATATGTAGAAAGTGCTGCCTGATACTGATTCTGGATCTCCTGCTGTTTCTTTGCCTCGGCCTGTGCTTTTGCCTGTGCTTCCTGCTGCTGGGCCTGGGCCTGTGCTGCTGCCTGTGCGGACGCCTGTGCTGCTGCCTGACGCTGAGCCGCTGCCGTAGCTGCTGAGATCTGTGATTTCAGAGAAGCTACATAAGCTTTTTTGTCCTTGATTTTCTGCTCAAGATCCTGGACGTTCTTTTTGGCATCTTTCTGTTTCTTCTCTGCTTTATCGGATTTCTTTCTTGTATCCGTTGTATCGTATTTTGTTGATTTCAAATTCAACTCTGCTTTCTGGTTATCTTTTTCCAGATCCCTGGTATTAAACTCGATAAGTTTTGTACCCTTCTTTACCACATCTCCCTGGGAAAAAGTAACTGCCTTCAGCTCTGCATTTACCGGAGAATAATACGTCTTTTCTTCTTCGCTGCCCACAGTTCCCGTGGCATCTACAATCTCTTCCACATCTCCCGTTTCAGCAGTCACCACCGGAACCTGCGGAATCTGTTCCTCTTTTGAATTTCTCTGTCCTGCTACTGTAACACCGCCTGCGATCACCAGAACAGCCGCCGCTCCGATCACAATTTTTTTCTTGCTCTTCTTTTTTTTCATAACTTTATTTCTTCCTCCTCAAGACCATTTTCACACCATATTCTCTATAAAATGTATATACTTGCTGCTATTTTCAGATCTATATTCTTCACATCAGCTGTTGTAGCCTACGCATCCAGCTGATTCTTTACATATTCTTCTTTCCCATAGTTTTCGTTTATGAAATCTGACTCTATCTTACCGTCAATAATCCTCACCACACGCCTTGCCTGTGCCGCAATTCCATTATCATGAGTAATCAGTATGACTGTCTTCCCCTGCTTATGCATGCTCTTAAGAATCTCCAGAATCTCCTTACTGGAAGCAGAATCCAGATTTCCGGTTGGCTCATCTGCCAGAATAACCGGCGGCTGTGCTGCCAGCGCCCGGGCAATAGCAACCCTTTGCTGCTGTCCTCCGGACATCTCATTCGGTTTATGATCCATACGTTTCTCCAGACCAACCATAGTCAGTGATTCCACTGCCAGCTTATGTCTGGTCTTCCTGTCCACTCCTCTGTATACCAGCGGGAGCTCTACATTCTCAATCGCAGTCAGATTGGATATCAGATTAAATCCCTGAAAAATAAATCCAATCTCCCGGTTTCGGACTTCGGACAGTTCATTATCCTCCATCGTAGACACATCTGTGCCATTCAGAAAATATTCCCCTGAAGTGGGTACATCCAGACATCCCAGCATATTCATAAATGTAGACTTTCCTGAACCTGACTGTCCTATAATGGCAACAAATTCGCCCTTATCGATTTCCAGATTAATATGATCCAGCGCCCGCACCTCATTCTCACCGGGATTATATATCTTACACAAATCTTTCACTCTGATCAGCGCTTCTTCCATTTTCTCCTCCATTCATCTTGCATACCCCACAACCTCATCTGTCTAACCATAAGCCACATCACCGCCTATTGATCAAAGATTCTCAGCCAGCCTTCAAAAAAGGACAGAACCCGGTTCCCCAAAAGCTCTGTCCTTATCTGCGGAATCTACAAGTCTCTGTTAATCATAACGAAACTGAAGCTGTAATCCCTTCACTTTTTTTATATTATGACGATCCACAAAAATTCCTTTATCAAGCGGACAAAAGCATACGCTTCACTGCCTGCTCATAATCTGCTTTATGCAAATCCTCTTTATGCGTCAAACAGAAATGCCTTGTATGCTTTTTTAGCTTCGTAAACATCTGCCTTACTTGTAATCTCCCACGGAGCATGCATACTCAGCACTGCCACGCCACTGTCAATTACTTCCATGCCATAAAGAGCCGCAATATACGCGATCGTTCCACCGCCACCAACATCTACTTTACCAAGCTCTGCAGTCTGGAATGCAATTTCATGTGTATCAAAAATATTTCTTACTCTTGCCACATACTCTGCATTTGCATCATTGGAACCGGATTTGCCTCTTGCTCCGGTAAACTTGTTCAGAACGATACCACGACCGAGATAAGCAGCATTCTTTTTCTCAAATGCTTCGCCATAAGATGGATCATATCCTGCACTTACATCAGAAGAAAGCATACTTGAATTCTTCAGTGCTCTTCTTAATTTCAGTTCACTATAGCTTCCCATTGCATCCAGAAGCTCTGCCACTGCATTCTCGAAGAAACGGGACTGCATTCCTGTTGCACCCACACTTCCAATCTCCTCCTTGTCTACAAGCAGACAGCAGGAGGTACGTTTCGGTGCATCCATCTCCAGCATTGCAAGCAGAGATGTGTATGCGCATACTCTGTCATCCTGTCCATAAGCAGCGATCATACTTCTGTCCAGACCGCATTCTCTTGCCCTGCCTGCCGGTACGATCTCAAGTTCTGCGGAGAGGAAATCCTCTTCTTCCATATCGTATTTCTCTTTCAGGATTTTCAGTACATTCTGTTTAACTGCATCTTTCTTCTTATCATCCGGGAGATCTTTCAGCGGTCTGCTGCCGATCAGGATGTCAAGATTCTCACCTTCGATCACTTCAGTAGCCTTCTTCTGCATCTGTTTTCCCGCAAGATGGATCAGAAGATCTGTGATATATACGATCGGATCATCTTCATCCTCACCAATATTTACTTCTGCAATACTTCCGTCTTTCTTTACTATTACACCATGGATCGCAAGCGGAAGTGTTACCCACTGGTATTTCTTAACACCACCATAATAGTGAGTATCCAGATATGCCAGATCAGTATCCTCGTACAATGGATTCTGTTTGATATCAAGACGTGGAGAATCAATATGTGCTCCCAGAATATTCATACCTTTCTCAATATCTTCCTGACCGATATGGAAAAGTGCAACGATCTTCTTCATTCCTACTGTATAAACTTTATCTCCGGCTTTCAGTTTCTCACCCTTTGCAGCTTTCTCTTCCAGAGATTCATAGCCAGCCGCCTGTGCTTCTTTCACGATCTGTGTCACGCATTCACGCTCTGTTTTACCAACATTGAGGAAATTACGGTATGCGTCTGCCACCTTTTCTAATTCTTTTTCTTCTGCTTCTGTATAAGAAAGCCATGCATTTCTACGTTCCATCTGATGTTCCGCCTTTCTTTATGACTGTCATTCATAGTATTGCTTTCTTTATTATAAAACATCCTGCTGTATTTTTCCATATAATAAAAATATTTACATCTTTTCTCTACAGGGTTGCTGTTTACTCCAGCTATAATAATACGCTTCATCGTTCTGCATCACACAACTGGACAATTCCCTTTGCTTCTATTATAGTTAATATTATTCCAGATAATTATCTCAAAACAACAAGGAGGTTCCCCCATGAATCATTCAGAAGAACTGCGACAGCAGCTCCATTCCATAAATCGAAAAAGTTACCCTGCATATAAAAGTCTGAAAGGAGTCTATCAGTTTGGAAATTATCTCCTCTCCATCGACCATGTTCAGGGCGACCCTTTCGCATCTCCCTCTCATGTAAGCGTTCAGATTTCTCACAAAAATGCCCGATTTCCCGAAGAATATTACAAAGATCCTCTCACCCGGACAACTCTCTGTGATTATCTCACACGTCAGTTTGAAAAGCAGATCAATCATTTCAGTTTCCGCGCCAAAGGCTCCGGCAAAAGCGGACTGATCACTGTCAGCCACTGTAGTCAGGAAGTTCTCTCAAGAACAGCCTGTGAAATAAATGAAAAAGAAATCACTGCTCGTTTTTTTGTAGGATTTCCTGCTAACGGACGGACTATCAACGCCACAGAACTGGAAAAGATTCTTTTTGACTTTCTGCCTGTATGTATCCAGAAATCGTTCTTCTATTCCAGCCTGAATGCACAGGAATTACGTAACTATATCGAACTCGCTGAAGATCAGGATTTTATCCGTCATGAACTGTCTAAACGAAATCTCTGTGCCTTTGTCGCAGACAATTCCATCCTCCCCAGGGAAAGCGGTATTTCCTCCCGTCCAATGAAGGACTCCATTCCGTTTACCGCTCCCGAAAGTCTGTGTATTTCCATGAATCTTCCACACAAAGGAACCATTACCGGAATGGGCATTCCGAAAGGAATCACTCTGATCGTTGGCGGCGGTTATCATGGCAAATCCACACTTCTGAATGCTCTTGAGCTTGGTATATATAACCATATCCCGGGGGATGGACGCGAATATGTGATCACAGATGACACAGCCGTCAAACTTCGTTCTGAAGATGGTCGTTTCATCAAAGATGTTGATATTTCCCTGTTCATTAATGATCTTCCAAATAAAAAAAATACTCATTGCTTCTCCACCCTGGATGCCAGCGGCAGCACTTCTCAGGCAGCCGGTATTGTAGAGAGCATGGAAGCCGGCAGTCATCTTTTTCTTCTTGATGAAGATACCTCTGCCACAAACTTTATGGTCCGTGATACTTTTATGCAACAGGTGATTAAGCGTGAAAAAGAGCCGATCACTCCATTTCTGGAGCGTGCCCGTGACCTCTACGAAAAAGCCGGTATCTCCACGATCCTGGTTGCAGGAAGTTCTGGTGCGTTCTTTCATATTGCAGACACAGTCATTCAGATGGACAACTACATTCCAAAAGATATTACTGCGACTGTCAAAAAACTCTGCAGTCAGTATCCTCTGCCCACTGTTCAGGCTTCGGAATTCCATCTTCCGCAAAGTCATCGAATCATGACTAAAGCAACTGTACCTTCTAGTCGTCCTCAGCATAACGGTCATAAACATGGATCTGATTCCTCTTCCAGACCTGAGCGTCTGAAAACCAAAGTTTCCAAAACAGATGGTTTCTCTCTTGGCATACAGGAAATTGATCTTCGCTATACAGAACAGCTGATCGACACCGAGCAGACTGCTGCATTAAGTCTCCTGCTGAAATACGCAGTTGAACACCTGATAGATGGTAAACATACTCTGCCGGAAATTGTAAAATATCTGCAAAAAAACCTCACATTGCATGGCCTGTCATTCTTTGCAGATAACCAGAATATTGCCTGCGGCTATGCCGTCCCAAGACTTCAGGAGATTTATGCCTGCTTCAATCGATACAGACGCCCTTAACTTAAAATAAGCATGTTTACCAGATTTTTACACCTGTATATATAACAAAATCACCGCTTCTCCGGCGATCTTGTCGGTTAAGCGGTGATTCACTGTTCATTTTACACTTTTTAGGGAAAGGAAAGATTTTCTCTTAAGGTCTGTCATTTCCTTAAGATGTAAATATCATAACTTATAAATGTGAGAGAAATTTGTCTAATTTCTAATAAAAGTATAAAATTTATTAAAAAATAGCAAAGAATGTTGATTTTACGGGATTCTTGCACATATGTGTCAAAATATCCTACAGGATAGTGATGTATAAACAGCAACATCCAAAATGCTGACACATCTCGAATTTTGCAAGAATCGGTTGCATCTATCTTTTAATCCGTTATAATATTAAATAAATGATTGTTGTTCACATACCACTATTCCGCGACATACAGCGCAGCTTTATGCGATCATCATAAAGCCTGTGTATTGCGAACCATATTACCGTGTGTGGAGTGAACAGTAATAATAACTGTATACCTGTATTCAGATATACAATGAAAGGTTAAGAAAGAGGAAAATAGATGTTTAGAAAAATAGATAAAACCAGCACATTTAACGATGTTCTGACACAGATCATCGAGAAAATACAGAACGGTGAACTGAAACCGGGAGATGCACTTCCGGCAGAACGTATTCTGGCCGAAGAATTTGGCATTTCCAGACCAGCACTGCGCGAAGTACTGAAAGCTCTTTCCCTGCTTGGAATCACAGTCAGCGTACATGGTGGTGCCAATTATATTGCAGCAGATCTTCGCAACTGTCTCACTGAACCGTTATCCATTCTGTTTCAGATGTATAACAGTAAGATTCAGGATGCATTACAGCTTCGAGGTGCACTGGAAAGTAAAGCTGCTTTTCTTGCTGCCCAGAACTGCACACCACTAGATGCTGCAGAACTTCAGCTCATCATCGCCAAACTGGACAGTACCCAGGATGAAAAAATCCGCGGTGATCTGGACCGTGACCTGCACCTGAAAATTGCACAGATTTCCGCCAATCCATTGATTCTGAGTGTACTAAACGCTTCCTCACAGCTTACCGAGAATATGATCACGGGAATCCGCTCCTATTTCATGCAGAAGAACAGTACAGCACCAGAAATAGACTCTCAGCATGCACGGCTCGTCCATGCCATCACCGAAAAGGATTCTTCTCTCGCCGAGAAAGTTATGAATGAACATATGCATACAATTGAGCGTCTTTTAGGAGAGATCAGCATCGATGAACTTATAAACTCAGATACGCTCAATGATAATACCCCTGCAACTAATTCAGATCCCGTTTAATAGAGAATCTTTCAATCTGTACTAATTTATCTGATCCAAATCCAATTGGTTCAGGCATCTGTTTTGCAATTTATTTAAAAATTATATTTAAAACCAATAATATCAGATACTATATTTATCAGTATCTGATATTATTAATTTACTGATATTCTTTTATCCTTGTCTTAATTCTCTTTTTCTATCATCTGTCTTTTCCATCATCTGCTTCTTCAGACAAAATCTCACACATCAATCTGGCACCTGTTTTAAATCCTACTGCAAAACTCTCCTCCAGTTCCTGTGGATAAATTTCCAGTTGTTTATCCATTAATAAGTCCAGTTCCCCTGCCAGATCTTCGCTCAGTTTATCTCTGAGCTCCCGATAACATTGATAGGCAGCTTCTTTTTTCTCTTTGCACAGATTTCCTGCGATCTTTGTCACCATTTTACTATCTGTCCCACCATTTTCATTCATGTACACATCGTACAATTTCTGGATCACACTTTTCATAAATTTTATTCTTGCTCTCTAAAACATTTAATCAGGCGGATAAAATTTATCCACTTCCGCATACTGATAATATAAGCATTCCCCGTTTTAGAGCGTGTTTGAAAAATCATTCCCAAAATCTTCCAAAAATTGTGACGCACGTCTTGCAGAAAGCCTTTTCAAACATGCTCTAGCGCTTATAAACAGCATTTCTTCGCATTGTAACACTAATAAATATTATAAATTTGTGTTATATCAATGTCAACAAAATGTGATTATACTTTATATTATAACGTTATAGTTGTTACTGTTCATCTTTTATACAGTAACACACTTCCTGATGCATCAGAAGAATCATATTATACAGGAGGGATACTTATGCCAAACAATGAATTATTTATTGTCCGGCCAAAATCTGCTGATAAAAAAGAGGATAAATCTATTACTATGACCATTCGTCTTGAACGTGAACTTCAGGAAGAATATGATAAATTATCTGCCAAAAGCGGACGTTCCAGAAATGAGCTAATGTGCATGGCTCTTCGCTATGCTCTTAACAATCTGAAATTTGTAGAATAAATTCTATCAATTATAATTGGTATATCATCAACCATTAATATTTCTGGCAGCCCTTTACAACATTCCTGCGTAATTTTGTCTATTCGACCTTGGAATATCCCTGGAAATATCTGAATAAATGAATAGTTATTCAATTATTGTATAAAATAATGTTATAATTGACGAACTGGCACTTGTAGATATACAATTATTTCAACAATAGAAACAAATTATCTGACATTAACTTTTAGTAGTTTTATGGTAATCCGTTTCCATGTGTCTCTGTCAATTTCAGGTATCTGTTTACGTATACCTGCACCAGGTGAACATTACTGTTTACTCTGTTCTCAGCAACAGGTAAGCTCTATTTACCCGTCTTATTTTATGCAAGGAGGTTGTTTTTATGCATTCATTATCAAAATCCAGTCAGGGAAACACTTACACAATTAAATGGATGTTCGGACTGCCAGAAGTTATGAAGGCTATGCACGATATGGATATCCACGAAGGCAGCACGGTCCGTGTTCTCCAGAAATTCCACGACTCATTGATCATTTCCTCTGCAGATCGTAAGATTGTTCTCGGAAATGAAGTCGCAGACAGAATACAGGTATAAATTGTAAAAAGTAAAGCAGATGTTCTTATCCTTGTTATTGATCTAACATTGATATTCGCATCTGTTTTATTTTTTCAGCAAATATGTCCAATAAGCAAAAAAGTGAGAGAAACGCTGTAAAATCAACGTTTCTCTCACTTAAAATCATGCCGCAGACCGGAATCGAACCGGTACGGGAGTATAAGTCCCGCAGGATTTTAA
>OLNH01001474.1_pt1 | contig 11848 bp, 8 predicted proteins | sample 1643101 | NCBI WGS metagenome assembly OLNH01 (sample SAMEA3136758, study PRJEB25190) | human gut metagenome | biome: human gut; feature: human-associated habitat; material: faeces | place: Austria | collected 2013
CTTTTTTATTTTTCTTTTTTGCTGTCCGCTTCGATCATCTCTGTCGTTCGAAACAGCTTAATTAATATACCATGTCCTTTTCTAATTGTCAATATTATTTTTATTTTTTATTTTATTCGCGCAATTCACACAATTCAGCTTTTTACTTTCTATCATAACTACAGTTTTAAGAATGCACTTCGAGCCATAATTTCCGATCTTACATTTTAACAAAACACTACGTCTCCAATATTGTTCTTTTGTCTACTTACTGTTATAATTGCTAGACGGAGGTTCTTTTACTTATGAAAACACAGCTTTTATCAACATTAAAAAAATATAAAAAGGATTATTTAAAACAGGACATTTTCTCTGGTATCATTATAGCCGCTGTATCTATTCCCATTTCCATGGGATATGCACAGATTGCCGGGCTTCCTCCGGCTTATGGCTTGTATGGTTCTATTCTTCCTATATTATTATTCGCAATTTTTTCTACATCAAAACAATTTATTTTTGGTGTAGATGCTGCTCCCGCTGCTCTTGCAGGCAGTGCGCTGCTTTCTCTTGGTATTGTTCCCGGATCTGAAGCTGCGTTGAATTATATACCGATTTTGGCACTTTTTACTGGTCTGTGGCTTCTTTTCTTTTACATTATAAAAGCCGATCGGATTGTAAACTTTATATCAACCCCTGTTATGGGCGGATTCATCAGTGGAATCTCTTTAACTATTATCTTCATGCAGATTCCGAAACTTATGGGAAGCTCTGCAGGATCTGGTGAAATCATCGAACTTGCAGAACACATTTATGCCGCCGGTCAGGATTTCCACGGGCTTTCTCTCGGATTAGGACTTGGTACATTACTTATTATAAGAATATGCAAAAAATGGATTCCAAAATTTCCAATTGCAATTCTTATCATGGCTGCAGGCGTAGTATCTACTGTGTATTTCCATGTTGACGCAAAGGGTGTGGCACTGCTTGATTCTGTTGGAACCGGACTTCCGCCATTTTTCATTCCTGACTTTAGTCAGGTAGATCTGGCTCAGGCTGTTGGGCGTGGACTGATGATTTCACTGGTCGTAATGGCTGAAACTTTGCTTGCAGAAAACAATTTTGCTTTCCGCAATGGTTACAATCTGAATGACCGCCAGGAAATCTTAGCCTGTGCTGCCGGTAACGTTGCCTCTGCATTTGTAGGTTGCTGCCCGGTGAATGGAAGCATTTCCCGGACATCTATGAACGAACAATATGGCGGGCACTCTCAAGTTGTTTCCATTGCTGCAGGCATTACTATGGCAATTCTACTGTTATTTTTCACAGGCTTCATTGGATACCTGCCGATTCCGGTTCTGACCGCAATTGTGATATCCGCACTTATGGACGTTGTAGAGGTTCATTTATGTATCCGCCTCTTCCGACTAAGCAAACAGGATTTTTACATTTTCATGGCAGCCTGTATCAGTGTATTATTTTTAGGAACAATTTACGGTGTGCTCATCGGTGTATTGCTTTCATTCTTTGCCGTTATCACAAAATCCGCGAATCCAACTCGTTCTTTTCTTGGTGTGATTCCCGGAAAAGATGGATATTATGACCTTATAAGAAATGTATATGCGTATCCTATCAAAGGTGTTGTCATGTACCAGTTTAATGAAAACCTGTTTTTCGCAAATGTAAAGATTCTTCAGGAAGATCTTGAAGATGCAGTCAGTCCAGATACGCAAGTCGTAATCATTGACGCAAGAGCAATCAACAACATCGACATTACTGCTGCAGACCGCCTTGCAGAATTATCTTCGCGTCTGACAGACCTTGGAATACATTTTTATATCACTGAACATACTGAAAAATTGAACCAGCAAATGCGTCAGTTAGGTGTTGAACACCTGATCCGCGAGGGACATGTCCGCCGGACAATACTGGCTGCTCTTCACGACGCAGATATTTGCGCTCCATATGAACTGGATATCCCGGATTCTGAAAAAGAAAGCGTAAAACTAAACCTGACATTTCTTCCTGCAGAAGATGAGGATACACTGGAGGAATTTGCATGGGCTTATGGTGATCAGGTAGTCGAGGAAATGGAACATGAAGTTCACCACATCTTAAATCATATTCACGGATTAAAGGATATTGAAGAGATTCTTGAAAACGGTCTTGTAGACCACCTTGAAAATTGGCATTCTCTTGGTGCCTTTGATGAGGACGAATTACTTCGCCGTATCGAGCTTCATCTCGATGAGTTGTCACAGGCACTGGCAGAAAACCAACCATTAGTTCTTCAGTTAATCGAAAAACGAAGACGTATTTTAAGAGACCGTGTTCTACGTGAACATCCGGAAGTCTTCGATAAATTACAGAAACATCGCCGAAAGCTTGAAGAACGATTAGAACTTCAACGCGCAAGCGTAAAGCCTCAAGAACAAGCACCTCAGCCAAATCAAACTTTTGAAAAAGAAGAAGTTCCTGCGCAAGAATCCGATGCGGCACAAGATTCCGATGCGGCACAAGATTCCGATGCGGCACAAGATTCCGATGTGGCACAAGATTCTGATAATGTGCAAAAAGAATATGAACTTGACGAGAATACTGCCGAACAGGAATCCAATCTTGAGCGACAATTTCTAGAATATATTCGCCGACATTAATTCAAAGATTTCCACTAAACGCATACAAAAAAAGGCAACACATACACGACGCATGTGTTGTCTTTTTTTCGTTCAATATTTCTATTTTTTCTCTTTGTTACTTTCATATTCTTTCAATGCTTTTAATGCCTGACCACCCATGAGATACAGAATTCCAGTGTTAAATATGGTCATAAGACCAATTCCTACATCCCCCAGATCCCAAACAAATGTATAAGCTGCAATTCCACCAATGAACAACATTACAAGTGCAAGTACTTTATAAGCAGTCTGCCAGAACCATTTATCGCCAAAGAGATAGGATACATTACTTCTTGCGTAAAAGAGTATTCCTAAAAATGTCGAGAAACTGAATAAAAATAATGTAAGTGCTATAAAGATTACACCAAATTCTCCAAGATGATATTTCATTGCTGACTGTAGTAAATCCATTCCTGACTTTCCGGCGACTACATTTTCCGGTGCCAACAGCATGATCATTGCAGTACAGCTACAGATCACAATGGTGTCAATAAATACTCCCAGCGCCTGTGTAAGTCCTGCTTTTACCGGAAAATCACATTCTGCTGCCGCTGCCGCACATGGTGCTGATCCAGAACCCGCCTCATTTGAAAACAGACCTCTCTTTACGCCGTTCATAAGAACTGCACCAAATCCTCCAGATACAACCTGTCTGATTCCAAATGCCTCCTCAAAGATTCGACCAAATACGCATGGAATACTTTTCATATTTATGAGAATAACAAAAATCGTAATGAAGAAATAACATACAGCCATAATCGGCACGATCAGGTCCAGAACTTTTACCGTCGCGTTTTTACGAAGGACGATCACTGCCGCAACTGCAACAAGGACAATCGTTGTATAAAGCGGTGGAATATGAAATGCATTTTCAAAAGAAGATGCAACTGAATTACTGATTACCTGGCTGATTCCACACCAGCAGATCAGACCGGAAATTGCAAACAGGACTGCAATCAAGGTATGATTTTTCTTCTTTCCTGTCTTTTCTTCCATATAGTGATGAATATAGTAAGCCGGACCTCCACGGTATCCTCCGTAAAGTGGATCTTTTTCTTTGTGAATCTGTGCCAGCGTTGCCTCTACAAATGCTGTTGAAGAGCCAATCAGGGCTGTCACCCACATCCAAAAGACCGCTCCTGCACCTCCTGCAGAAATTGCAGCTACAACCCCGACAAGATTTCCCATGCCGACTCTCGTCGCTGTTGATACGATCAACGTCTGAAACGTGGACAGACTGTCTTTATTCTCCTTCTTTGACATCAGTGCCCGAATCATATCCGGGAACAAACGCAAAGGTAATACTTTTGTCCGCACTGAAAAATAAATCCCTGTTGGAATCAATAATATAATCAGCAATGAGATTCCCACACTATCTCCACCCGGCAATGGAACATGTATCAAATCTCCCCACAATAATGCATAAATTCTTTCAATTAACGATACAACCATTTCAGAAATATCCTTTCTGAGCTCTTTGTCACTTTAACGCTCTGCACTATCATACTATATCTCAATATATTGTGCAAATACTTTTCATGAAAAAACAATTTCCTGCAATACTCTTCCGACCGCCTGTGAAGAAAAATCACTGATATTTCGAATCTTTATCAGATTTTGCCCAAAAATCTTTCCTGCTACTTCTCCAGAGCGCGCACTTCCCATAAAAATTCCGATCACCTGAATTCCTTTTTGTTTCAGATTCTGCACTTCTTTTGCAGTATCTTGAATTGCAAGCAGATCTGTGTATTCTTTATTTTTATAAAAAGCACCTTCTCCACTATCCTGATCATCCTGTGGGCTTGCATCTGTCAGTACGAGTAAAATTCTTTTTCTTTTTTCGCCGTTCTCCATCAAGTGTCCTGCCGCCCGAAGTGCAAGTCCATCGCGATTGTTTCCCGCCGCAACATACCGAAACAGTTCATCCTCTCTCTCTTCTTTGCAATTAGGGAAAATGTGCAATATCGTATAGCCGCGGATACTGCAATAAGAATAAATCTGTACCGGAATCTTACATTGTTTCAGACTTTTGGATAAAATATACGCCTGTGCCGCAATCTGCTCCTGCATCTGCTTTCTCGAAGAAGAGGCATCTATGAGAATATCAACAGAAAATCCAGGAATTTCTACCTCTTCTTTTCTCTCAAATACTCTTGGATCGTCCAGATAGACTGCTTTCCACACTTCCTGTGGATTTAGTTTTCCGTGAGCTGCTTTCTCTGGAAATCTCTCTTCTTGTTCCTCAAGACAAATCTTTAGCTTTTCTGTAAGTCTTCGAATGGCATTCTGATAAATCGAATAATTCTGTTCATAATGTTTTTTATTCTTCTCATATTGTCTGGCAGTCTCTGCCTGAAATTCTCTAATTTCCTTTTTTTCTCTTTTTCCTTTTATCTTGGATAATTCATTTTCACCGGTATAGATCTTATTTCTGTTTTTTTCTGTCTCCGACTCTTTCAGGCCATCCTCCCTTGCTCTTGAATTCCCTTTTGTAAATAAAAGATGACAATTTTTATGATTTCCCACACACAATTTTTGTTCTATTTTTTCCTGGTATTCTTGCGAATAGATACTCTTCCCAAAACATGCCTCTACATATCTTTTTGTTTCTTCCGGATTTCTCTGTAGCGACAACTGGAATATATAGTGTCTGCCTCGCTCCATTATTCCCGATTTCCCATCAAAAAATGTATTTTGGTCATCATAATTTCTGGCACGTACATAAGTAGCACTTACTTTTCCAAAAGACTGAAATACTCCGGATACCTTCTGCAGAAAATAATTTCCTTTCTTCTTTTCAGTCGGACGATACGCAAAATATTTCCACAGATTTTCTCTTGTCTGTTCCAGAATTTGATCCGTTGACATATCTTCTGAAAAAGAAAACGCATGTAAAATCTGCTCATCTTCCTCTTTTAACCCTGATGACTGTCCCAAAATTTCTCTGCAATGTCCGTTTCGTATCTGATCAATTCTGGAATACTCTTTATATTTCCGATAACGCCTCAGGCTTTCTCTGGCATACTCTTTCCTCAAATCCAAAAGTGCTGTCCTTTTCTTCTCTTCTTTTTGATACAATGCATTTTCCAGCCCAATCCAGAGAAGCCCTTCATATAACTCCTGGTTCTTTCCTCCTAACTGATTAAAAAATACGTCTATTTTTTCCTGATCGTACCATTTATATGCCAGTCCGATAATCAGGTTCAAATACATATCTGCTGTTCCATCCGGGGAAAAGGCAAGAAACATCGGTTCAAATTCATACTTTTCTGCTGCAGTCCATATAAAATTACGTGCTCTTTTCGCTTCTATTAATTCCTGCTCTTCCATTCCTGTCACCTTGTAAATATTTGCATATTTTATTATTTTTTGCGAAAAACATCCTTTCTTTGGATTTTTCTTGAAATCCTTGCCTGAATCGTATCCCGGATCAATGTCTGCTCATATGGATCAAACGATTTGTTCACAATTCCCATATCTAGCGCTGTATGAATATCAAGTCCTTTTTCCATCAGATCGATTGCTCCCAAAAGGCCTCGAAGATCCAGTGCCTTAGAAGAAATCTCAGCATTTTCACATTTTTTCTGTAAATCTAAAAATAATGCTGCTAACTCTTCTGCCGCATCTTCCCGGATTGCCGGAGAGTTCTTTCTTATCAGTTTTATCAGGCTTTCTTTGGCAATCATCGGCATCTGAATGACGGCAAAACGTGACACCAATGCTTCATTCAGTTCTTTTGTGCCGGAATATCCATAATTCATGGTTGCAATAAACCGCGTTGCAGGATGAAGTTCTATTCTTTCATACCCCGGAACGTCAATGGTCCTACGAAAATCCAATGTTGCATGCAGCACTGCCATAGCTTCACTTTTTGCCATGTTAATTTCATCCAATACCGTAAAACCACCTGTTTTTGCCGCTATATATACCGGACCAGGCCGGAAAGTCACTTCACCGCCGCGAAATGTATCCATCCCTATGAGGGAAGCAGCATCCATATTCACATGAAAAGACACATCCCATCGCGGCCGCATAAAAACTCCGGCCAGATTCTCAGCAAACAGATTCTTTCCTGTCGCCTTATGTCCGACAAGCAGAAGATTCTGCCCGCATAGAATAGCTGTAATTGCCTGCTCCCACACATCTTTCCCATAATAAAACTGCTCCAACTTTGGAATTCTTTCCTCATAAGATTTTTCTGCCGGATAACTTTCACGAAATTTTTTTATCTCATCAATCAAATCATCTCTGATTCCAAGTTCTCGTAATTTTTCTAACAAATGCTGTCGCTTCCCTTCTGTTCTAAACTTACCATCTATACTTCTTTTAGAGATTGCCTACATCTCCTGGATGCTATAAAACTCCAAACAATTGATTGATATTTACATTGTCATCAATAATTCTGCTACTTGGCTTTTTTGCATTAGCAAGCATGGTTTCCACTCTGTTTTCCAGTGCCACATCTATAAATTTCCCCATATTAATTCCACGCAGTTCAAAGAAAAGTGCCGGATTTTCATCCAGCCGCACTCCGACGCCATATAACGCTGCTGCGACATGCTTGCACATCAATGCCCAGTCAGGACAACTACATCCGAAACTAATTTCACTTGGCTTCGGAAAAAGTCCATTTTCACCTGCAAATAATTCTTTCATGGCAACCGGGAAATTTCCCGCCAGCAATTCTTCCATACTCTCAATCTTTTCACTGCATTGTTCAATGATATTCTGACAATGTTCCTGATTGAGCGGACTGATCCGTATCTCCACCTTGTATAGGGTTTTTCGTCTCCCCTGTACTTTTGCTTCTATTTTTCCCTTCTTTATCTGAAGATCCACAACCGTTCCCGTTCGGACATAACGTTTTCCGCGTTCCAGCCTTGACTCATAATCTGCATATCTTTCCAGATTCTCACACCATGCATTTCCCCACCATGTCTTCGTAATCTTTCTGCCTTTGACTATAATCGGATGAACTTCTTTTCCTTTTTTCCGTTGCTTTTCAATACTTGCCCCGGCATTCTTTTTCAACAGTCCGCCACTTGGCTGTTCAAACTGCTGACTTTCATCCCAGTATTTTTTCATTTATTTTCCCTCTTTTTTCGTTTCATATGCTTATACAATATTTTGTTCTTTTTATTCTTCAAGCCGAAGCAAGGAGAACAGCTCTTCATTATTAAGATCTGTAATCCATTTTTCTCCACCTGATCCTATAACATTTTCAGCAAGTTCCTTTTTTGAATTAATAATTGCATCTATTTTTTCTTCAATAGTACCTTTGCTTACAAACTTATGAACCATTACATCTTTTGTCTGTCCGATACGGAACGCACGGTCGGTCGCCTGATTTTCAACTGCCGGATTCCACCAGCGGTCAAAATGTATCACATGATTTGCTTTCGTGAGATTCAGCCCTGTTCCTGCCGCCTTAACAGACAACACAATAAACGGAACATATCTTTCACCTTGAAATTTTTCAACTATTTCTGTCCTGCGTTTTACAGGTGTACCCCCATGGATCACATACCCTTTTGCATGAAAAATTCCCGTCAGATATTCTGCAAGATATTCTGTTATTTCCTTAAACTGCGTAAACACAATTACTCGCTCACGTTTCTCATAAATTGTCTCACACAATTCTTTTAACAATGCAAACTTACCGCTGTCTGCCGGGCTATAATCATCCTGTCCCAGATACTGATCCGGATGATTACAGATCTGTTTCAGTTTTGTAATTGTGCCAAGTACAATTCCTCTTCTTTCAATCCCCTCTGCTTCAAGAACACGTTTTTCCATATCCGATACAGCTTTTCGATACAATACGGTCTGTTTTCTGGATAAGGCAGCATAATCTAACATTTCCACTTTTTCCGGTAGATCAGAAATAATATTTTTGTCAGTCTTCACTCGTCTGAGCATAAACGGACTGATCATAGATTTCAATTTTGCATATTTTTCCGGATGCTCTTCTAATCCCTTGCAAAACTCATGAAATTCTTTTGAAGCCCCTAAAAGACCATGATTAAGGAAGTCAAATAATGACCAAAGGTTCGTAAGATCATTTTCAATCGGTGTACCAGTCATAGCAATCCGCATCTTACTCTTCATTTTTTGATCTCTCTTGTCTGCTTCGTCGTTGGATTTTTTATTGCCTGCGCCTCATCAAGAATCAGACAATCCCATTCTTTTTCCTTCAATGGTTCTATTTTTGCCGCCATTGCGTATGTTGTAATTGTTAAAAATGGTAATTCCTCTTTTGCATCTTTATCTGTTTTTCTCAATTTTTCAAGATATGTCAGAACCTGAATTGTCTTTCCAAGTCCCATATCATCTGCGAGACATGCTCCAACTCCTAGCCGATTCATATAGTTCAACCAGCTATAGCCGCTTTTTTGATATGGCCGGAGTGTTGCTTTCAAAGTCTTCGGAACAGCTACACTTCGAATTCGATTCGGTTCCCTGAGATTAAGAAGCATTCTCGACATCCACGCTCCATTTGAAACTACAATTCCAACATCTGGAAGGATTTTGTCATTTCCCATTTCCAGTTGAACTGCATCTCTAAAAGATAAGCTCTCTGGAATATCCTCCATTTCTTCCAGAAGCTTTCTTAATTTTTCATGATTGACTTCAATCCATTTTCCCTTTAAAAATGCCAGTCCTTCCGTCTGTCTGAGCAACTGCTCAATCTCACTTTGTGTCAGTCTGACTCCATCTACTTCTAATGACGGCTGAAGAGAAACAAGTGCATCAAAGCCTACCATGGATGGTTTTTCTTCACCCAGTTTTACATTGACAGATAACATGGAATTTTTCTTTCTCCACCAATTAGGTATTCTGCATAAAATTCCTGTCTCTTCGATTTTCTCGATATCTTTTAAAAATGAATATGCATCATCCACTGTGAATTTCAGCGTGTGAAACATTTCTCCACTTTCCATTAATTCCGCGATCAAAGGAGAGACTTCTGCCGCGCGATTTAAACTCGATAAAAGAGTAAGGAGTTTTTCTCTGTCGTCTCTATATTCAGTCAACGCATATTGGAGCGGCATATGCTGTACGCTTCCATCTGACTGCCTGGATGCATAGGTTGCTATAAATGCAAATGGAGCATCATCATTTTTACTTTCTACAAGATGAAGGAAAATACGCTCTGGTACATGCGGCTTTGATTCCTCTCTGCCAGATACATTGCCACTGAACCTTTATAGTTTCTGATCTGACCTTGAAAAATTGTTTCCAATTCTGAAAATCTGTTTCGTATCCACTTTTCATCAATAAATTCTGTTCCGATTGCATATGGGATTGCATTAAGCAACCGTTCAATGCATTCCTGTGTCGGAGCTACTTTTATCTTATCCCTTGCAATTTCCAGCTCCGGAAGTCTGGTCAATTCTTTGAAAAATGCATCGGATACAAGATAAAGGAAATATCCTGAAACTGTAAGTTTTGATGGACTCTCTATATTTCCAATATCATATAAAAATTCTGCTGATTCCTCGTCTTCTGTTTCTTCTCCTGTATTCTCCGGATAGAATCCGTTTTTTGTAAAAATGTACTGTCTTTGCATATTGAAATCTCCGTTACTGTTTTTTCCACAACATTTTTTATATTTTTCCCCACTTCCGCAAGGGCATGGATCGTTTGGATATACTTTCTTCTCTTTTACAATTGAATTTCTGAAAAATCCCCCAGGCTTTCCACCATAATGGAATCATTTTCTCATAATTCTGTTCATACTGAGCTTCATAGCCCTCCTGAACTAAATTGTCCCATTCGTCCCATTCTGTCAGAATTTCATGTGTATCTTCATAATCTATGCACTGCTGCACCATGTTTCGTAACGCCCGCGCATATCTTTTTTCATCATAGGGCTGATTTTCTTTCATTACATCATAAATTTCTTCTATTACAACCGCACCTATTTTTTCTTTCGCTTCACTCACAGAATATCCTGCGTCAATCAGTCTGTTGTAAGATTCTCTCGTCACAGGCGGGTCATTTTCTCTTAACTGATTATCTACAACTTCCAATATCAGTTTCTTTAATCTTAAGTTTGCCATTTTTCTTTTCCTCACATTCTTTATTTTTCAACATAATTACAGACACGAAAAGGCTGTATCCTTTTTGTATATTGAATTCAAGAATGCCAAAGCATTCTTGAATTTTCTTCATTTTCATGCAAATCAATATCTTCAACCAGCAATTTGCCAATTTCCTTGTATGTTCTTAGAAGAGTATTATTCACTTCAACTGCAACATGTGTTCTTGCCTCTTGAAGTAATTTTTCGATTTTATTTATCATCCTATTATCCGCTAATTTATCCCTGATTCCTCCTTCCTATATCATCAACTAACAATCTCTACACTTATTATATCATTCCCCCCTGATAGTAGTTGTAAAAACTTCACATTTTTCATATTTTAGGGATACTTTGTGCTGTACATAATGCCGCCGAGGATGTCAAGTCATTGCTGCAAAAAAATATGCGGCTTTTTTGCCACGAAAATGGCTTAAAACCGCATATTTCTCTATAGAGGATGTTATATACTTCTGGCAGTTACTTTATCACTCTCCATCATTTTGATCTCTTCAGCTGCATTCAAGACATTCAGCTGATATTCAGCAACCTCTTGTAATATTTTGAATCTTTCTCCTTTTTCTTTTCCTTCACGCAGCATCTGTGCATTATGTGATTCCAGATTGGATAGAACTGTTAATTCATTAATTGTTGCAAAATCTCTGACATTGTTTTTCTTCGCAAGTTCAGGATTTGCCTCTCTCCATGCTTTCGCCGTAAATCCAAATAATGCTACATTTAATATGTCTGCTTCTTCCGCATATGCAAGCCATTGAAGGTTTTCTCTGTAATTCATTTGAGGAAGCAAGTATCTTTTTACAGCATCCGTCTGGATCAGATAATTATTTTTACTTAAAAACCGTTTTGCATCCCATTCCTTTTGTTCAGAATTGTTTTCTTCTTCCTTTAACCGTTGAAATTCTTTTATCAGATATAGTTTAAATACCGGACTGATTGCAGATGCAAATTCAAATGCAATATCTTTGTGTGCATATGTGCCACCATATTTTCCACGCTTTACATATAATCCTATAGCATTCGTTTTATTAATCCATTCCGCAACGCTTAATACAAATGTATGTAAACCCGCTTCAGATTTAAAGTGGTCGAATT
>OLNH01001476.1_pt1 | contig 11841 bp, 7 predicted proteins | sample 1643101 | NCBI WGS metagenome assembly OLNH01 (sample SAMEA3136758, study PRJEB25190) | human gut metagenome | biome: human gut; feature: human-associated habitat; material: faeces | place: Austria | collected 2013
AGATTCAGGTAATAAGTGAAGGCAGCAACGGATTCTTCGGAATCGGCAGCAAGCCTGCAGTAATTAAAGTAAGTAAAGTTGAACCGGTTTCTGAAGAAGAAGAGATGAAGGAAATCGTTGAAACTGTAAAACTTGATTCCATCAAAGAGGAAAAGACTTTCAAAGAAGAAATTTCTGCTATGGAAGAAAGAAAACCGGAGCCGGTAAAAGTCGCTGCACCGAAGAAAGAAGCAAGAGAACAGAAGGCATCTTTACCAAAGCAGGAAAAAGCCAGACAGCTGAAACCTGCCAAAGAAAGACCAACCAGAGAAAAACAGCCGAGAGAGCCGAAACAGGCAGCTGAAAAGCCTGTAAAGGCAGGCAAACCTATCGAGATCATTACAGATCCTGCCGAGATCAAAGAAGTAGAAGAAAGAGCAAGGGTATTCCTTCATGATGTATTCGCTTCCATGAATCTGGGCGAGGTGGAGATCACATCTGAGTATAATACCACAGATGGAAGTCTTGAAGTAGATTTCGAAGGACAGGATATGGGTATCCTCATTGGAAAAAGAGGACAGACTCTTGACTCTCTTCAGTACCTGACAAGTCTTGTGGTAAACAAAGGAAAGTCCAATTACATCCGTGTAAAACTTGATACAGAGGACTATCGTAAACGCCGTAAAGAGACTCTTGAAAACCTTGCAAGAGGCATCGCTTATAAAGTAAAGAAAACAAGAAAAACAGTTGTACTGGAGCCGATGAATCCTTATGAGAGAAGAATCATTCATTCTGCTCTCCAGGGAAACAAATTCGTCGAGACAGTCAGCGAAGGTGAAGAGCCTTACCGCCATGTAGTGGTTAAATTAAAAAGAAATTAATAAAAGAACCGTCTGACTGGCGGAATTGAAAAAAGAATGTTATTCTAGGTGAAAGCGTGAATAACACGTGAATTGACGTGTAGACTTTTGCCTGGAGTAACATTTTTTGTATTATAGAACGATTACCCGATGTGTAATGTTTCTCTAATGCAAAAAATGTTGCATTCGTAAGAATATGTGGAGGAAAAACAGATGGAAACAACGATAGCAGCTATTTCCACAGCCATGAGCGCTTCCGGGATCGGAATCGTCCGTATCAGCGGAGAGAACGCCATGGATGTGATTTCCCGCATTTACAGATCCAAAGGCGGGAAGAAAAAAATAAAAGAAGTCCCCAGCCATACGATCCACTATGGATATATTTATAACGGAGAAGAACTGGTAGACGAGGTGCTGGTGATGATCATGCGGGCACCCAGGACTTTTACCGGGGAAGATACAGTAGAGATCGACTGCCACGGTGGTGTATATGCGATGAAAAGGGTACTGGAAACAGTATTAAAAAACGGTGCGGAGATCGCAGGACCAGGAGAATTTACCAAGAGGGCATTTCTCAACGGGCGCCTGGATCTTTCCCAGGCAGAGGCCGTTATGGACGTAATACAGGCGAAGAATGACTATGCGCTGAAAAGTTCCATGGAACAGCTCAGAGGCTCTGTACAGAAGGCGATACGGGACATCAGGGAAAAGCTGATCTACCATATTGCATATATTGAGTCTGCGTTGGATGATCCGGAACATATCAGTCTGGACGGATATCCCCAGGAGCTTCTGGAAGTTGTGGATAAAGAGCAGCAGGAAGTAAAGAGACTGTTGAAAAGTTCCTCAGATGGAAAGATTATTCAGGAAGGGATCCAGACAGTCATCCTGGGAAAACCTAATGCCGGAAAATCCTCCCTTCTGAACCTTCTGCTGGGAGAAAACCGCGCGATTGTAACGGATATCGCCGGAACTACCAGGGATATTCTGGAGGAATATATCACTCTTCACGGAATTACCCTGAAGATCACAGATACAGCCGGAATCCGTGAGACAGAAGATATCGTAGAGAAGATCGGTGTGGATAAAGCCAGGGAGATGGCGCAGAAAGCGGATTTGATCCTTTATGTGGTAGATTCTTCTGTGCCGCTGGATGAGAATGACGAAGAAATTATGTCCATGCTGGGTGGAAAAAAGGCAATTATCCTGTATAATAAGACTGACCTGACACCGGTGATACCTCTTGAAGAATTAAGGGAAAAGACCGGACATCCGGTAATCCCTATTTCAGCCAAAGAAGAGACCGGGATCATGGAACTGGAAGATAAAGTAAAAGAAATGTTTTTTGGTGGAGAGCTTTCTTTTAATGATGAAGTTTACATTACCAACGCACGTCATAAAGCAGCTCTGGAAGAGGCTGATAAAAGCCTTGATCTGGTCAGAAACAGTATTGAAATGGGAATGCCTGAGGATTTCTTCTCCATAGATCTGATGAATGCGTATGAAAACCTGGGAAAGATTCTGGGAGAATCTGTAGGGGAAGACCTTGTAAATGAAATATTCAGCAAGTTCTGTATGGGTAAATAAGACATTACTGAGTAATAGATTGTACAGTAAAATAGAGGAGACAAAATGAAAAATTTAGTAGAAAATTATGATATTGTGGTAGTCGGTGCCGGCCATGCAGGCTGTGAAGCAGCTCTTGCGGGTGCACGTCTGGGACTGAATACGATCATGTTTACTGTCAGTGTAGACAGTATTGCATTGATGCCATGTAATCCAAATGTTGGTGGAAGTTCCAAGGGACATCTGGTAAGAGAGCTGGATGCCCTGGGCGGTGAAATGGGAAAAAATATTGATAAGACTTTTATTCAGTCAAAGATGCTCAACTGTTCCAAAGGTCCTGCAGTACATTCCCTTCGTGCCCAGGCAGATAAACAAGCTTACAGTACCGAGATGCGTAAAACACTGGAAAACACCCCAAACCTCACTATTAAACAGGGAGAAGTAACGAAACTTCTGGTTGAAGAAGGCAGGATCACAGGGGTAAAAACCTATTCCGGTGCTGTCTACAATTGTAAAGCTGTAGTTCTCTGTACAGGAACTTACCTGAAAGCAAGATGTATTTACGGTGATGTAAGCAATTATACTGGCCCTAATGGACTTCAGGCAGCTAATTACCTTACAGATTCCCTGAAAGAGCTTGGAATAGAGATGTTCCGCTTCAAAACAGGAACTCCGGCCCGTATTGCAGGAAATACCATTGATTACAGTAAGATGGAAGAACAGTTTGGCGATGAGAGAGTAGTACCGTTTTCTTTCTCAACAAATCCGGAAGACGTCCAGATCGAGCAGAAATCCTGCTGGCTGACTTATACAAATGAGAAAACTCATGAAATTATACGCGCAAATCTTGACAGATCTCCATTATATTCCGGTATGATCGAAGGAACAGGCCCTCGTTACTGCCCGTCTATTGAGGATAAAGTAGTTCGTTTTGCAGACAAAAACCGTCATCAGGTGTTCATTGAACCAGAAGGACTTTATACAAACGAAATGTATATTGGAGGAATGTCAAGTTCATTACCGGAAGATGTTCAGGAAGAAATGTACCATTCAGTACCGGGACTTGAACATGCTAAAATTGTAAAGAATGCATATGCTATTGAATATGATTGCATTAATCCAAGACAGCTTTATCCTACATTGGAGTTCAAAAAAATAAAAGGTCTGTTCAGCGGAGGACAGTTCAACGGAAGTTCAGGATACGAAGAAGCAGCAGCACAGGGACTGATCGCCGGTATCAATGCGGCCATGGAAGTAAAAGGACAGGAACAGCTGATCCTGGATCGTTCAGAAGCATATATCGGTGTCCTGATTGATGATCTGGTAACCAAGGAAAACCATGAACCATATCGAATGATGACCAGCCGTGCAGAATACAGACTGCTTCTGCGTCAGGATAATGCAGATTTAAGACTTCGTAAAAAGGGTTATCAGGTAGGCCTGGTCAGTGAAGAAGACTATCAGAAGATCCTTACCAAAGAGAAGCTTATACAGCAGGAAATCCAGAGAGTAGAACATACAAATATCGGTAATACCAGTGAGGTTCAGAGCCTTCTGGAAAGCTATAACAGCACACCTCTGAAGTCAGGAACAAGCCTTGCAGAGCTGATCCGCCGCCCGGAGCTTTCGTATGAAGCGATTGCACCACTGGACAAAGAACGTCCGGAACTTCCATGGGATGTACAGGAACAGGTAGACATCAATATCAAATATGAAGGCTATATCCGCAGACAGTTAAAGCAGGTAGAACAGTTTAAGAAACTGGAAGCAAAGAAGATACCGGCAGATCTGGATTATGAAAAAGTAGGCAGCCTCCGCATAGAAGCTCGCCAGAAACTGGAAGAATACCGCCCGATCTCCATTGGACAGGCATCACGAATTTCTGGTGTATCACCGGCAGATATTTCTGTACTTCTGGTTTATCTTGCAAGCGCAAGATAAACCGGAAAACAGTTGGAAAAGAAGATGCGAATTGAACTAAAAACCACATAAGAAAGAATAAAATACATGTCGTGGATGCATAGAATAAACATAAATAATATCGAACTTTAACAAAAGTAAAAAAGAATCAAAGAACTGAATATTGAACTTTAGACAAAACAAAGAGAAATAAAAAGTACAGTAAATAAATGTTACGTGTACAATTAATGACACAATAAAACAAATAAATAAAATGATTGATCCGACAAAAGGAGAAAATGAACTATGTCATACGATCTGACTATACTGGAAAATGGATGTGCAGAGCTTGGAATTGAACTTGCACAGCAGCAGAAAGATCAGTATATACAGTATTATGAATATCTGATAGAAAAGAATAAAGTGATGAACCTTACAGGAATTACAGAATTTCAGGAAGTATTAACGAAACACTTTCTGGACAGTCTGTCCTGCGTAAAAGCAGTAGATATGACGAAGGTAAAAACAATCATAGATATCGGAACAGGAGCAGGATTTCCGGGAATTCCGTTAAAGATAGCATTTCCGCATCTTGAAGCCTGCCTTCTGGATTCCCTGAAGAAAAGAGTAAATTTCCTGGAAGAAACCTTCACCCTGCTTGGCTTCACAAACATCAAAGCAATCCACGGCAGAGCCGAAGAGTACGCCAGAAACAAAGAATATCGTGAGAAGTACGATCTCTGCGTATCCAGAGCAGTATCCAACCTGGCAACCTTGTCAGAATACTGCCTTCCATATGTAAAAACCGGAGGAACCTTCATTTCCTACAAATCCGGAACCGTCCAGGAAGAAGCCGATCAGGCCCAGAAAGCAATAAAGATCCTGGGAGGAAAACTAACCTCAATCACCTACTTCGACCTCCCCGACTCCGAAATCTCCCGCTCCCTGGTGACCATAACCAAACAAACTCCCACCCCCAAACCCTACCCCCGCAAAGCCGGAACCCCGTTGAAAACCCCACTGGGACAATAAAATTTTACCTCAATTAAATAATTATTACATTAAAATATGCTAGAATTGCAAGCACTGCAAAACAACACTTGCAATTCTGGCATATTAAATCAGGCAGAGTACAACACAACATTACTTCCATTTTAATAACACTAATAATAAGAAAATAACAATTTTCCTTCCACCAGGAGCGAGGTGGGCTCCGTCCCTCTCTCCTCTGCGTTCCTATTCTATCCACCTCCCACACACAAACATCACAAAATAATCACACTTTTATCCTAATTTCATCACAACTTCATCATAAACTCATATATATAGAGATGCCCCCGGGTTCCCCCCCCATTCTCTGTTTCACCTGAGGGCATTTTCTATATCTATATAAAGGAGGAGAGCACATTGATTGAAGTAAACAATCTGGTCAAACGATATGGTGACCATACGGCAGTTGACCACCTTTCCTTTAAGATAGAGAAAGGCAAAATCTACGGATTCCTTGGACCGAACGGTGCAGGAAAATCCACCACAATGAACATGATAACAGGATACATCGCATCCACGGAAGGGACAGTCAAGATTGACGGACACGATATCCTCGAAGAACCGGAAGCAGCAAAGAAATGTATCGGTTATCTGCCAGAGCAGCCGCCAGTCTATTTCGATATGACTGTCCTGGAATACATGAAATTTGTGGCAGATCTCAAGAAAATCCCAAAAGACAAGAAAGCAAACATGATCGAAGAAGTCATGGACATGGTAAAGATTTCCGACATGCGAAACCGTCTGATCAAGAACCTGTCAAAAGGTTACAGACAGAGAGTCGGTCTTGCAGAGGCGATCATGGGTTACCCGGAAGTGATCATTCTGGATGAGCCGACCGTAGGTCTTGACCCGAAACAGATCATCGAGATCCGAACCTTAATTAAAGAATTAAAAAAGAAACATACTGTTATCCTCAGCTCACATATACTTTCTGAAGTAAGTGCAGTGTGCGATTACGTGCTGATCATTTCTCATGGAAAACTGGTAGCCAGTGATACCCCTGAGAATCTTGGAAAACTGGCAGAGGGTTCCAATACACTGGAAATGCTCATTAAAGGTGAGAAATCACAGATTAAACAGGCTCTTGAGAATATTGAAGGAGTCAATAGCGTAACGATTGAGAAAGATGAGAAACAGAATCTCTGGAGTGCGAAAGTTTCCACAGAAGAGCAGAACGATATCAGAGAAAAAGTATTCTATAAGATGGCTGAGATCAACAGCCCGATTTATGAGATGAAGTCCAAGAAAGTATCGCTTGAGGAAATCTTCCTTGAACTTACTGCATCTGATAAAACGGTTTCTGCAGGAGAAGTTCAGAATACATCCGAAGATACTGATGCCGGTAAAGCAGATGAGACAAACGTGAAACAGACATCAGCAGAAACATCAGAACAACAGAATAATGATAAAGGGGGAGAAAAATAACCATGACAGCTATATATAAAAGAGAGCTGAAAAGTTACCTGACATCCATGGTAGGATATTTATTTATCTTTTTCATCCTTGTACTGGGCGGAATTTATTTTTCAGCATATCAGCTCACGGCAGCATATCCGAAATTTGAATATACTTTAAGTGCGATTACCTTTGTGTTCCTGATCGGAGTACCGATCCTGACTATGCGTGTACTTGCAGAAGAGAGAAAACAGAAAACAGACCAGCTGCTTCTGACAGCACCTGTTTCTGTAGGCGGTATTGTAATTGGTAAATATCTTGCGCTGACAACTGTATTTGCTATTCCAATGGCAGTTATGTGTACTTATCCGCTGATCATGTCCAAGTTTGGTACGGTAGAGCTTGCATCTGCTTATACAGCTGTTCTGGGCTTTTTCCTTCTTGGATGTGCAAACATTGCAATCGGCGTATTTATGTCCGCTTTAACTGAGAGTCAGGTGATTGCAGCAGTACTTACATTCGTTCTCTTATTTGCATTTTACATGATGAACGGTATTTCCTCATTCTTCTCCCAGACATCCATGTCTACATGTGTGGCATTTGGATTACTGATTCTGGCAGCAGCGATCATTATCTATACAATGATCAAGAATGTTCTGATCTCAGCAGTGATCGGCGTGATCGGAGAAGTGGCACTGGTTATCGTTTATGTAGTAAAATCCAGCATTTTTGAGGGCGGTATTCAGAAAGCTTTGGATGTATTTAACCTGAGTGGACACTTCGATAATTTTACAAGCAACATCTTTGATATAAAAGGAATTGTATATTTTCTTTCCGTGATCGCAGTATGCTTGTTCCTTACAACACAGTCTATTCTGAAGAGACGCTGGAATTAGTGGGGAGGTGAAAGAAAATGAAACTGAAAGAAAAGATGAAAAACAATAATCATAAGAAATTTGACAAAAAGAAACTGGTTGGTACCATCAGTAAGAAGCACATCAAAAACGGTTCTTACACAATGGTCATGTCAGTAATATTTATTGCAGTAGTTGTAGTGATCAACATGATCGTAAGTGCGATTCCAACCAAATATTCAGAAATTGATATCAGCAGCCAGAAACTCTACAGCATTGGCGATGATACCAAAGCAATGCTGAAAGATCTGGACAAAGATGTAACGATCTACCAGATCGCACAGAGCGGATCAGAAGATGAAACCATTGCAAATCTGCTTAAGAAATATGAAGATGAATCCAAACATATAAAAGTAGAGCAGAAAGACCCTGTAGTAAATCCTAAATTTGTAACTGAATATACAAGTGACAATCTTTCCTCAAACAGCCTGATCGTTGTATGCGGAGACAGAAGTAAAGTCATTGACTACAACAATATCTATGAGAGCACAATGGACTATCAGACTTACAGCTATCAGACCACTGGTTTTGACGGCGAAGGTCAGATCACAAGTGCGATTGGATATGTAACATCTGAAGATCTCCCAATCCTCTATACACTTGAAGGACACGGCGAGAAAGAGATGGATTCTACCATCAAAGAAGACATTGAGAAAGCAAACATGGATATTCAGTCCCTGAATCTCCTTACAGAAGGAAGCGTTCCGGATGACGCAGACTGCCTGTTTATTGATTCTCCATCCACAGATATTTCCGAGGATGAAAAGAATGCTATCATCGATTACCTTGAAAATGGTGGAAAGGCAATGATCTTCTCTGATTACGCAACAGAAGATCTGCCAAACTTTGACGCGGTTTTGGAGAACTATGGCGTTCAGAGAGCAGATGGAATCGTATTTGAAGGTGATAATCAGCATTATGCAATGCAGATGCCATATTACCTGGTTCCAACTATAAACAGCACAGATGCAAGCTCTGAGACAGCTTCCGGCGGATATTATGTACTTGCACCATATGCACAGGGAATCAAGAAGATGGATGATGTAAGAGATACCGTAACAATTAACAGTATTCTCACCACATCAGACCAGGCATATTCCAAGACAGACCTCAACAGTGATACTCTGGAGAAAGAGGACGGAGACGAGGATGGCCCGTTTGATCTGGGAGTAAGTATCACAGAGACTCTGGATGATGACAAAGAAACTCAGATTGTTTACTATTCAACTTCCAATCTGATGGAATCACAGGTGAACCAGATGGTATCCGGTGGAAACGAAAAGCTGATCATTGAGTCTCTGAAATGGATGACAGACACAGAAGACAGTGCAACAGTATCCATTCCATCCAAGAGCCTGTCCGTATCTTATCTGACACTTACAGATTATGACGCTGCATTCTGGAAGATCTGCACTATTGGTCTGATCCCTGGATTCTTCCTTGTTGTAGGATTTGTAGTCTGGATGAAGAGGAGAAAAGCTTAAATGAAGAATAAAACTGTAAAAATGATTCTTGCAGTTGCAGTTCTTGGTATCTGCTGCGGGGCTTACGCAGGTGTAAAAACCTACGTAGCCCATCAGGAGCAGAAAGAATCGGAGGAGGAATCCGAAGAAAGTACCACTGTATTTACTGCATCAACAGACGATATCAAATCTCTGGACTTCATGGTTGATGATACAGAGACGACATTTGAAAAAGATGATGACAGCTGGGTAAAAAAAGATGAAACAGATTTCCCGGTAAACCAGAGTACACTGGACAGCGCAGCATCCTCCGTTGCTTCCATCGACTCAGACAGAGTTCTGGAGGATGTAGATGACCTTGCAGAATACGGTCTGGATTCTCCGTCAAACACGATCAAGATCGTGACAAAATCCGATGAGGAAGACGGCGATGATACAACAACTACATTGTATGTGGGAGATGAAAACTCATCTACCAGTCAGTACTATGTAAGAAAAGACGATGATGAGAAAACGGTATATCTGGTAGATTCTTCCTGTGTAGAGCCATTTACCAAATCATTGAATGACTATGCTCAGATGGAAGACTTCCCTGCAATCTCCAGCACAGATACTATTACAAAGATTTCTGTAAAAGGAGATAAGTCCTACGAATTGACGAAAAATGCAGATACAAGCGTATGGTCAGTCAAAGGTAATGGTGATGAGGAAAAAGCGGATTCTGCTACTGCAAGTTCTCTGGTAACTTCATTTGGAAGCATGGCGTATAATTCTCTCGCAGACTATAATTGCAAAGACAAGAGCGAATATGGTCTGGATAAACCATATGCAACAATCACTGTAGACTATCAGGAAGAGGTTGCTGCTGATGACACGGACGAAGATGCTCAGGACGATACAACAGACACAACAGATTCTGAGACAGCTGATTCCGGTGAGACAGTAGATGAAGATGTTTCATCTGCTGAAGAGACCAGTGATGATACTGAGCAGGATGCAGAAACTGCCGCAGAAGATGCAAGTGAAACTGCAGATACAGAATCAGATGAAAGCGTGAATGAAACTACGGATGAAACATCTGGGGAGGAAGATACTGACAGTGAAGATGCAGCAGTTGAAACATCAGAAGATACAGCTTCTGACAGTACAGAAGGCTCAGACAGCGCATCAGGGGACGAGGATTCTTCAGAAGAAAAGACCAAGATGGTAGACAAACAGCTTACAATTCTGGTAGGAAACGAAGCGGACGACAGCGACAGATATGTCATGGTAAATGACAGCAACGAAGTCTACATGATGTCAACAGATACCCTGTCAGCATTCATTGATAAATCAGAAGAAGACTTCTGGGATATGACAGTAAGTTATGTAGCTTTAAATAATCTCGGAAGCCTCAAAGTAAACTATCAGGGTAGCGATTATAAAGTAAATGTTTCACGTGAAACATCTACAGATGATGACGGAAATGATACAGAAACAGTAATCTATAAACTTAATGGTTCTGATCTGGATGAAACAACATTTACAACATTCTACAACAAACTGATCAACATGACAGCTCAGAAACGTCTTACAGATGAATACGAACCTGACGGTGATGCAGAATTGACAGCTACATTTACAGAAGAAGACGGTGATACACTGGAAGTTTCATATTACAGCTATGACACAAACTATTACGCAGCAGTGGTAGATAAAAAAGCATATCTCGTAAATAAGATGAATGTAAAAGAACTGTTCACAGCATTTGAATCCGTTACCGGAGTAGAAAAAGACAGCTCAGATGAGACAGATTCAGAAGAAGCAACAACAGATGATACGAAATCGGATTCAACAGATACGTCAAGTGAGAGTGTAGAAGAAACAGAGGACAGTACATCTGAAACAACAGACACAACAGATACAACAAATGATTCTGATACATTCGAAGAGGAGAACGCAGATTCTCAGGAAACGGAAACGAACAATACAGAAGAGTAAAAGAAAAAACGAATCTATAAAAAGTGGAGCGACATATGGAAGTAAATTTTGTATGCCGCTCCACTTTTGTTTGATTAGTCTTAAATAATAGTTACATATAAGGATTAAAAGAAGATTTTAACCTGTTCAAGAAATGTCTCCGGTGCTTCCACATGTGGAAGATGCTTGGTTTCTTTAAGAACAGAAACTTCAACAGCCGGATTGGAAGCACAATAATCTTCAGTAATAGTCTTACCATTTGTTTCCGTTTCGCCCTCAACAATATAAATGCTGTTATCCAGTGCCTTGAGTGCGTGACTGATATTAATATTCATATACTTGGACGCAAGACTGGAATACAAAAATCTGGTATAGCATCCGCCCCTGTGAGCTGCCTCATAATAAGCATCTGTCATCTGAGTATCTACATGGAATGGATTATAATACATCTTTTCAATAAACAGATTATTTACGTTATCCCGTGAAACGATCATATGATAGATCAAGGTTCCGAAAATCGGAATTTCCAGGACTGCCTTTAACAGACGGTCTTTTCTGTTCGGCATCTGCTTTAACTGAGTCAGACTTGGTGGATTTACCAGCATAATCTTGTTAAAGAGTTCTTTCTCGTTATGACAGGCCATAATAACAAAAGAGCCTGAGAATCCGCTTGCGATCACATCTGTTTTCTGACCAATTACTTTTTTGATAAAATCACTGATCATCTGAACATAAACAAAATTTGTATAGGTAATG
>OLNH01001477.1_pt1 | contig 11837 bp, 10 predicted proteins | sample 1643101 | NCBI WGS metagenome assembly OLNH01 (sample SAMEA3136758, study PRJEB25190) | human gut metagenome | biome: human gut; feature: human-associated habitat; material: faeces | place: Austria | collected 2013
ATGAGCCGCTGATCGAGTTTATTCCGGTTGCCAGACAGGAGCTGGTTGTGATCGTTCCTCTGGGGCATCCGCTGGCTGCAAAGGACGAGGTGCGACTGGAGGATACGATTCCTTATAAGCAGATCATATTTAAGAAAAGAAGTGGTCTGAGACAGATTATTGACGGACTGTTTGAATGTATCGGGCAGACGCCGGATGTGGCTTATGAGATTGACGAAGATCAGGTTGCTGCGGGATTTGTATCCAATGGATTTGGTATCTGTGTGGCACCGAATATTCCGATCCTGCAGTCACTGAACGTGAAGATCCTGCCGCTGGTTTCTCCAAGCTGGCAGAGGAACTTCTATATGGCAATGCTGAAGAATGTGTACCATCCTCCAGTTGTGGAGGCATTTAAGAAGTATGTGATCGAGCAGGCACAGAAAGAATGGGATTATAAGACAAGCTAAATACAAAAAGACCGTTTTTATATACAACGTTGCATCTTCGTAAACACATGTATATAAAAAACGGTCTTTGTTTCTGTTATTGTAATTTTTTTTTGCAAAATATTACCTGCGCCGGATTATGCCTTTTTCCAATTTGAGAAAATATCAGCGGAATCTTTCAGAAAATCATAGGAAATTTCTATTTCTTCATCTGTCACTGTTTTATTTTCATCCAGGATCGGCCATGGATCGCACCCTCTGGAAATTTCTCCTACCTGATCCATGGTGAAGGAATTTCCGCAATTCTGGCAGACCAGCTTATCGCCTTCCTGTTTATAATATCCTTTGCCGGAATCATAGCATATCTGGCAGGTGTTAAACGCTGTGCGTATGGTTCCTGTAGAATCTTTTACTGCGATCACTTCCATTTCTGTGCCATCTACATCTACCGGGTAAAAGTTTGCATTTTCAGACAGTTCATCTGTCGGAATGACCAATGCATTGCCAGAAGTTACTTTTGTTACCTCATTTGTCGTATTTTCAGAAGTTTCTGCTGTTGTTTCTTTTCCGCATCCTGCAAATGCTGTGATCAGTATCGCTGTTGTCATGACTGTTGCAATTATTTTTTTCATTGTTCTGTCTCCTCATATTAATTATTTTCTACATGGATTTTCCCTGTGATCATTCCCATCCAACAGGTATAAGTATAAGTTCCTGCCTGTTCAGGTGTGAATTTTATTATGTTTTTTCCCTCTGTAAAAGTATGCTCCAAGCCGAAATCCTGCAGGAGTATCTTGTAATTACATCCGTTGATATTGTCTTCTGACGCTTCAATCTCCCACTCTACCGGCTCACCTGCTTTGACAGTGATATTCGGATATTTGCCGGACTGAAGCTGGCTGTAGACATATTGTGTCCCGTTCTTTTCAACTGCTGTATCTCCTGTTTCCTGTGAACCCGCATCTGCTGTTCGGGATATCTGCAAAGAATTCAGACCAGTCAGCGCAGTTCCTTGTGTCATCATTGAAAGCCCCATGACCACAATTAAAATTGAACCTGCCTTCAGTACCAGACCTGTAAAGCGTTTTCCAAGAAAAGCTACTGCAGAGCCAAATCCCAACATCAGAGGAACTGTGCCAATGCTGAAGCAAAACATGGAAAATGCACCTGCCAGTGGATTTCCGGACGCCAGAGCTATAATCTGTACAGACTGTAATGGTCCGCATGGCATAAGTCCGTTGCACAAACCTATAATAAAGGGAGTCTTTCTCTTATTTCCTGCCTTTTTATATAAGAGAGGAATTCCAATCCGGAATTTTCGAAGCCACGGAAAAATCCCCAGCATATTAATCCCCATGACGATCATAACAGCTCCTGCTGCCAGTTTCAGGATTCCCTGGATCAGCGATGAGGTCTGCAGATCTGTGCCAAATCCGGCCAGTCCACCGAATGCCCCCAGGATTCCACCGACTACTGTATATGAAACCACCCGTCCTGCATTGTAAAGAAAAGAATTTCTGAACATGGCTTTTGAAATTTCCTCAGACACATTTTTCTGCAGTGTCTGGGACAGATTGATGCCTCCACACATAGCGATACAATGTACGGAAGTGAACAGCCCGATCACAAACAGCATTCCATAACTCATTCCCGAATCTGCAAGTGAAGCAGGTACAAGATAGTTAAGAAGCCCAAAATACTGTAATATTCCAAACAGTATTGCGATCAGCAGAATTTCCCCGATTGACTGCAGTATCTTCTTTTTGCCGGACAGCTTTTCATAAGATGCAGAATACCCCATTTTGTCTATAATATCTGTAATATGCTTTAGCGATATCTGATCCGGATCATAGGAAAAAGAGGCTTCACCTGTCTCGTAGCTTACGGATATATCTGTCAGACCCGACTCTTTTTTTAACTTATTTTCTATCCTTGTCTGGCAGTTTATGCAGGTCATTCCATCAATATATATTCTTGCCTGTTTCATGGTTTGTCCTTTCTTATGACATAAAGAAAACTGTAACAATAGATTTTATGTTTCTATTATTACAGTTTATTTATTATCATATTATTTCGATAGGAATTATATAGTAGTTTTTTACTGTCGTCAACCATGGAGTACGGAATTTCACAATTTTTTCATTTTTACATAAAAAAACAGAGACTACTCTCCATAACTGATCATCAGGCTATGTAAAGCAATCCCCGTTATTGTATTCCTTAATTATTTCTCATCCATAGTGCGGAGTCTGTGTACAAGTTCTTCGCAGATCTCCAGTTCATTCTTGCCGTCTGTTTCAATGATGATGTCGGCTGCTGCTTCATATTTGGCACGGCGTTTCTCCATCAGGTCTGCGATGAACGGAACGGTCTTGTTGTTCTCGATCAGCGGACGGTCGTGGTTGTCTTTGACACGATCAAGGATTGTCTCCGGTTTTGCTGTGAGGAGAACGACACGGCCATTCTTCTTCATCTCTACTACATTACATTCTCTCATTGGAGTACCACCACCGCAGGAGATTACTACATTGCTGCGGGACTGCATTTCAATGAGAAGATTTGTCTCAAGGTCACGGAAGTACTGCTCACCGTATGTTTCAAAGATGTCGGAAATACTCATTCCCTGTCTCTGGGCAATGATCTGATCCATCTCTACAACGTCCATGGCAAAGACATTCTTAAGGAAATCGGAGATTGTAGACTTTCCCGCGCCCATGAAACCGATCAATACGATGTTGTAGTTGAAAAGCTTTCTTGCCTGGATACGTTTACTGTTGGTACGAATGCATTCAAATACATCTGCTACTTCATCTTTGTGGCGTCTGCCTTCCATTCTGTTCTCAAGCCATTCTTTCTGTTTCGCTTCCTGCTCCGGCTGTAAGATCTGAAGTCCGTTGGCTTCTTTATATGCCATGATGTCCTCTACGATTCTGTTTCGCATGATAAGTGCGTCCAGAATGATTTCATCACACTGTCCAAGACTCTCTCTGAGTATTTCTAACTGATTCATATCTTTTTCCTCTGTCTTTCCTATACTGTGGACTGTCCATTGTTTAAAGCTAATGGACTTCCTGCTTCTTCGTCCTCGTAACCTACTAACTCCACAGGCGTTGATTCGGGCAGTCCCTGTCCTATAACCTTAACTCATCGTCTAAAGTCAATGAGATTACGGTAAACTTTCTTTCAAACCAGGGTAAAGACTTCATCCTGACTTTACTGTTAATCTTTATTATATCAATGCTTCTTTAGTATAGCAACCCTTTAAATCATTAAATTGTCGCATTTAATTCATAGAATATTTCTATTAATTCGCCAATTCATTCTATTATACCTATCAGACTGTATGGATATCAAAAGCATATCATCCTCTGCATTTATATGTTTCAGTTTTATCTCCTAATGAAAAAATCCATGAAACACTTTTTCCACATACCATTTAAAGCTGATCTTCTCCACTGATTTCTCGGCATAAACCGGATAGGAATCAATCAGTTCTCCATTCAGATAGTAGGCAATGCGTCCCAGTTTCTCCCCTTTTAGAACCGGAGCGCTGACCTTTGGTGGAATTTCCGTCTGACAGATTACGCTTTCGCCTTTTTTCAGGAGTATTTTCTTATTACGGTCATCTGATGTGACGCTGCATTTACCCCTCAGATAAACTAATGTTCCGATATCCTGATTGCCTTCTACCCCGTCTGCAACCAGAATTTTCTCTGTCTGCGGCTCCTGCCAGTAAGTTTCATAGTTATAATTGTAAGAACCGTAACTTAACAGTTTCTTTGTGTCACTCCACTTGTAGGTTTTGTGATTCGGCCATCCACATCCCAGAAGACTGACTACGAATGTCCTGCCGTCTTTTTCCCAGGCACATACATAACAATAGCCCGCCTGAGAAGTATAGCCGGTTTTTCCTGCAAGAACTCCGTCCATCATATCTAATAGTGCATTGGCATTATGTACGGAAAAACTCCTCTTCCCCGTAATCTCGGAAAATGTATAATCTCTGGTCTGGGCGATGTGCAGGAATGTCTTATTTTTAATTGCATAGCGCATGATCAATGCCAGATCTCTGGCAGTTGTGTGATGTTTTCCATTTTCATCTTCCGCATCCAGACCGTTTGGGGTGATAAAATAGGTATCCTTACATCCAATCTGGGCTGCTTTGCGGTTCAACATTCTGGCAAATCCCTCTACAGACCCGCCACAGTGCTCTGCTATGGCAACTGCCGTGTCATTGTGACTCTTAAGCATCAGAGAATAGAGCAGGTCTTCCAGATAATACTGCTCCCCTTTCTGCAGGCCCAACTTTACTTCCGGCTGAGAAGCCGCTTTCTGAGAGACTTGCACGTAATCATCTCCAGGGGAACTTTCCAGAGCTACGATACATGTGAGTACTTTTGTTGTGCTGGCGTTTGCCAGAGGTGTTTCGCCGTCTTTTTCATAAAGTACTCTTCCGGAATCTCCATCCATGAGGACTGCAGATAATGCGTGCAGCTCTGTTGGTTCTGGTTCTTCTACGACAGGTGTCATGTCTACTGTCTGGGGTATCTCGTATGTTTCCCCTCGCGCGGAAGCATAAGTCTGCGTAAACAATAATACCGCCGTCACGATCGTGACAGCGGCAATATGTCTGATCTTCATACTCCACCTCACATGTCCTGGCAACTTATTGCATTAACGTTCCTGCAAACTTATCAATGCCTATAAAATAATTTATGCCAACATGTCCTGAATATGTCTATTGTTTTTTATCCATTATAAGTGCGGTTCCATCGTGCACTCAGATGATAGGCACCCTCTCTCAGAGTATAAAGTTCTTTCAGATATTCAGTTGTTTCAGGGATGGCTTCTCTGTAAAGCCTCTCCAGTTCCGGCATTGGTGCTTTTGCCTCTTCCAGCGCTCCCTCTGTCATAAAATGTTCAATCATAGAACCTATGGATCTTCCTCCGCATCTTAAAAGTTTTCCTACAATACGGCGCTTTCTGCCGTGGTCATCGCATACCATGAAGTTTGTAAGGATTTTCATCATTTTCATGGAAATATAGATATTTACTGTTTTCACAAGTGGAATGGCTCTGTGGATCACTTTTGCGTATTCCACCTTTGGGATGATACCGCAGGCAGGATAATAATGATCCGGATCTTTGCCTGTTTCTTCCATGAGAACACGGTCAAATTCTTTTTCCAGAACAATGTGGGGGATTACGCCTTTTTCTGCCATCTGATTTACATACGGATGGCATGCGGAATCCAGCATATAGTGGCATCCAAAACCAAGCAGATAAGCAAGCAGTGCCTCGTCATTATTTCTGCGTACCTGTCGCATTCCTTCTTCAAAAAATGCTCTGGCCTTCTCCCGATGCATATTGACTCCGAACTGTGTGACTGGATTTTTGGATATCATGTAGTAAAACAGAATATCCGGTCCGTGCAGACCAATCCTGTAGAGATCTCCGTGTCTGCGGATCAGCGCTTTCATATCTGATGGCAGTCTTCTATATACTTCTTTTCCAAATAAATCATGTGCATATGTGGTCGGCATAACCATTTCCCCTTCCTGTATCTCTTCAAGTTCTTGTGTAAATTGTGCCCTATACAGTCATATCTTTTTTGTAACTATTCAGTTTCTTCACAGTTACGAATCGAAAATCATACATCCAGCTTTAACTGGATTTCTTCTTCTGCTTCTGCCTTGAAATCCTCAATCTGAACCGGATCAGGTACCGGCAGGGATTCCAGATCCTGTACACCAAAACAGCGCAGAAACTCTTCTGTGGTTCCGAGCAGAATCGGGCGGCCCGGGGCATCCAGTCTTCCCAGCTCTCTGACCAGATTATATTCTACCAGCTTGTTGATGGCATGGTCGCATTTTACCCCTCGGATCTTCTCAATCTCTGCCTTTGTTACTGGCTGTTTATATGCGATGATGGATAAGGTCTCCAGCATAACATCTGTAAGTACCGGTTTCTGAGGATGCAGTGCGATATTGATCAGATATTCATAATATTCTTTCTTTGTACACATCTGGAAAGAGTTCTCCAGTTCTATGATCTGGATGCCTCTGTCCTCTTCCTGATAGCGATCCATCATGTTGCGGATGATCTTTCCTGTCGTCTTCTCATCCACTCTGATAGCTTTTGCGATCTGTGACAGTTCTACAGAACCGCCCATAGCAAAAAGTATAGCTTCTATAGCTGCTTCTGTCTCCTTAATCTTCACTCAGTCTTCCTCATTCCTTATCCTTTTATTACACATTTCTCTTTTGTAGATCACACCTTCTAAAAAAGGAATTGCAGTTACTGTTCTGCACTCTCCTGCTGAACCTGTAAATTTCCCTCTGTACTCTGTGATTCTTCTTCTGCAAATTCTGTAAGATTCTTCCAGGTATCCGGATCTGTTTTTACTTCGACAGAAATATCATCAAACAAATTATCCTGTTCCACATGGATATGTCCCATTTTGATCAGTTCCAGGATGGACAGGAATGTAACGATCACCTGTACTCTGGAACTCTGGCTCTCCAGAAGATCCCGGAAGCTGAACTTCCGGTGCGTGCGGGCAAAATCTCTGACCTCTATCATCTTATCAGAAAGACTGATCTCTTCTTTCTCAATGGTACCGAATTTGCTTCGGATCGGGTCGATCTTGTCCTCCTGTCTGCGGATGATAGATTTGTAAATGGCATTCAGTTTCTCCAGTGTGATCCCTGCAAGCAGTTCTCTGGGATCTACCGGCTCTCTGTACTGAGCAACCTCATCCGGTATGGTAGGATCTTTAAAGAATACATTAGCTGCATCATCCATTTTATCTTTTAATTCATAGGACATGAATTTATACATTTTGTATTCCAGAAGTTTCTCTACCAGCTCTGCACGCGGGTCTTCCTCTTCTCCTTCTTCATTTACCTCTTTCGGAAGAAGCATCTTACATTTGATATCCAGCAATGTGGCTGCCATGACCATGAATTCACTCATGATGCCCAGATCCTCACGTTCCATGGCATGAATATATTCCATGTACTGGTCTGTGATCTCCACAATAGGGATATCATAAATATCTATTTTATTTTTTTCGATCAAATGCAGTAACAGATCCAGCGGACCTTCAAACACTTCCAGTTTTACCGGAATTCCCATAGTGCTGTACTTTCCTTTTCAAATATATTTCGCAATATCATGCATTTCATGCCAATAACATCCAGATTTCCTGACCATTTCTCTGCCTTATTTTTTCAGCATACAAGGCTTGATATCCACGATCAGCAATTCTCTTGGATTATGAATCCGAACCGGAATCGTATGTTCTCCTGCCCCAGCGCTTACCAGCATATGCTGACTGTCTCTGTGGAAATCTCCGCAGCAGAATGCAGGAAACGGCTGGAGCTGAGGAGAAAGCAGGCCTTTATGTCTGCCAAGTCTCACGATCCCGCCGTGATAATGACCACTCAGAGTAAGATCCGCTCCCCAGTCAAAATAGGTATTGCCGTATTTCGGACTGTGTGCAAGCAGGATATTCAGAGTGTCTTTCGCCGGCTCCCCGATCAGTTCTCTGACTTCTTCGGTATGAAGCTTTGGAGAAAAAGGCTTCTTATAATAAATCAGGGGAATTTCCAGGCCATGAATGATCATCCTGTTTTTTCCGACTTCCAATTCACAGAACTCATTATGCAGAATATGGATCCCTTCTGCTTTCAGTCCGCTTTCGTATTCCTGATAATCCTCTGCGATCTCATTCTCTTCAGGATTACTTCTGTACAATTTGTACTCATGATTTCCCAGTGCATAATAAACCGGATACTGTGCTGCAAGTCTCTTCAGAAGCATTGTTGCTGTTTCCATAGTTACAGGATCATTTCTGACGATCATGTCCCCTGCAATAAGGATTCCATCCGGTCTGTATTTATCAATGATTTCGAGAAGCTTTCTGTTCTCATGGCCAAGTTCTACGCCATGAAGATCTGCAATAACTGCAAATCTGACTCCTCTGGCATCTTTTATTTTGTCTGAATGAATCGTATAATGTACAGTTTTGAATCTTTTCATGTAACCTTTTCCTTTAAAATTTCAGATACTGGTCAAGCGGATATTCACAATTGAAGCAGGGGATTTACTTTCCAAATCCACAGTTCGGGAATGTACAGACATCACAGTTCAGGCAGAGTCCGCCTTCCCCGAGATGATTGATCTCCTCTGCTGTGATCTCGTCATCTGCCATCAGTCTCGGCAGGAGCAGGTCAAAGATGGTATTCTTCGCATACATCACGCATCCCGGCAGTCCAAGGATCGGAATCTGTTTTCCGTCTTTCTCATAATAAGAAACCAGCATCATAGCACCTGGAAGTACCGGTGCACCGTAAGATACGATACGGGTTCCTGTTGCTTTGATCGCACCTGGAGTTCTGTCATCCGGGTCAACACTCATACCGCCGCTGCATACCACCACATCGGCTCCGTCTTCAATAAATTTCAGGATATCTGCTGTAATCTGTTCCATGTCATCTCCGGGCATAGTCTGTCCAAGAATCTCTGACGGGAATCTCGCAAATTTATCCTTCAGTACAGGGGTAAAAGTATCTTTGATCAGACCTTTCTGCACTTCACTTCCTGTTGTTACGATTCCGACTTTCTTCTTCTTATATGGAAGAATGGAAAAAATGGGCTGCTCTCCTGCTGTTTCTTTGGCACGATCCATCTTTTCTTTCTCGATCACTAACGGGATGATCCTGGTTCCTGCAAGCTTGTCCCCTTTCTTTACAGGAAAATCGCCATGGCGGGATGCAATCATCATCTCACCGAGTGAATTGACTGCTACCAGCGCATCTCTGCGGATTTTCAATACGCCGTCAATATCTGCGATCAGTTCGATCTTTCCTTCTTTTATATCTGATCCATGCATGGTATCTGAATCTCCGGCACAGATCTGGTAAAGAATCTCTGCACCTTCATTCTCATGAAGAATTCCCTCTCTCTTCTCCCACACATATAAATGTTCTTTTCCTACTGAAAGTAAAAGCGGAATATCCTCTTCTCTTACAATATGTCCTTTCTTAAAAAGCACCCCTTTTTTTACATCTTTGATGATCTGTGTGATGTCGTGGCATAAAATATGGCCGACTGCATCTTCTGTACGGATTTCTTTCATTAATATATACCTTCCTTTATTGTTTTTGCTTCCCGTAATTACCCATTTGGATTTTATTATACATCCTGTCAGTATCTTTTGTCAAAATTGTTATAGTTACTGTAATTCTATTCCCCATATCTTACAGTCTCTGGTTCCAACAACTGCATAATTATCATACACTGCCGGAGATGCCTCAATCACACCCTCACTGACAGATACTGTATCTTCCAGTTTTCCGGTTTTACCGTCAAGAAGGCGGATATCACCTGTGCTGTTGCAATAAAGAACCTTACCACTTCCGTCTTCATTATAAATACAAACCGGAGAAGACCATGCATAGGAAGAAGAATCCTCCCATGCTTTGGAACCGTCAGATTTTTTCAGACAGGCAAGAACTCCGGAGGCATTGTCAGAAGTCTTGGATACTGTCACATATATGTAATCAGAAAGGCTGTTCTTTCCACATGCAATGGTTGACTGGACTCCTCCGGAAACACCATCGTCTGTATAGCATTCATAATCTGTATGCCAGATGATTTCTCCTGTTTCTGCATCGATTTTCCAGATCGGAATGGTTGCAGAATCATAGCTTCTCCATCCAAGACGGAAAGAAGTACTTACATACAGATACAGATGTCCGTTCTCGATTTCCAGAACAGGTGTAGAGTTTGAATCATCAAGAGTATCCTGTACCCATACAAGCTGAAGCGTATTCATGTTCAGGCACATCAGATTTCCTCCATTGTCAGTCATAAATGCATATCCTTTATAAATTGCCACACTGTCTTCCATTCCGATCCAGAATGATTCTGTACTGCTTCTGGTTCCGTAATAACGCCATTTTACGGTTTTTCCTGGCTGAATAGATAATGTACCATTGTTCTGATCATATTGTGTATTCAGTTTGATCAGATACATAATTCCGTTTTCTCCAGGATAGATCAGAGTGTCTGTTTCCGCATCCACCAGCGCTGACCCGTCAAAAAAGCTCAGACTTCCTCGAAGTGAAAACTCATCATTATCTCCAAACGTATACATAACACTGCAGTCCAGCAGATTCACGACGAATACTCTTGCAGTTCCCTCATTGCTATTGTATCCGGCGCCAACATACATGATCGGATATCCTCTTGGATCCAGAGCTCCTGCCCCCTTAAATGTATATCCAAGATACAATGGGTCACGGGTCTTTTCTCCTGTTTTCAGATCCAGAAAATATACATATCCATCCATGCAGGCATAAATCACTTCAACCAGTTCATCATCTGCTTTGGCTTTTTCAGTCATATTCATATGTGCCTTGACCTCTTTGGGCCATTTTCTCATAAGCGGCTGTCCGGTCCATCCGCTTCCGGTCCAGACTGCACTGCCGGAAGAAAGAGAACCGGTATCTGCAGACCACAGCTTGTTAAGTTTAAAACTGGTCATATTGGCATAACCATGTGTCGGATTATCACGAAAACTGTTTCCACGGAATGTGACAATTCCATCCGCATCTGTGTAATCTTCTCCAATGTTAAAAGAAATATCTGCATCAGCTTTGTAATCTGCAACATTTTCAAGTATACTTCCATCTACTTCAATATTTGTATAACTGATGAGATTTTCCGGTCTGGTTGAGTCTACACAGTGCGGTTCAAAAGGAATCTCTTTGCTCTCTTTCATTTCAACGATATCTTTGGATTTCTTTTTGCCTTTTGTTTTTTTAACTTTTGTTTTCTCTACTTTTGTCTCTTCTGCTTTGGCAGATAATACTTCCCTTGCATTTCCACTGCCAGTCTTTTTACCGGACAAAAAAATCATGCTTCCTGAAAGTACAAGCAATAGTACCAGAATGATGATTCCGCCAATCTTAACCTGTGGTTTCAGACGAAAACTTCTGCGTTTCCGTGCTCTTTCCTGCACGATCGCTTTTTGAAGATGTTCCGGTCTTGCGGATTTTTCCTTGTGTCCACTTTCCCTAAAAGGTGTCTTTCTCTTTTGGTTCATACTTTTCTCCTTAAAAATCTAGTCAGGCAGCTAAAATCATGTGCTTTGCTCCTTGCTCATTCCGCCCCTGCCCTGATGTCTGTAAAAACAGTTTATCATACAACGCCTGATATAGTAAACAATAATATTCGCTCAGCATCTGCAACTGCAAACATCAGGCTACTGTTCACTCCGTTCTCAGTAACAATATTATAGCAATCTTTCCATACCCGGCAATATGCTTCGCAGGATTATCACCCTTCTACGACAACCGAATTCGGGCAAAATATACCGCAAAGTGGGGCGTGCAGATTGCG
>OLNH01001481.1_pt1 | contig 11795 bp, 3 predicted proteins | sample 1643101 | NCBI WGS metagenome assembly OLNH01 (sample SAMEA3136758, study PRJEB25190) | human gut metagenome | biome: human gut; feature: human-associated habitat; material: faeces | place: Austria | collected 2013
TACAACAGTAAGTGTAAAAACAGGTGATGATGCACTAGTAGGAACATTAGCAGGACTAGCATTATTAAGTATTGCAGGAGCTAAAGTTCTTAGAAAAAAAGAAGATTAATAATTAACTAGAGATTTCTAAAACTACTGCTTATAGTAGTTATGAAATCTCTTTTTATTTAAATATATGTAGTGTATAATTTTACTAATCATTGTAAAATTTTACTATTTGTTTAGTGATATAATATGTGTAGATAGAAGGAGTAATGAAAAATATATTTGTTTTAAGCTCATTTTATTAGAATTGAATATATTGTTGTTTTTAATAATTTGCTTTAAATAGGTTTAGTTATTCATGTTAAAAGGTTGAGTATTAAAAGTGATAAAATATTGATAATTTCATTTTTTTTCAAATTTAATAGATTAGATTTAGTATTTTTTGTAAGAGTTAAATGATATAATAATTATATGATCTACGCTTATAATCAAGTGATTTTGATATTTTTAATTTAAATGAAAAGGGGGAATTATTGAAAATAGGAGTTAGGATAAATATAAAAATTATTGGGGAATGTAGTTTGTAATGAGTTATATTTATATGGGTTTAAAAATTAATGGAGGTAAACGTTATAAAATCACTTGTTTTATAAAATATTAATGGGGAAGAAGTGTTATAAAGCGATGATAAACGTGAACAAATTAATTAAAAAGACCTTGAGTTTTATTGTTTGTATATGTTGTATGGTGAGTTTATTGTCACAATCTATTGTAGTAGGCGATGCCTTGAATTTAGATGATGAGATGAATATTGCTGGTGATGGTGATGCTTATGCACAATCAACAATTGCAACAGTTGGTGATGTTACATTTTTAAATGATGGAAATTATCAAACTGTTTGGTCAGCACAAACATCTATGGCATATGCAGGAATTAAGTTACATAATAAATATAGTATTGATAAGGTTAGAGTTGTTTTTAAAAATTATGATGAAAGTTATGAAAATCAATTAAGTTTTAAATTTTCATATTATGATAGTATTACTAATCAATTTGTAGATTTGTATAGTGGAACAAATTATGATGAAAATAATGATACAACAACTGTTGGTCATAAATGCTATAGTGAATATGTATTACCAGAAGCAATTGTTACTAATGAAATTAAAGTGACAATTACTAGTAATAATAGTCAAGATATGGCAATTATTGCAGAAATAGAAGCATTTGGACAAGAATATGATGAATCTTTAAGTCCAACTAATTTAGCACTTAGAAAAAAAATCACTGCATCAAATACCGATTATGAAAGAAACCCTGAAAGAATTGTTGATGGAAATAAAGGAAACTATTGGGATGGTGGAAAATACGGTGATAATGGTCAATATTTTATAATTGATCTAGGTGAAGAGTGTGTTATTGAAGAAATGAAAGCAACACCTGTTTTAGAAAAGAATCGTTACTATTTGTATTATATTGAAGTAAGTTTAGATGGTAAAAATTGGCAAAAAGTTGCTGATCGTAACGAAACTTATGGAACAGTTGATGCTTTTGAAGATGAAACATATACTTTTGATTCTCTAAATACTAGGTATATTAAAGTTACTATGACTTACAATAATGCCAATCAATCAGTACATATGGCTGAATTTGAAGTTTGGGGTTTTGTGGCTAGTGATGATGAAAATGTTGCTTTGCATAAAAACGTTTCAGCTACTAATTCAGATAATGGAACAGTACCTGATGTAATTACTGATGGTTCAACTACAGGAGAATTCTGGGATGGTGGTGCGGCATCTGAAGAATCGCCACAAAGTTTTATTATTGATTTAGGCAGTGGTTATTTTATAAATAAAATGAAAGCTTATCCATATGTCGATGGAATTAGATATTATGAATATAATATTGAAGTGAGTTTGGATGGGGCAAAATGGCAAGAAGTAGCTAAAAGAACTGCTGAAGATGGTTTAGCATATGCTGGTGAAACATTTGTTTTAGATCAGCCTGTCAATGCACGTTTTGTTCGAGTTAATATGACATATAATTCTAAAGTTATTGTTGAACCAACGAATAAAAGTGTGCATATGTATGAATTTGAAGTTTATGGAAAAATTGATCCTGATTATCAAGCACCAATTGGTGATCCTAGTGATCCTGAAAATATTGCTTTTTCAAAACCAGTAACAAGTCATTTAAATACGAAAGCAATTAATAATATTAATGACGGTTTTGATGTTACTTATTGTACAGGTGCATTTGCACCAGCTTATTTTGATATTGATTTATTAGAAAATTATGATTTATCAGAAATAATTATCAAAGTACCAGTAAAAGAAGGACGTTATTATTATTTTAGTATTTATGGCAGTGTTGATGGTTCTAATTATGATCGTCTTTATAAAGAACGTAGCAAAGATACAGCTGATAATGATGGATATAAGATTGATTTAACGAACTTAGAGAATTCAACTTATCGAATTGTACGTGTTTATTTAGAATATGTTAGTGATACGAGTACTTCGTTGTTATCTGAAGTAAGAATTCATGGGAAGGCTACAAATGAAAATAAAGAAGTACTAAGAACAGGAACAATTGATGAAATCTTAGGTATAGAACCATATGATAAAACAAGTTATGCTACAGAAATTACTGAAGCAGAAACAATAGAAAATGTATATGGCATTATTGATCGTAATTTAGGTGAAAAATATCGTGATTGGTTTACTTTTAAATTAGCAAAAAATCCTAAACAAGAATACGCTGAGTATGATTATTATACTGTTAGTAATGCAAATGATAAAATTTTAATTACAGGAAATGATGGTATCTCATTAGCAACAGGTTTAAATTATTATTTAAAAAATTATTGTAAAGTTAATATTTCTGAGCAAGCTAATCAAACAAAGATGCCAGATAAACTTATTAAGGTAGACAAGACAATTTATCAATATACACCTTATGAAATTAGATATGGTTTTAATTATTGTACCCTTAATTATACTTTTTCATATGCTGATGCAAAGATGTTTCAAAAAGAGTATGATTGGTTAGCGTTAAATGGAGTTAATGTAGTTTTAGATTTAGCAGGACAAGAAGCTGTTTGGATTAAATTTTTAATGAATTTTGGTTATGATTTTGATAGTGCTAAAGATTGGCTTGCGGGACCAACGTATTATGCATGGCAATTTATGGATAATATGGAAGTAATTGGTGGACCGGTATCTGATGAATGGGTAAAGGGACGCTTGGAAATGGCACGTGAAAATCAAAGGTGGAAAAATTCTTTAGGAATGCAGACAGTGCTTCAAGGTTATGCAGGAATGGTACCAAACAATTTTACTGATTATCAAGATGTTGAAATTTTGGAACAAGGAAATTGGTGTGGTGTACCACGTCCAGATATGATTAGAACAGATGGTGAGCTTTATGATCAATATGCAAAATTATTTTATGAAGCACAAGAATGGGCATTTGGTAAGACAAGTAATTATTATGCTGTTGACCCATTCCATGAAGGTGGAAAAAGACCATCTGATTTAACTGATGATGTTATTTCTAGAGAAGTATTAAATTCACTTTTGGAATATGATCAAGAAGCTGTTTGGATGGTTCAGGCTTGGTGGAGTAATCCAACTAATGATTTGTTAAAAGGAATGGGTGATGATCGCGAAGATCATGTAATTATTTTGGATTTAAATGGATTAAATGATGCCTATGATTCATATTGGGATAAAACTGAATATAATGGTACAGTATTAGAAAGTGATGAGTTTAATTCAACTAGTTGGGTATGGTGTATGCTTGAAAATTATGGTGGTAATCCATCAATGGATGGAAGACCAAAAGAAATTATTAATCGAATTAATAAAGCATCTACTCAAGCTGAACATATGAAAGGGATTGGATTTATTTCAGAGGCAACTTATGATAATCCGATGATATATGAATTGCTTTTAGATATGGCATGGCAACAAGATACTATTGATTTAGATGATTGGCTAGATGAATATGTATTGAGGCGTTATGAAGATTATTCTGAAAGCGCACGAGAAGCTTGGGATATTTTATTGAAGACTGTTTATAGTCGAAGTGGTAAAACAACTGATGTTATTGCAAGAAGCGATCCTAGTTTAGTGCAATATGGTTTACCATACACTGCTAGTGAATTAGAAGAAGCATTGGAATTATTGTATAAAGATTATGATAAATTATCTGCAAGTGAAGCATATCGTTATGATTTGACTGAAATCATGCGACAAGTAGTAAATAATTATGCTGTTGTAAGATTAGGTGATTTAAAGACGGTATATGATGCTAAAGAAATAGATAATTTTAAATCATTAAAAGAACAATATTTAAATGCAATTGATCTTTTAAATGAAGTATGTGGAACACAACAAGATTTATTGATTGGTGAATGGGTAGGTCGTGCCGTTGATTGGGCTAAAGATACTAATAGTGACGATTTTGCCCATGATTCAATGATTATAAATGCTAAAACATTAATTACTGTATGGGCTCCTTCAACAACTTTAGGTACTTATGCTTATCGCAATTATGAGGGAATGATTAATGATATTTATAAAGTTATATGGCAAGCATATTTGGATCAAAGTGAAGAAATATTAGAATTTGGTAGTGCTAAAACTAACTTAGTTAATTATCATGATTTATGTATGGATTGGATCTATGCTGATTGGGATTTACAAAATTATCAAAGATATGCTGATAATTCACCTGAAAATGTAAAAACAGTTGTAGAAAGAGTAATTAATGAATGTTCTACTTATGTAGAAGTACCAGAAAATGTTGGTAACATGGCATTAGAAAAAGAAGTTTTTGCTAATCAAGAACGTCCTGATAGCCCTGGAGCTCCAGGTGGTGGTTATGCAACAAATGTAAATGATGGAATAGTTGATACATATTGGGATGGTATTGCTTGGAATGGTGAAGTTACACCATATATCATCATTGATTTAGGAAAAGATTATTTAATTGACCGTATGAATGTTGTTAATTATTGTGATGGTAAACGTTATTATGATTATGATCTATATGTAAGTAAAGATAATGAAACATGGCAAAAAGTAGCGAATCGTAAAGAAACATATGGAGAAGCACCATCATTAGTTACTGGTGATACATATGAATTTAGTGCTGATCAAATAACTGCGCGTTATATTAAATTGGTAGGGTTGTATAATTCAGCTAATGAAGGTTTCCATGTAAAAGAATTACGTGCCTATGGTAATGAAATAACAGATAAAACAGCATTAAAGATTGCACTTGATTTAGCTAATGCAATTACTGATGAAGATTTAGAAAATGTAGTAAAAGCAGTAGCTGATGAATTTAAAGCTGCTAGAGATGAAGTTAATGCAGTTTATAACAATGCTAGTGCAACTCAAGAAGAAATAAATAATGCATTTGATCGACTTGCAAGTGCAATGCATATGTTAGACTTTGTAAAAGGTGACAAAACAGCATTAAAAGCATTTATTGATAAAGTTAGTGGACTAGAAGCTGATAAATATACAGAAGCTACATGGACGCCATTCAATGATGCATTAGTAACAGCAAATAATGTATATAACGATGAAAATGCAATGCAAGAAGAAGTAGATGCAACTTACAAAGAGTTAGTAACAGCATTCTTGAACTTAAGATTAATTCCAGATAAGAGCTTATTAGAAGATTTAATTAACAAAGCAGAAGGATTAAATTTAGCTAGCTATAGTAAAGCAACAGTTCAAGTTGTAAATGATGCTTTAGCAAATGCTAAAAACGTATTAGCAAATGAAAATGCAACTCAAAAAGATGTAGACAATGCCAAAGCTACATTAGAAAAAGCAATCAATAGCTTAGAAGCTAATGTAAATACACCAGCAGATAACACAGTAAGTACACCAGTAAATAATGGTGATACAACAGTAAGTGTTAAAACAGGGGATGAAAGCTCTGTAGGAGTGTTTGTGACAATTTCATTATTGACTGTAGCTGGATATATAGTATTAACAAGAAAAGAAGATTAATAAATAATAAGAGATTTCAAAAAAACTATTGTATGTACAATAGAACATGAAATCTCTTTTAAATTAAATTTACTAAATGCATCAAATATATTATAAAGGTACTCAAAAGAGTACCTGATGTTATGAGTTATATAGTTGTTTAAAATATTAATTAAGTATTTTTTCATTTTTGTTAATTGTAATTATAATTATTAAAGAAATAATCATAATACTACCAGTCAATACAGTATTAACTGAATCTCCTGTTTTTACAGATGTTGCTATGTTATTAGATGTTGATGAACTGTTTTCGTCAATAAATGTTAAAACTGTATCAGCAATATCATATCTAATGTTTGTTGTTAAATTACGAGATAGTGAAGTATAATTTAGTACACCTTTTTGTGTTGCAAGATCTAGAACAATATTTCCTTGTTCATTAACACTTACTTTTTCAACATCAATATTAATAGGGTTATCCACTGTCCCAAAAATTCCTTCTGATGTGACATTACCAACTGCTAAACCACTAGCATCTGTATTGTATCCAGTAATTTTAAACATTTCTGGTGTTAATTTTGTAGAATCGACCTTTTTGCCATTCATATTAATTTCAATAGAAGTTATTTTTTCTCCGCTATTTGTTACAGTAGCAATTAAGTTGTAAGTATATGTATTGGCTTTATCTACTGGTTGAGATACTTGATTACTAGCTAATTTAGGTTGATATGTATTAGTTGATGTTGATAGTGATTTAAACCAAGTGATGGTATCTAATCCGGTATTAGTTGATGCATACACATCTCCGTTTAACATTTTTATCCATGACCAATGTCCACTACTATAAGTTTCATCAGGATAACTAACATTTTCAATTAAACCACAATATACATCACCATCTAATCCGTTTGTTTCACGATAATTTTTAATCGTATTATAAGCTAATTCTGTCCATTTATAATAAATAGTTGGATCATTATAACAATGAACCATAAAAATTGGTACGTTACTTTTTGCGATATTTTCTAGCCAAATATTATAATTATTTAAATATTGATCATAATCATTAGGTTTTTTAAATGTTTTTCCATCAGTATATGGATCATTAGCATCTAAATATTCAGTAGTATTACTATAATCACCACCAAGACCTTCGATATATTGGTCATTTTTAGCAATTGCAGAACAAGAAATTAAAGCACCTGAAAAATAATTACCATACGTAGCTAACATTCTTTGAGACATTAGTCCACCAGCTGAAAGTCCAGAAATAAACACTTCTTTAATATTAAATTCATCAACTGCTTGATCAATAATGGCTTTTGCTTGTTGGGTATAATCATTGTACCAATAATCAGGTGCTTGGAAAGCTAATACATATGCACCTTTAAAAGCGCTTTGTAACTCGTCAGTTGTGTATGTAACTGCTAAACGATTACCAGCTAGTTGAGCATAGTTATTACAAATGCCATCAACCCCACCTTCACCATTTCCATGAAATACTACAATTAATGTATCTCCAGATAGTGGTTTGTAAATTTTTGAAGCTATGCTTGTATAATTTCCAGCACTTCCTTCAACATTACTATAAGCTTCAAATTGATCTGTTTCATAATTAACATATCCAAATGTATTTGCAGTATTTACATTTTGGATAAATTCACTGTTTATATCTAATGCATTAAGATTAGATGTAAACATTGTTGCAATTAACATTGCAGAAATAAATGATAATAAAAATTTTTTAATTCTTTTCATAATAACCTCCTTTTCGTGTTTACTTTAGCATAGGAGAATATTCATTTATTGTTATATATTTGTTTTAATCTTCATTAATTTTTATATATTGTTTTTTTCGATATTGTTTTGGGGTAATTTTATATATTTCTTTAAAAATACGATTAAATATTTGAATATTTGCAAATCCGTTATTTAGTGCAATTTCAACAATGGTATTATTTTTATATTTTAAATCTGATAAGCAATGTTCTAAACGAACATTACGTAAATATTCAAAAATTGTAATACCGGTTTTCTTTTTGAAAATATTTGATAAGTATGATTTATTATAATTAGTAATAAGTGCTAGTTTATCTAATGTTATTTTTTGCTGATAATGTTGATTAATGTATTTTATGATAGAAATAACTAATTCATAACTTTCATCATCATGTTTTTCTTTAATATAAAATCCATCAACAATTAATTTCTCAGCTAAGATTTTAATAATTTTTAAAACAATAATATGTGCATCCAATAAGTTGTTTTTTTCATGAGCAGTAACTAATTTAAATAAATAATCAATAATTTCTTTACTAGCGTCTAAATTTGTTTTTAGACTAAAACCATGATCTTTACATTTAGGACAAATACTATCTATATAATCTCGATCAATCAATAAAACAATTCCTTCTAATCCATTTTTAACATCTATATCGTGAATTACTCCTGAATTGACTAATAAAAGTGTCCCGGTTGGAGCAATAATTTTTTCATCTTCCATACATTGTACCTTTAATCCTTTTACAACATAGGTAATCTCGATGCTATTATGCCAATGATAATCGATATAATTGTCTTTATCGTGATGGGTGTGAAGTAAAGTATAAAATGTATTTTTTGAATAATTAATTCTTTCATGCTTACGCACAACTATACGTTCTCTCATTGTTTCTTACTTTATTCCTTTCGCATATAAACTTTTTTAAATATCAATAAATGATATAGATGTTTTTCGTAAAAATAATATCATGTATTACGTGATTCATAAAGTTATAATAAGTAATTAAACACAATATCTTATTTAAGTTATAGTTTGCAAATTTAGTTAAATTAAAAATGTAACCGTATACTATTGACATTTTGGTAAATATTTTTTATAATTTAGACAGTTAAATAAGTTGTTAAATAGTGTGTAACTAGTAATGTAGGCATTAACTATACTCAACCTTAGAAAGTTTATGACTTTGTAGGATTAGTATTTGTTAATGCCTTTTTTAATAGAAATGCGCGCTTTCTATTAAACATTAGCTAGAAATTATTTGCAACTTAATCGTGAAAGGAGAGAAAGCATGAAAAAAACATATAAGCGAGTGCTTGCAACTTCTATGTCAGCTGCACTTGCGATGACAAGTATGGTTCCAGCATTTGCTAAAACAACTGATGGTAGTATTTCAGCACGTGAAGAAAAAAATGCTGAACTTTCAATGAACCTTGCGACACAAGGAATGGTTTTATTAGAAAATAACAATAATGTTCTTCCAATGGCATCAAGCGGAAATGTTGCATTGTTTGGTGGAGGTGCAGTAAAAACTGTAAAAGGTGGTACTGGATCAGGTGATGTTAATCAACGTAGTGTAACAAGTGTATGGGATGGATTTAAAAATGCCGGATATAATGTTACATCTGAAAGCTGGTTGAATGAATTTGAAGCATATTATGATGAAGAAACAGGTGGTTCATCTGGAGGTCTATGGGGATCACCTAAAGTAGAAGATACACTTATTAGTGATGCTCAAATTGAAGAAGCAAAACAAGATGGAACAACTACAGCAGTTTATGTAATTGCGCGTAATTCGGGGGAATTTGCGGATCGATTAGATGCAGAAGGTGATTATCAATTATGGGGTAATGAAGAAGAAAACTTGAAAAAAGTGGCAGCTAACTTCGATAATGTAATTGTTGTATTGAATGTTGGTGGAATTATTGATACTAAATTCTTCCATGAAATTGAAGGCTTAGATAGTTTATTACTTATGTCACAAGCTGGTATGCGTGGTGGTGACGCTGTTGTAAAAGTATTAAATGGTGAAGTTACACCATCAGGAAAGCTTACAGATACATGGGCAGTAAATTATGAAGATTATTCTTCATCAGAAGGCTTTGGGGCAAATGATGAAAATGTTACACAAGAAGACTATACAGATGATATTTATGTAGGATATCGTTATTTTGATACATTCAATGTAACACCTGCATATGAATTCGGTTATGGTTTATCATATACAGATTTTAATATCGATGTTAAAGATGTAACTGTAGATGAAGAAAATGTAACAGTAGATGTAAGAGTAACAAATGTTGGTGAAAAATATGCAGGAAAGGAAGTAGTAGAGGTATACTTCTCTGCACCAGATGGGGCTCTTGAAAAACCATATCAAGAATTAGCAACATATGGAAAAACAGACACATTAGCTCCAGGTGAATCACAAGAGTTAACATTGTCATATGCAACTACTGAAATGTCTTCATATTATGAAGATTACGCTTCATATATAATGGAAGATGGAGATTATGTAGTTAGAGTTGGAAATAGTTCAAGAAATACAAGCGTAGCAGCAGTAATAGGTTTAGATTCAAATGTATTTACTGAACAATTGAGCAATCAAATGGTACAAGATGAAGAAATAGACACTTTATCAAATGAAGGTGCTACACCATATACATATGAAGGAGAAGCTGAAGAAATTGCAAAAGCTGAAAGATTTGAACTTGATGCAAATGCAATTGAAACAGTAAATAATGCTTCAGAATATGATGATGAAAGTGTAATCTCATATGTTTATGAAGGCAGTGATTATACAGTAGTGGATCAAGAAGCTAATCCACGTTATACAAAAGCTCCAAGTGGAAACAATACAACTCCAAGTCAGTTGATTGAACCATATGAAGAAACTATTCAATATGTAGAAAAAACAAAAGAAAATCCAACGTTATTAGATGTATATCAAGGAACAGTAACAATGGAAGAATTACTTGCAAGTCTTTCTGTTGAAGAAATGTCTTACATTGTTGAAGGACTTGGATGGGGTGGCGGAAGCGAACCCGTTGTTGGTGCTCAAGCAAATAGTGTAAAAGGTGCCGCAGGTGAAACTACATCTAGATATTATGAAACAAGAGCGATTCCAAATACAGTATTAGCAGATGGACCAGCAGGAATTCGTATTACTCAAAGTTATACAGAAAATGGGACAACTTATTATCAATATTGTACAGCATTCCCAATTGGAACATTAATTGCACAATCTTGGGATAAAGATGTTGCAAAACAATTTGGTGAAGCTATTGGAGAAGAAATGCTTGAAATGGGTGTAACTATGTGGTTAGCACCAGGTATGAATATTCATAGAAATCCATTATGTGGACGTAATTTCGAATATTATTCAGAAGATCCATTAGTAGCAGGAGTAACTGCCGCTTCAACAACATTAGGTGTTCAAAGTAATGAAGGTATTGGTGTAACTATTAAACATTACGCAGGTAACAATCAGGAAAATAATCGTAATGCAGTTAATAATACAATTACAGAACGTGCTTTACGTGAAATTTATTTAAAAGGATTTGAAATTGCAGTTAAGACTGCTAATCCAATGGCTATTATGACATCATATAATTTGAATAATAGTATGCCAGCAGCTGATGATTATGATTTATGTACAGATATTCCTAGAGGAGAATGGGGATTCAATGGATTGATTATGACAGACTGGGGTGGAGGACAATCAACACCAGTAAACTCTATGCATGCTGGAAATGACTTAATCATGCCAGGTGGATCTTCAGCATCAATTGCAGAAGCAACTGGAGTAACACTTCCATTAGGAGATTTACAAAAAGCAACTCGCAATGTATTAAATGTAATTATGGATTCAACACAATTTAAGAAAATGGGTGCTGAAAACGGTGTAGAAGTAGAAATTGGTAAATTTACTGAATCTGCAGGATTAGGATTATTCTTAGATGTAACAAAATCAGAAGTAACATCAGTAAATAAAACAGCATTGCAAATCGCAGTAGAT
>OLNH01001482.1_pt1 | contig 11777 bp, 5 predicted proteins | sample 1643101 | NCBI WGS metagenome assembly OLNH01 (sample SAMEA3136758, study PRJEB25190) | human gut metagenome | biome: human gut; feature: human-associated habitat; material: faeces | place: Austria | collected 2013
GCAGTCAACGTGAGCATAGTGACGAGCGTCGGTCTGATACTCAACGTGAGCGGAGTTGATCGTGATACCACGAGCACGCTCCTCAGGAGCCTTATCGATGTTGGCGTAGTCCATGAAGTCTGCGTCACCCTTCAGAGCCAGGTACTTGGTGATAGCAGCGGTCAGAGTGGTCTTGCCGTGGTCAACGTGACCAATGGTGCCGATGTTAACATGCGGCTTAGAACGGTCGAACTTTGCCTTTTCAGCCATTGGAATATCCTCCCTTAAATTAGGTTTTGATATTGGTTACAACAGTCCTGCTAATACAGAATTGCATTGCAAAACTATTCTACTAGATTCCACCTGTAAAATCAAGTGTTTTACAGGAAATTTTGCCGGAGCTACACTACCCCGGCAAAATCTTTATCCGTTTTTCAACGATCAGCCCTTGGTGCGGCCTGCGATGATCTGATCAGCGATGTTCTTAGGCACCGGCTCGTAGTGAGACGGCTCCATGACATACTGGCCACGGCCCTGAGTCTTGGAACGCAGGTCGGTGGCGTAGCCGAACATCTGAGCCAGAGGAACGAATGCGTTGACACGCTGGGTGCCAGCCATTGCCTCCATGCCCTGGATCTGACCACGGCGAGCATTCAGATCGCCGATGACATCGCCCAGATACTCATCGGGAACGATGACAGCGACCTTCATGATAGGCTCGGTGATGATAGGATCAGCCTTGCGCATAGCATCCTTGAAGGCCATAGAACCTGCAATGGAGAAGGCCATCTCAGAGGAGTCGACCTCATGATAAGAACCATCCCACAGGGTGACCTTGACGTCAACGACAGGATAGCCTGCCAGAACGCCGGACTTCATAGCACCCTGGATACCGTTGTCGATAGCCGGGATGTATTCCTTCGGGATAGCGCCGCCAACGATGGCGTTGACGAACTCATAACCCTTACCGGGTTCGTTGGGCTCGATCTTGATCTTGACGTGACCGTACTGGCCCTTACCACCAGACTGACGAGCGTACTTGGTCTCCTGATTGGCCTCCTTGCGGATGGTCTCACGGTAAGCGACCTGAGGTGCGCCGACGTTCGCCTCGACCTTGAACTCACGGAGCAGACGGTCGACGATGATCTCCAGATGGAGCTCGCCCATGCCGGCGATGATGGTCTGACCAGTCTCTTCGTCGGTGTAGGTCTTGAAGGTAGGATCCTCTTCGGCCAGCTTTGCCAGCGCGATGCCCATCTTCTCGTTGCCGGCCTTGGTCTTAGGCTCGATGGCGACGCGGATAACGGGCTCGGGGAACTTCATGGACTCCAGAATGATGGGATGATTCTCATCACACAGAGTATCACCGGTGGTGGTGTTCTTCAGACCAACGACAGCAGCAATATCACCTGCGTAGCAGCAGTCGATATCCTTGCGGTGGTTGGAGTGCATCTGCAGGATGCGGCCCATACGCTCCTTGCTGTCCTTCACGGAGTTGTAGACAGTAGTACCTGCCTCGACCTTACCGGAGTAGACACGGAAGTATGCCAGCTTACCAACGAACGGGTCGGTAGCGATCTTGAAGGCCAGAGCTGCGAAGGGAGCGTCGTCGGAAGACGGACGGGTCTCCTGCTCTTCGGTCTCAGGATTCACACCCTTGATGTCCTCGACATCGGTAGGTGCGGGCATATAGTCAACGATAGCGTCCAGCAGCTTCTGCACGCCGCGGTTCTTGTAGGAAGAACCACAGACAACGGGGACCAGAGTGTTCGCAATGGTCTCTTTGCGGATAGCAGCCTTCAGTTCCTCACGGGTGATCTCCTCACCCTCGAGGTACTTCTCCATGAGCTCTTCGTCGTTCTCGGCAACAGCCTCAACGAGGATGTTGCGATACTCCTCAGCCTGCTCACGCATATCCTCGGGGATAGGCTCGGTGCGCATATCGTTGCCCATATCGTCGTAGTAGACCTCAGCGTTCATATCGACCAGGTCAACGATACCACGGAAGGTATCCTCCTGACCGATAGGCAGCTGGATGGCCACGCCGTTGGCGTGCAGACGATCGTGCAGCATCTTGATGCAGCGGAAGAAGTCAGCACCCATGGTGTCCATCTTGTTGACGTACACCATACGGGGGACTTTGTACTCATCAGCCTGACGCCAGACGGTCTCAGACTGAGGCTCGACACCGCCCTTAGCAGCCAGAACGGTCACAGAACCGTCCAGGACGCGCAGAGAACGCTGGACCTCAACAGTGAAGTCAACGTGGCCCGGGGTGTCGATGATGTTGATGCGGTGACGATTCTTCTTGAATGCAACAGGGTCCTTCTGAGTCTCAGAGTGGCTCCAGTAGCAAGTGGTAGCTGCGGAGGTGATAGTGATACCACGCTCCTGCTCCTGAACCATCCAGTCCATGGTAGCGCCGCCGTCGTGAACCTCGCCGATCTTGTGGTTGATGCCGGTGTAGTACAGAATACGCTCGGTAGTGGTGGTCTTACCAGCATCGATGTGGGCCATAATGCCGATATTTCTCGTCATCTGAAGAGAAACTTCTCTGGGAGTAGCCATGAAATTAACCTCCTACAGAACAGATCAATAACGGAAATGAGCGAAAGCCTTGTTGGCCTCGGCCATCTTGTGGGTATCCTCGCGCTTCTTCACGGCGTTGCCGGTGTTGTTGGCAGCATCCATGATCTCAGCAGCCAGGCGCTGGGCCATGGTCTTCTCACCACGGCTGCGGCTGTAAGCAGTCAGCCAGCGCAGGCCCAGAGTCTCGCGGCGAGCGGGGCTGACCTCCAGGGGGACCTGGTAGTTTGCGCCACCCACACGGCGGGTCTTGCACTCGAGGCTGGGCATGATGTTCTCCATCGCCTTCTCGAAAGTCTCGAGAGGATCGTTGCCGGTCTTCTCCTGAATCATGGAGAAAGCCTCGTAAACGATCTTCTGAGCGACGCCCTTCTTGCCGTCCAGCATGACGCTGTTGACCAGACGGGTGACCATCTTGGAATTGTAAATAGGATCAGCTAAGACATCGCGCTTAGCAATGTTACCTCTTCTAGGCATCTTTCTTCCCTCCTTCACAGAATGATATCATCGGTACTCGAAAGTAATAAAACTCCCGTTGTGTCACAAAGAGCTGACCTTACATAAACTGTTGCCCTCCGCACGTTTCTGCGGACTTGTTATTTATATAATGGAAAGCCGTTTATGGCGGTTCGTTCCTCAATTACTTCTTTGCAGCACCGGCCTTAGGACGCTTTGCGCCGTACTTGGAGCGGGCCTGATTACGGCCTGCAACACCCTGGGTATCCAGAGTACCACGGATGATGTGGTAACGCACACCGGGGAGGTCCCTAACACGACCACCACGGATCAGCACGACGGAGTGCTCCTGCAGGTTATGGCCGATACCGGGAATGTAAGAGGTGACCTCGATACCATTCGTGAGGCGGACACGGGCGACCTTACGCAGAGCAGAGTTAGGCTTCTTGGGGGTCATGGTACGGACTGCAGTGCAGACGCCGCGCTTCTGGGGGCTGTTCAGATCAGAATACTGTTTCTTCTGAGAGTTGTAAGTCTTCAGCAGTGCGGGAGCAGTGCTCTTCGTAGCCAGGACCTGACGGCCTTTGCGTACAAGCTGGTTAAAAGTAGGCATTGGTTTTCTCCTTTCTTAATGATGAACATCGGATGTTTTCCGACTTTTTTGCCGCACTATCCCTGTGTGGGACGCGCAACAGTTATATAATACCCGTTTTCATCAGGAATGTCAACAGTTTTTCCAATATTTTTTTGTTTTATTCGCCGAAAGGTTTTTTGCTGTCTTTTAGGGCAAAAAATCGTTCTCTCAAGCCTCTTCCAAAGGGAGAGCCTTTCGTTCCTGCTTACATAAAAAGAGCCGCCTTCGCGGATACTCTCCACAAAAGCGGCTCTCATATTTACTTTAAGAGAACTGTAACGGGAAGCTTACTGCCGTGCGGCAGCTGCCAGCTCAGCGGCGACCTCGGCGTCGCGCTCTTCCTCACGGCGCTTCAGGTCCTCACGCACCTCCGGGAGACCGGTACCTGCGGGGATGAGCTTACCGATGATGACGTTCTCCTTCAGACCGGCCAGCGGATCGACCTTGCCCTTGATGGCGGCCTCGGTCAGCACGCGGGTGGTCTCCTGGAAGGAGGCGGCAGACAGGAAGGACTCGTTTGCCAGAGCAGCCTTGGTGATGCCCAGCAGCACCTGCTGATACTCGACCAGCTTGATGCCCTGCTCACCGGCGTCGATGCGCTTCTGCAGCTCGGCGTTGATGTTCTCGACTTCCAGACGGTTTGCCAGAGCACCGCCGATGAGGTCGGAAGAACCGGAGTCGGTCACACGGACCTTGCGGCACATCTGACGGACGATGACCTCGATATGCTTATCGTTGATCTCAACGCCCTGCAGACGGTAAACCTTCTGGACCTCGCTGATGAGGTAGTTCTGAACATCGCTCAGACCCTTGATGGCCAGGATGTCCTGAGGATACAGGACGCCTTCACGGGTGATGATGTCGCCCTTCTCCACGCGGTCACCCGGCATCACGCGTGCGTGCTGGGTGAACGGGATGGAGTAGCTCTTGACGACCTCCGCGCCGTTCTCGTCCTTGCCGGTGACCTTGACGACGACGTTCTTCTTGGTATCGTCGTGAGAGACGACACCGGAGATCTCGCTCATGATGGCCATGCTCTTGGGACGGCGGCTCTCGAACAGCTCCTCGACACGGGGAAGACCCTGAGTAATATCTTCAGCAGATGCGATACCGCCGGTATGGAAGGTACGCATGGTCAGCTGGGTACCGGGCTCACCGATGGACTCTGCGGCGATAACGCCGATGGACTCGCCCAGCTGGACGGGCTCACCGTTTGCCATATCGCTGCCGTAGCAGTGTGCGCAGACGCCGATCTTGGCGCGGCAGGTCAGCAGGCTGCGGATCTTCAGCTTGGTGATGCCTGCGGCCTCGATGTCGTTTGCATCGTAGAGGTCGATCATCTTGCCTTCGGGAACGATGACCTTGCCGGTGACGGGGTCGAGGACATCGCCCACGGCATAACGGCCGATGATACGCTCACGGAAGCTCTCGATCTTCTCCTTGCCCTCGTGGATCTCGGAGACCCACAGGCCGTCGGTGGTGCCGCAGTCGATCTCGCGGACGATGACTTCCTGAGAGACATCGACCATTCGACGGGTCAGGTAGCCGGAGTCAGCGGTACGCAGAGCGGTATCGGCCAGACCCTTACGAGCGCCACGAGCGGAAACGAAGTATTCCAGGATATTCAGACCTTCGCGGTAGTTCGCACGAATGGGCATCTCGATGGTCTTACCGGCAGTGTTTGCCAGCAGGCCGCGCATACCGGCCAGCTGCTTGATCTGGTTCATAGAACCACGAGCACCGGAGTCTGCCATCATGAAGATCTCGTTGTCCTCGGGCAGGTTTGCCGCCAGAGCCTTGGAGACCTTATCAGTGGTAGCCTGCCAGATGGCGATGGTCTGGTTGTAACGCTCGTTGTCGGAGATCAGGCCGCGGTTGAACAGCTTGCTGACCTGAGAGACCTGCTTGTCGGCGTCGGCGATCAGCTCGTCCTTCTGGGGCGGGATGACAGCGTCACAGACAGCGACGGAGATAGCGGACAGCGTAGAGTACTTGTAGCCCTGTGCCTTGATGGCGTCCAGCATCTTTGCACACTTGCGGCTGCCGTTGCGGGTCATGCAGCGGGAGATGATGTCGGGCAGGGTCTTCTTGGTCACGCGGAAGCTGACCTCGTACTCCAGCCAGTGCTCAGGGTCGGTGCGGTCGATATAGCCCAGATTCTGAGGCACGGGGTTGTTGAAGATGATGCGGCCGACGGTGGCGTCCACCAGACCGGTGCGCTCCACGCCGTCGATGACCATGGTGCGGCGCACCTTGATGGGTGCGTGCAGGGTGACGATGTGCTCAGCGTAAGCCATCAGAGCCTCGTTCTCATCGCGGAACACCTTGCCTGCGCCCTCTTCGTTCTCACGAACGGTGGTCAGGTAGTAGCTGCCCAGGATCATATCCTGCGTAGGAACGGTGACAGGTGCGCCGTCAGAGGGCTTCAGCAGGTTGCCGGAAGCCAGCATCAGCATCTTGGCCTCGCGGCAGGCATCCTCGCCCAGGGGCAGATGGACTGCCATCTGGTCACCGTCGAAGTCGGCGTTGAATGCGGTACAGGCCAGGGGGTGCAGCTTGATGGCACGGCCCTCGACCAGCACGGGGTTGAATGCCTGGATGCCCAGACGGTGCAGGGTAGGTGCGCGGTTCAGCAGGACGGGGTGGCCCTTGATGACAGTCTCAAGGCTGTCCCAGACCTCGGGCTTTGCGCGCTCGACCATCTTGCGGGCAGACTTGATGTTGTTGGCAACACCCTTCTCGACCAGGTCCTTCATGACGAAGGGCTTGAACAGCTCCAGAGCCATCTCCTTGGGCAGACCGCACTGGTCCATCTTCAGCTCAGGGCCGACGACGATAACGGAACGGCCAGAGTAGTCAACACGCTTGCCCAGCAGGTTCTGGCGGAAGCGGCCCTGCTTGCCCTTCAGCAGATCGGAAAGGCTCTTCAGTGCGCGGTTGTTGGGGCCGGTGACGGGACGGCCACGGCGGCCATTATCGATGAGGCTGTCAACTGCTTCCTGCAGCATACGCTTCTCGTTGCGCACGATGATGTCAGGAGCGCCCAGCTCCAGCAGGCGGCGCAGACGGTTGTTGCGGTTGATGACGCGGCGGTACAGGTCATTCAGGTCGGAGGTGGCGAAGCGGCCGCCGTCCAGCTGGACCATGGGGCGCAGGTCAGGCGGCAGCACGGGCAGCACGTCCATGACCATCCACTCGGGGCGGTTGCCGGAAACGCGGAAAGCCTCGACGACTTCCAGACGCTTCAGGATACGCACCTTCTTCTGGCCGGAGGACTTCTCCACCTCGGCAGTCAGCTCAGCGCTGAGCTGGTCGAGGTCGATCTCCTTCAGCAGGTCCTGAACGGCCTCAGCACCCATCGCAGCCTCGAACTCGTCGCCGTAGCGCTCGCGCATCTCGCGGTACTCTTTCTCGGTCAGCAGTTGCTTCTTTTCCAGCGGGGTCAGGCCGGGGTCGGTGACGATATAGCTTGCAAAGTAGAGGACCTTCTCCAGCAGGCGGGGGCTGATGTCCAGCATCAGGCCGATGCGGCTGGGGATGCCCTTGAAGTACCAGATGTGGCTCACAGGAGCGGCCAGCTCGATGTGGCCCATACGCTCACGGCGGACCTTGGCCTTGGTCACCTCGACGCCGCAGCGGTCGCAGATCTTGCCCTTATAACGGATGCGCTTATACTTGCCGCAGTGGCACTCCCAGTCCTTGGTAGGTCCAAAAATGCGCTCGCAGTACAGACCGTCGCGCTCCGGCTTCAGGGTGCGGTAGTTGATGGTCTCAGGCTTCTTCACCTCGCCATAGCTCCAGTTGCGGATCTGGTCAGGAGAGGCAAGGCCGATTTTGATCGAATCGAAGACGTTGTTTTCCATGAAACGAACCCTTTCTTAATCTTTATAGTCTCGATGATAACAGTTGACGTTGGAAGACCCGCTGCCCTCCCCTGCCCTGCGGCGGCAGCACGCGCACCGCGCAGGGAAACACAGCTTTCTCAAAGGGGCCTTATTATTCGTCGATGTTCACTTCGTCAGAAGCGGACTCTGCAGCGGCAGAGTTGTCATCCTCCAGCACGGAGGGATCATCGAAACCAGCATCGGCGTCCTTGATGGTGTAATCGTTCAGCAGCTCGTTCTCGTTGGCGACAGTCTCGGTGCCGGCAACATCACGCATATCGAAGCCGGTCTCTTCGTCGTCGAAGTTCTGGCGCATATCGATCTCGTTGCCTTCCTTGTCCTGGACCACGACGTCCAGACCCAGAGACTGCAGTTCCTTGAGCATGACGCGGAAGGACTCGGGGATGCCCGGCTGCGGGATGGGCTCGCCCTTGACGATGGCCTCGTAGGTCTTGACACGGCCCTCGACGTCATCGGACTTGACGGTCAGGATCTCCTGCAGGGTGTAAGCAGCACCGTAAGCTTCCAGAGCCCAGACCTCCATCTCGCCGAAGCGCTGGCCGCCGAACTGGGCCTTGCCGCCCAGAGGCTGCTGGGTGACCAGAGAGTAGGGGCCGGTGGAACGGGCATGGATCTTATCATCAACGAGGTGATGCAGCTTGAGGTAGTACATATAACCGACGGTAACGCGGTTATCGAACTTCTCACCGGTACGGCCATCGTAAACGGTGGTCTTGCCGTCGCGGTCCAGCTCGATCTTGGAGAAGTCGATGATGTGGCCCTTCTCGCCCATCAGCTTGGGGAGCTTGGTGGGATATGCAGGAGCATTCTCGCCGTGCCACATCTCGCGGGCGGTATCGAAGGTATCGCCGATGTCAGCCTCGCGGGCGGAGTCGAAGACGGGGGTCATGACCTTGATGCCGCAGGCCTTGGCAGCGTAGCCCAGGTTGACTTCCAGCACCTGACCGATGTTCATACGGGAAGGCACGCCCAGGGGGTTCAGCACGATGTCCAGCGGAGTGCCGTCGGGCAGGTAGGGCATATCCTCCTGCGGCAGGATGCGGGAAACGACACCCTTGTTGCCGTGACGGCCTGCCATCTTATCGCCGACGCTGATCTTGCGCTTCTGAGCGATGTAGCAGCGGACGACCTCGCGCACACCGGGCTGCAACTCGTCGCTGTTCTCCGGGGTGAAGACCTTGACGTCCACGATGATGCCGTACTCGCCGTGAGGCACACGCAGAGAGGTGTCACGCACCTCGCGGGCCTTCTCGCCGAAGATGGCACGGAGCAGGCGCTCCTCAGCGGTCAGCTCGGTCTCGCCCTTCGGGGTGACTTTACCGACCAGAATATCACCGCTCTTGACCTCGGCGCCGATGCGGATGATGCCGCGCTCGTCCAGGTCCTTCAGCGCATCCTCAGAGACGTTGGGGATGTCGCGGGTGATCTCTTCGGGTCCCAGCTTGGTGTCGCGGGACTCGGTCTCATATTCCTCAATGTGGATAGAGGTGTAAACGTCCTCACGGACGATCTTCTCGTTCAGCAGGACGGCGTCCTCGTAGTTGTAGCCCTCCCAGGTCATGAAGCCGATGAGGGCGTTCTTGCCCAGAGAGATCTCGCCGTTGCGCATTGCGGGGCCGTCGGCCAGCACCTGACCGGCCTTGACGTTCTCGCCTACCTCGACGATGGGGCGCTGGTTGATGCAGGTGCCTGCGTTGGAGCGGGCAAACTTGACCAGAGAATAGTTGTCCACGGCGCCCTGAGCGTTGCGCACCTCGACATGGTCAGCGTCCACCTTCTCAACGATACCGTCGTTCTTTGCCAGAACAGCGGTGCCGGAGTCGGTAGCAGCCTTGTACTCCATACCGGTAGCAACGATGGGCTGCTGGGTGACCATCAGAGGCACTGCCTGACGCTGCATGTTGGAACCCATCAGAGCACGGTTACAGTCATCGTTCTCCAGGAAGGGGATGCAGGCGGTAGCGACAGAGACCATCATTCGGGGCGAGACGTCCATATAATCGACCTTCTCGGCGTCGATCTCCAGAATGTCGTCGCGGCGGCGGGCAGAAACGCGGGCGCGCTTGAAGTGCTTGGTCTCGTCCAGAGGCTCGTTGGCCTGAGCAACGACGTCCTCGACGTCAGCGGTCATATACTCGACCTCGTCGGTGACGACCTGGTCGATGAGGCGGCCCTTCTCGTCGTAGGTCTTCTTGACCTTGCGGTAAGGAGCCTCAACGAAGCCGTACTCATTGATCTTGGCGTAGGATGCCAGATAGGAGATCAGACCGATGTTGGGGCCTTCAGGAGTCTCGATGGGGCACATACGGCCATAGTGGCTGTAGTGGACGTCGCGGACTTCGAAGCCTGCGCGGTCACGGCTCAGACCGCCGGGGCCCAGAGCAGACAGACGGCGCTTGTGGGTCAGCTCAGCCAAGGGGTTATTCTGGTCCATGAACTGGGACAGCGGAGAAGAACCGAAGAACTCCTTGATGGCGGCGACCACAGGACGGATATTGATGAGGGCCTGCGGAGTGATGACGCTCTGGTCCTGGCTCTGCAGGGTCATGCGCTCACGGATGACGCGCTCCATGCGGGAGAAGCCGATGCGGAACTGGTTCTGCAGCAGCTCACCGACGCTGCGGATGCGGCGGTTGCCCAGATGGTCGATGTCATCGGTGGTGCCGATGCCGTGGCCCAGGCCGTTCAGATAGTTGATGGAAGACAGGATGTCGGTCACGGTGACGGTGCGGCCGATGAGCTGGTCGTGGTTGCGGCGCAGCATCTCCTTCTGCTCTTCCACATCCGAAGTGGTGTCGAGGATCTTCTTGATCTCCTCAAAAGAGCAGCGCTCGTTGATGCCGCACTCCTTGACATCGAAGGAGAAGAAGCCCTGAGCGTCAACACAGCCATTGGTGATGACCTTGACCTTCTTGCCCTCGACGTTCAGCACGACGATGTTGACGCCGGCGTTGTCAGCGGCCTCAGCCAGCTGACGGGTGATCTTGGCATCCTTCTCGATGAGCAGTTCGCCGGTCAGAGGAGCGACGACGTTCTCAGCGGCGATGTAGCCGGTGATGCGGCGTGCCAGAGACAGCTTCTTGTTCATCTTATAACGACCGAACCGGGACAGGTCGTAGCGGCGGGGGTCGAAGAAGAGCATATTGAGCTGGCTGGTAGCAGACTCCACCGTGGGAGGCTCACCGGGGCGCAGCTTGCGGTAGATGTCGAGCAGGGCTTCTTCCTGCGTGGCGACGGTGTCCTTCTCGAGGGTTTCGAGCAGGACCGGGTACGGCGCGAAGGTGTCGCGGATCTCGGACTCGGTCATGCCGATGGCCTTGAGGAAGTGGGTGACCGACTGCTTACGCTTGCGGTCGATGCGCACGCCGACGGCGTCGCGCTTGTCGATCTCGAACTCGAGCCATGCGCCGCGCGAGGGGATGATCTTCGCGCCGAAGGTTTCCTTGTCGGTCGAGCGGTCCGAGAGCTTCTCGAAGTACACGCCGGGGGAACGCACGAGCTGGGAGACGACGACACGCTCGGTGCCGTTGATGATGAAGGTGCCGCGGGGGGTCATGAGCGGGAAGTCGCCCATGAACACGGTCTGGGACTTGATTTCGCCGGTCTCGTAGTTCATGAACTCGGCGGTCACGTACATGGGTGCGGAGTACGTGTAGTCCTTTGCCTTGGCTTCCTCCATGGAGTACTTGGGGGATTCGAGGCGGTGGTCGTGGAACGACAGGCTCATGGTGCCTGCGACGTCCTCGATGGGGGAAATCTCGTGGAAGATTTCTTCGAGGCCGGAGACGTCGGGGACGTCGTTACGGCCGGATGCCTGGGCGGCGTCGACGCGGGCCTTCCACGCGTCGTTGCCCAGCAGCCAGTCGAAGCTCTCGACCTGCAGGCCCAGCAGATTGGGTGCCTGGAGGGGTTCGCGGAGCTTCGCGAACGAAATGCGGTGGCTGGGCTGTTTGGCGGTGCTGTTGGCAGCCAAAGGGGGTCCTTCCCTGCTGTTACGGTGCGCACGCTTCCTTATCACCCATTATCTGACGCGTCCTGGTCCGTCAAGCGCCTGTTACGACGGCTGGATACGGGTCACCTCGGGCATGATAAGGCGCAAATACTCAGTTTACCGTGAGTCGCATCGCGAGTCAAGGCTGGATGTGTTATGTGCAGGGGTTCACGGACGAGGCCGTGGCCGGTTTCTCCGTCAGGCGCGACGGGCGGCTCCCAGGCTG
>OLNH01001483.1_pt1 | contig 11774 bp, 12 predicted proteins | sample 1643101 | NCBI WGS metagenome assembly OLNH01 (sample SAMEA3136758, study PRJEB25190) | human gut metagenome | biome: human gut; feature: human-associated habitat; material: faeces | place: Austria | collected 2013
AAAGCGTCTGGAAGCACGCGACTTCAGTCGTGTGAGGATAAAGTTTTTAATTCACAAAGTGTATTCATTTCTGTAGGGAGATCTGGTCGGCGTGGTAGCGGCAGTTTCGGCAGGGGGTGCAGGTGCAGTATTCTGGATGTGGGTGACTGCTATTATTGGTTCTTCCACTGCGTTTGTGGAGGCAACGCTTGCACAATTATATAAGGAAAAAGATCCTCTTTATGGAGGATACAGAGGCGGTCCGGCCTGATCTGCTGGTGCCGGTCATGGCGGTGTGCTATTTCATGATCACTTTGTTTATTATTTTTTCAAATATCGGAAGCCTTCCGGGGATATTCAGCAGGATTTTCAGAGAGGCATTTGGTTTTCGACAGATAGCGGCAGGCGGATTTGGGGCAGTGCTGATGAATGGAATTAAGAGAGGACTGTTTTCCAATGAAGCAGGCTCCGGTTCTACGCCTTGTGCAGCTGCAGCGGCGGAATGTGACCAGCCGGTGAAAGCAGGACTGGTGCAGGCTCTGGGTGTATTTGTGGATACGATTGTGATCTGCAGTTGTACGGCAATGATCATGCTTCTGGCACCGGAAGAGCTGAAAGAATACGAAGATGGTAAGAAATAACGTGCTGTTGAGAGTTTGGCATTTTCATGCCAAAACACTTCGCAGAATAGTAGCGAGTGAACAGTAACAATGAGGTCATTTATAGTAACGGCAACATTGACAAATAGTTTGTGTATGAGTACAATAGCAGATAAGTGGTCTCTGCTGTTGTGCAGTGATACCGAATGAAAATATATGAATTCCACTGTATGAGGCAGTCAGGGATGAATTTGGGAATTGTTACTGAGAACAAGGAGAACAGAAATTTGTGAAAGAATCACACAGGAAAGGAATTAGACAAATGAGTAAATGGGAAGCAAATGTCCGTAAAGTAATACCATATACACCAGGAGAACAGCCAAACCAGCCGGATATGATCAAGCTGAATACAAACGAGAATCCATATCCTCCGGCACCTGGAGTGGAGAAAGCATTAAAAGGGATGGATACAGATACGATGAGACTTTATCCGGATCCAACAGCGGGAGATCTGGTACATGCCATTGCACAGAATTATGGTCTGAAAGATGAGCAGGTTTTCGTTGGAGTTGGTTCTGATGATGTTCTTGCCATGAGCTTTCTGACTTTCTTTAATTCAGAGAAACCAGTTCTGTTTCCAGACATTACTTATTCTTTTTATGATGTGTGGGCAGATCTGTTCCGTATTCCATATGAGAGACCGGCGCTGGATGAGAACTTTTATATAAAGAAGGAAGACTATTTCAAAGAAAATGGTGGGATTGTTTTTCCAAATCCGAATGCACCGACCGGTGTGGAGATGCCGCTTGCAGATGTAGAGGATATTATCCGTCATAATCCGGAAGTGATCGTGATCGTGGATGAAGCATATGTAGATTTCGGCGGTCAGTCAGCACTGCCGCTGATTGAGAAATATGATAATCTTCTGGTTGTGCAGACATTCTCCAAATCACGCTCTATGGCGGGAATGAGAATTGGTTTTGCATGCGGAAATGAGAAGCTGATCAAATTCCTGAATGATGTGAAGTATTCCTTTAACTCTTATACCATGGATCGTACTGCTCTTGCGGCAGGCGTGGCTGCTGTGGAGGATCAGGCATACTTTGAGGAGACATGTAATAAGATCATAGAGACAAGAGAATGGACAAAGAAAGAACTGACGGCACTGGGATTCTCTTTCCAGGATTCCAAATCTAACTTTATCTTTGCTACTCATAAGACCCGTCCGGCAGCAGAGCTTTTCGAGGCACTGAGAGAGCAGCATATCTATGTGCGTTACTTCCCGAAAGACAGGATTGACAATTTCCTTCGTATTACGATTGGAACAAAAGAAGAAATGCAGAAGTTTATTGACTTTCTGAAAGATTATCTGAAATAAAATTTAGGAGGCTTTATGGAGGCACTGGTACATTGGTTCTCGCAGAACCTGTCACAATACATTTCACCGGAGGGAGCGGTATTCTTTATTTCCATGATTCCGCTGCTGGAACTTCGAGGAGGACTGCTTGCTGCTTCTCTGCTGAAGATTTCCGCTGCGAAAGCGATTCCGCTGTGTATTATTGGAAATATTATTCCGATTCCGTTTATTTTGCTGTTTATCAGACAGATATTTAAGGTATTAAAGAAAACAAAGCTTTTCAGAGGACTGGTCATTAAAATGGAGAACCGGGCGATGAGTAAGAGTGATCAGGTGAAGAAATATGAGTTTTGGGGTCTGATGCTGTTTGTGGGGATTCCACTTCCGGGAACAGGAGCCTGGACCGGATCTCTGATCGCATCTCTGCTCGAGATTGATATTAAGAAATCATCCCTGGCAATTCTCTGTGGGATCATTATGGCAACTGTGATCATGTATGTTGTTTCTTATGGATTAGTGGGAAACCTGGTACACTGACCGGATCGGGCAATTCTTTGCTTTGATCGTGAAGAGTAATAAGCAGAGTCTTTGTTTCCAATGCGAGAAGAAATAAGAATGACGGGGAAACCAGAGGGGATGCTGGTACAGCGAAAAAAAGCAGTTCAAATGTGTGAGATATTCGTATATACGGATATCAAAGACAGTTGAACTGTTTTTTTGATACAACGAAAAACTTATGAAATCTTCTGTTATATAAAAGTGGTCCGGGCAGGCGTATACCATTGAGAAGAATGATGAAAAAGAATAGTTATATTATAGCAATCCTCTAAAATAATGCATCTTAATCCAGCCCATCAGAGCGTGAAATCCTGCGTCAGATATCTTTGCCGTGCGTTAGCACGTCTGCAGATATCTTCCTTGTCTTTCGCACTCTGCTGAACTGTCTTAAATGCATTATTTACGAGGATTGCTATAATTTTCGCTTTAACATATCTGCATTGGAGGCAAACTTCAATGCGGTTTCTTTTGTGATCTTTCGCTGTTTGTAGAGTTCCAGGAGGCTCTGGTCCATAGAACGCATATGTTCATGTGCAGAAGATGCGATCACACCATCAATCTGGTGAACTTTATTATCACGGATCATGTTTCGGATCGCAGGATTCAGACGCATCACTTCGAAGACCGGAATGGTATGTCCGTTGATATCCGGGATAAGCTGCTGAGAGATAACGGCCTGCAGTACCATGGATAACTGAATGGAAACCTGCCTCTGTTGTGTGGGTTCGAACACATCCACGATACGTCCGATGGTATTGGCGGCACCTGTGGTATGAAGACTGGACAGTACGAGATGGCCGGTTTCTGCGGCAGTCATGGCAGTCTGGATAGTTTCATAATCACGCATTTCTCCAAGAAGGATAACGTCAGGACTCTGGCGGAGAGTGGCACGCAGGGAAACAAGATAGCTCTCGGTATCCGTGCAGATCTCTCGCTGGCTGACGATACATTTGTCATGCCTGTGCAGGTATTCCAGCGGGTCTTCAAGGGTAATGATATGACCCTCACGGGAGTGATTGATACGGTCAACGATACAGGCCATGGTAGTAGATTTACCGCTTCCGGCAGGACCTGTGACAAGAACCATGCCTTTGGTAAAATCAGCTGCTGACATGACATCCTCAGGGATGTTCAGTACATCCGAGTCAGGAAGTTCGAATGCGATCACACGGATAACTGCAGCCAGGGAACCACGCTGACGATAAGTATTGACACGAAAACGGGACAGACCCGGGATGGAGAATGAGAAGTCATCATCTCCTGTTTCCAGAAAACTGTCAAAATTTCGGTCATTTGCCATATGGTAGATCTGGCGCAGGAAGCTTTCTGTATCTGCAGGCATCATCCGTTCTCCATATGTAGAAAGTTTGCCGTCAATTTTAAAGGAAAGCGGGCGGCCGGCGATGATAAAAATGTCAGATGCATGGTTGGTGGTTGCATAGGATAAATATTCAGGTATAGATTGTTCTGTCATTTGGTATCTCCTTTATAAACGGGTTGTCTGGTATCTGGATTCCAGTCTGCTGTAGTGATGGTCTTCCAGGTAAGGATCTCAGGTGTGAGGTCAGACTGGCCGGCCGCATAAGGAATACTGATTTCTATAGAAAGAGACTGTTCATCTGTGCATTTAACGGTGAACGATAAAATCTGTTCTGTCTGATTCCATGCAGCGTCAGGATACTGTACGGTAATGGAGGACATTTTCTTATTGAAGGCAGTCTGATCTTTGCTGCCGGTAAATACTTCCTGCGCATAGGCAGTCAGTTCATGATATTCATTGGTGGCGTTCCGACAGGCAGTGTAATAAGCAGTGGTCTGGTCAAGTGTTAAGCGGCTGGTCTGCAGATCCTGTCTGGAGGTTCCAAGTGTCAGAAGTGCCAGAATTACCAGACAGAGTACTGCGAAGATCGTACACATGGAAGGGATTCCAATTGATAGAAAAGAACTTCTTTTTTTATTCATAAGTGGTCATCCTTTCGTTACTGTTTGCTGGTAACATCCTTTCTGCTGTCATCAGGAAATGCCGTGGACAGCTGATACAGACAGTTCTGCTGTGCATCATAGAAGCTGATATCCGCTGTTTTTTCTGTTTCGAAAGTATTTAGCTGAATATTCATGATGTATCTGGCAGAAGACTCTGTACAGCCGTTCCAGTTGCTGTCGTAGTAATAATGTAGAAGATTGTCTGTAGAGTTACCCGGTTCTCCGAAAATTCTGGAAAAAGAGGAAATCTGTCCATCCCATCCCTCCAGAACTTCTCCGGCGGAAGTTGTCAACTCCTGGATATGATTAAGTTCCCGGGCTTTGGTCCGCTGAGTTTTTGCAGCTGCGAAGATTCTGACACAGGCAGTACAGGTGAGTGCCAGGATCAGAATAGAAAGGATCATTTCTATCAAAAACAGGCTTGATTTAGAATGTGTAGTTAATTTTTGCATTGATAAATTCTCCATATTCTAGGAACCGAAACCGGAATGTAACAGCAGACTGCTTGTATTTCCGTCCGGATCTTTCAGTGTAATGCGGTAAAAACCAGATGTTTCCTGCTGTACCTGAAAATCATTCAGTTCTGCGATATTTGTACCCATCTGGGCAGAGGGAGTATTTCCGGCAGCAGTGAAAAGTTCTTTCAGGTGATGGTCTTTCAGATAAATATAGGTAATGTATTGCTGGCCATTTACAGTATCAGTCATACAAAAGGCAGGGGAACCATCCACAGTGTCTGTGGAAATTGTCTGGTCGCTGTCATGCTGGCGAAACTTTGCGGTTATGTAAGCAGATGCGGTATACAGGTTGTTATTTTCCTGGTTTCCTGCAACTGCGGTGCGGTATGCCTGTGCAGAAAAAAGAATCATGAGAAGCAGGAAAATCAGAAAAAGTCCTAGCAGTACAACTGTAAAAATATTGTCGATGGGGTGTTTGCGGCTGTTGGAGGAGTTCATGACAATCCTCCTTTCCCGGATGACAGTACCAGTACGCTGACAGAAGGAAGAAGGTTGGAGCCGTTAGGCACATATTCAACAACAAATTTATCGGCATCGTAGGAAATGTTGTAATCCTGCAGCAATTCATCCAGACTCTGTGGGTAATGTCCGGTCAGTGCGTAGGTCCGGATGGCACCCTGTTCCAGTGCCTGACGCAGAGAAGTCTGCTCCTGTGTGATGGTTTCTCTGCCTGCATAGGAAATCCCCACATAAAAAATGAGGCAGAGTGCGGCAAGGATAATAACCGGGAGAAAATCGCGGAATTTCCGGTTAAACCGCATGCATCGTGTTTCAAATAAATTCATGGTAATTACCTCGCACAATTTCTGATTGAATGGATAAAATCAGCTTATAAGCAAATTGGTAATGGTGATCTTGTATAATTTCTGATAAAGGTTGCTTCATATCAGTTAACTTACACAATTTCAGAAAGGATTCCAAGCAGAGGCATCATAACTGAGAAAAGAACCAGTCCTACCAGAAGGGAGAACACGATTACAATTGATGGCTCTACAATGGAAATGATGTTTCCGGTTACAGTCAGAGACGCCTCGCGGTATCTCTGAGCCAGTTTGTTCATGACTTCATCTGCTGCACCTGCACGCAGTCCGACGATGATCAGGCGGGCGTTCAGCCCTTCGAAGAGTCCTGATTCAGAAAGTGCATCTTCAAAAAGCATTCCTTCTGTCAGAAGATCGCATGCTTTTTTCGTTTTCTCTTTGATATCCGGACGGGAAAGGAGATTCTGTGCCATTTCCAGTGTGATGATATGGTCCATTCCGCTGTGAATTCCCATGGCGATTGCCTGTGTCAGACGTGCATAGTCTGCGGAAATAGAGATTTCCTTTATATAAGGAAGCCTGCCGGAGAGCTGATGCAGATAAATGCGGCCTTTTTCTGTGAAAAAGAGTGCAGAGAATCCAATAATGATCACCAGTACAAGGATAAGCAGTACAGCAGAATAACGGCTGATCACATTTCCTGCGTTAAGGAGTCCGTTTGAGAATTGGTTCATTTCCAGTCCCATCTGTTGAAAGACCTGACGGAAAACCGGAAGGACTTTTACCAGAAGGATTATGATGACTGCCCCCATCATTGCAAGCATAAGCAGAGGATAGGTGACAGCACTTCGGATGTTTTCGGAAATTTCCAGTTCCTGTTCGTAATGGTCGGAAAGGCTTTTGAGGACTTCATCCAGGCATCCGGTTTCTTCTCCGATATTTACATAAGAGATCATAGATTCCGGGAAGTACCCGGAGTTTTTTAAGGTTTGAGCGAAGGAACCGTTCTGTTCGAAATCTGTCAGCAAAAGCTGGTAGAAATCTTTTCCATTTTGTGTATGACTGTCATCCAGCATAAGCTGTAATCCTTCGGCACAGGAAATACCGGAGTGAAGAAGGATGGAAAACTGCTCACAGAAATGAAAGAGTTCCTCATTGGTTAGTTTGTTTTTTTGACGCATAAATGCCTCCTGAATGTTTGTCAGACTGTACATGGCGTGGTGCGCACGAACAGTCTGTACGAAAATTATATTCTGGTGTTATATTCGGGTGTTGACAGTCTGATATCCGAACAGAATTGCATTGCAGTGGAGCTGCTGAACCAAAACTGGTAAGTTCATTGCTTCAATTGCGAATATCTGATTGATCTTGCTGGTATATTAACGGGTAAACTGTACGCTGTAATTGTCATCGTCCCCTATATATTGCTGAATGGTTTCCGCATCCTGGCTGTTGGAATCGAAGGTCGGATCCATACGTGACCAGGAATCACCGCTGAACTCGATGGCCTTATCTACCCATCCTTTTGAGCGGATATAGACATTGATCCAGGCATGTTTAACTGTGCCGGCGTATCCGATCTGAAGCTTGCAGGGAATGTCGCGTGCACGGAGCATGGCGGTTGTCAGGGCTGCATAGTCAAAGCAGATTCCTTTTTTGGACTGCAAAGTTGCATCGACATCAGGAATGTAGCCGGATTCTACTGTGTCAGCCAGATCATAATCATAGGTAAGATTCTCGACTACGTAATTGTAGATGGCCTGAAGGGCGTCCACATCTGAGGTATCTTCGGAAACAATGGAAAGTGCCAGTTTACTGGATTCTGAGTCCGGTGTGAAATTCACGTACTGATTTGGATAAAGAAATGGCAGAAACTCATTCTTTAAACTGATATCCAGGGTATCTGCGAACAAGGCGGCGTACTGGGAACCGTCAATCTGCTGATAACAGCAGACCTGGTAGGTACCGCTCCCGCTGGAAAAAGGAATGACAGCGCTTTCTCCGGGATCTATAAAATAGGAATAAATAACGCCGTCTTCGGCAGTAAGCTGCACATTCATTTTCAGGTCTTGGGAATCAGAGACTGCGGTGAGATATCCCTGCTCTTTATTAGAAATGTCCAGGATCAGCGGGGATGCGCCCAGTGTTTCTTTTCCCGGAGATTCGGGTACGAGTACCTGAAGAGGGGAATAAACAGGCGGTTCGGAGGAATTACCTGTCGAAGAACCACATCCGGAAAGCAGCAGGACTGGAATCAGGATCAGTGCAATAATGGGGCAGATACGAAAAATCCGCATTTATTTTCTCCTTTTTTATCGTATGAAGTTGGTTAAAAGCTGTTCAGTAATCTGTGGCTTTATGAGCCGTTTTGACATGGAAATATTAGAAATCCAGGATATGTGAGTCAAAGTACTAAACAGATGCATTTGTCTTATATCAGTATAGCAGATTTACAGGAAAAGAAAAATGAGATTTATGTAAAAAGATGGTGGAAATATTTAATATTTCTGTAAGAAACCTTGACAAAACAAAGAAAAAAAGCATATACTATAGGAAAGGCAAACCTGTTGAAAAGCAGGGACGCAAAGCCAAGGGTCTAAGGTCGTAAGAAGACTATGACAGCCGGTTGCCGCATTTAAATCCGATTTTGTGATGCGATTTCAGAGAATATGATGAAAGCTGATGTCTGTCAGCTGATTTTGTGGCGACCGTTTATAGTTATATAAGCGGTTTTTGTATTTTTAGAACGCATTTCATGTAGGGGCATAATCAGAAAGGATGTGTATAAGATTATGAAGAAGAGAATAGTCGAATTATTAAAGAAAAGAAAAGTAGCAGCAGGGATTACAGCAGTAGTTCTTGCAGTAGCAGTAGGTGGTACGGCTGTGGTACAGCAGAATCAGATTCCGGAACTGCCGTCATACACGGATCCGGTAATGGAGACTACCATTGAGGAAGAGGAAACACCTCTCGCATCCCAGCCGAAAGTAAACACCAAAACAAGCAAGAGTACTTCAACCAAGAAAGTTACCATGAAGAAAGCCGCAACCAAGACTTATACAAAGGCTCTTCCGGCAACATCTACAACATCTAAGAAGACAGCTGAGACATCAAATGCTACAGTTGTAACTCAGACAACAGTTGTAAAGAATGTTACAGAGAAGTATACAAAGAAATCTAAGGTAAAAGTTGTTACCACAAATGCAACAACAACAGTAACAACTACTACAACTGCTAAAACCGGCACAACAACTGCAGTATCAACTTCCAGTTCTGTGAAGGGCACAATCGATGTTGGACAGTATGCATCAAAAGCAGACAGTCGTGTACTTACTGCATACAGAACACTTGGATTTACAGCAGTGGTAGATCCGTCTGTTTCTTATTCCGGATATTATGATACTCGCAACAGAAAGATCACACTTAGAAAATTAGATGATACTGTTTATCATGAGTTAGGACATTTTGTAGCATTTATTTCCGGAAATACAGATCAGACAGCTGCATTCAAGGCGATTTTCGCACAGGAGAAAGCTCTGTATACAGCATATAACAAATCTTACGTTACACAGAACAGCTCAGAGTACTTTGCAGAGTCCTTCAAGGAATATACATTGAATCCTGCAGCCCTGAAATCTGCAAGACCTAAGACTTATGCAGCAGTACAGGAAGCTGTTTCCAAGTTCACAGATGACCGCATTGCGAAAGTGCAGAAGACATACAGCGTGGTTTGGAAATAAGACAGGTAAATAAGAATTTCCTTAATAAACTTTATACCATATAACATAAGGATCCAGAGGCAGATGTCTCTGGATTCTTGTATTATAGACAGCGGCGATTTGTGTCGGATGAAAGAGCTTGCCAACAAAACTATTTTGGAATAATATAGTATTGGCAATATTACAGGAAATATGTTAATATAGAAAAGAACTACAGGACAGCCGATGTCCCACGGATACTAAATATAATTAGATATTCATGGTTACTATTCACTGGTAATATCCCGCGAAGTGTGTTGCTGGGAATGGAGTGAGCAGTAACTATTCATGTCGTTTCGGACAGATTATCCCATGAACAGTTATAGAAGAAGAACGAAATAAACATTATAGAGAAATCAGTCAGATACATAAGAAGTTGAAAAAACGAAAATCAAAATAATTGTGACTATTAATTGATGAAGAGCAGAGGATTATTTTATGAGAGAAAAGTATGAATCATTATCACTGGCAACTTTAAAAGATTTGGCAAAGGCCAGAGGATTAAAAGGGATTTCGACATTAAGAAAACCGGAATTGATCGAGAGAATGCTTCGCGAAGATGAACTGGAAAATACTTCAAAAGCGCAGGAAACCGTACAGGAAAAACCACAGGAAGAGGTATGGGGAAATGCAGCAGAGAAACCACAGGAGAATGTGCAGGGAGCTGTAGCTGAGAGAGCACAGGAGAGTGCGGCAGAGAGACCAAGACAGTACGGAAGACCACTGAAATATAACAGACCACAGCAATATGGCAGAAGTCAGGAGCGCCAGACAGAGCGAACACAAGACAGAAGTCAGGAGCGCCAGGCAGAGCGGGTACAGGACAGAAGTCAGGAACGCCAGATGGAGCATGTACAGGACAGAAATCAGGAGCATCAGACAGAAAACATGCAGGACAGAGTACAGGACTATCAGGCAGACAGAACACAGGAGAGACCGCAGTATCATGCACCTGCAGAGACTGTACAGCAGCTTGACAGTGGAGAACGTGCAGATGGAATCCTGGAGGTGCTTCCGGATGGATACGGTTTCATTCGCTGCGAGAACTATCTGCCGGGAGAGAATGATATTTATGTGTCACCATCGCAGATCCGCAGATTTAATCTGAAAACAGGAGATATCATTAAAGGAAATATCCGCATCAAGACACAGGGAGAGAAATTCAGTGCCCTTTTATATGTGACTTCGATCAACGGATTCCATCCAAGCGAAGGACAGAAACGATACAATTTCGAGGATATGACTCCAATCTTTCCAAATGAGAGACTGAAGATGGAGAGACCTGGCGGTACAGTAGCCATGAGAATCGTGGATCTGATCAGCCCGATCGGTAAGGGACAGAGAGGTATGATCGTATCTCCTCCGAAAGCAGGTAAGACCACTTTGTTAAAAGATGTTGCGAAATCCATTCTCAGAAACAATCCGGACATGCATCTGATCATCCTTCTGATCGATGAACGTCCGGAGGAAGTTACAGATATTAAGGAAGCTATCTGCGGTGATAACGTAGAAGTTATTTATTCTACTTTTGATGAGCTTCCGGAACATCATAAACGTGTATCTGAGATGGTTGTAGAACGTGCACGTCGTCTGGTTGAGCACAAGAAAGACGTTACAATTCTGCTTGATTCTATCACAAGACTGGCAAGAGCGTACAATCTGATCATTCCGCCAAGCGGCAGAACTCTTTCCGGTGGTCTGGATCCGGCAGCCCTTCATATGCCGAAGAGATTCTTTGGTGCGGCCAGAAATATGAGGGAGGGCGGCAGCCTTACCATTCTTGCAACTGCACTTGTAGATACAGGAAGTAAGATGGATGATGTTATCTATGAGGAATTTAAGGGAACCGGTAATATGGAACTGGTTCTGGACCGTAAACTTCAGGAGAAACGTGTATTCCCGGCGATTGATATCCAGAAATCAGGTACCAGAAGGGAAGATCTGCTGCTGAATAAAGAGGAGCAGGAAGCGGTCTACAATATGCGTAAAGCGCTCAATGGAATGAAGTCTGAGGATGCAGTAGAACAGATCCTGAATATGTTTGCACGAACCAGAAATAATGAAGAATTTGTACAGACTGTAAAAAAACAGAAATTTTTCTGAAAATAATGGAGAAAAATTAGGTTACTGTTCATTCCGTTCTCAGTAACTTAATTTTTAAAATTTGTTAAAATAAATTTTAAAAAAACTTGCATTCCCAGGGACAATATGTTATACTCATAAAGCTGTTTAATAGTAAATTCGTCAAATGAATACGAATA
>OLNH01001484.1_pt1 | contig 11774 bp, 8 predicted proteins | sample 1643101 | NCBI WGS metagenome assembly OLNH01 (sample SAMEA3136758, study PRJEB25190) | human gut metagenome | biome: human gut; feature: human-associated habitat; material: faeces | place: Austria | collected 2013
AGGTGATTTTAAATGCATTTTGGCACGTAACTGTGAAGGTACTGAACAGTTACGTCTGAATAACAAAAAGAACGGATACAAATCCATGAAAAACATGGTTTTGTATCCGTTCTTTTTGTTACCTTGTATCGCAATGATCGGTCCCACGGACCAATTATGATTCCATCTGTTATAGTGATCTGTCAGGCAGCCGGAACTGCATCCTGTCCGCCGGTATCCGGAGTGGCAGGATCACCGCCTGCAGCCGGAGCAGAAGCATCCGGCGGTGCAGCACCAGTGCCACCGGTATCCGACGGTGTTGCGCCGGCACCAGCATCAGTTGTTGTGCCATCACCGGTCGCAGAATCTGTGCCATCACCGGTAGTGGTATCACCATCTGCATTGCTCTCAGAGTCGGAAGGACTTGCTTCCTGTGAGGGCAACGGAGCTGGTGTAGGAGCCACATAATGGCGGGTACACCGCACAGTAGGAATGGTAGAAGTTTCAAAATATTCTGTACGGGTCGGGCATCCGGAACCTGCCAGCAGTCCGCTGGAAGTACAGATCGTAGCCTGTTTTACAGTAGAAGGAATCTCGAAATCCACATAAGGAAGATCTGCATGGATCCGGCCCATAACCTTTTTCCACAAGTTTTTATGGAAAGATTTGCAGTCATCTTCCAGAAATTCGTTGGTGTCATAACCTGCCCATACGGCACAGGTGTAATATGGTGTAAAACCTGCAAACCATACGTCACGGGTTGCAGACGTTGTACCTGTCTTACCTGCTACCGGCATATTGTCCAGCTTCAGACCGTTACCGGTACCACCTTCGTCGTTGACAACACTTTCGAGAGCACTTGTAAGCAGATAAGCGGTGCTTTCACGGAAGACTTCGGTTGTTTTTGGTTTGTTTTCCAGTACCACATCCCCGTTCTGATCCAGAATCTTGGTATAAAATACCGGTTTGGTGTAAGTACCACCGTTAGCGATTGCAGCGTAGGCAGCAGTCAGTTCCAATGTGGAAACACCGTTGGTGATACCGCCCAGGGCAGTAGGTTCTCTGGCGTCATCGAAAACCTGACCGTTGATTACTTCGTGATCGGTAACTTTTTCGAACCCTAGATCTTTCAGATACGTATATCCAAGTCGTGGGGTCACATCACGGAAGCACTGTACGGCAATGGTATTACAGGAATACTTGAGAGCATCACGGATCGTCATGGTACCGCGATAACCGCTGTAGGCATTTTTAACCGGGCGGTTTGTATTCTCATAAGTGATTGCCTGGTCCACATAAGTGTCTGCCAGAGTAAGTCCCAGATCATTGATCGCAGGTCCGTAGACAGCCAGCGGTTTGAAAGTAGAACCAGGCTGGCGGTAGGTATCGGTTGCCCGGTTCAGGGTAAGACTGGCAGTCTTTTCACCACGTCCTCCGACCAGAGCTTTGACATATCCGGTGTGCTGGTCAATGATAACCATAGAAGATTGTGGCTGAGGAGCGAAGCTGATTCGTTCGGCAAGAATGGTTTCACCTTCACCGACGACGGCTGCTTTATATTCATCCACATAGTGTTGTGCTTCTTCTTCGGAATCAAATAAAAGGTCAAAATTATCTTCTCCATGATCTTTGAAATATAGTTTCATCATTTCTTTACTATAGTTCTGGATGGTTCCGTCTGCTTTCTGCACTGTCAGAGCCCAGTCGATACCCAGCTGTATATGTGCCGGGAAGTTTTCTTCATTTTGATATTCTTCATCCAGAATAGACTGAATGGCCGGATCCTGTGTGGTATAGATCCGAAGACCGCCACTGTAAAGTGCGTTTTGTGCCTGTACTTTTGTATAGCCTTTCTGTTCCTGCAGATCTGTAATGATCTGTGAGGTCAGTTCATCAATGAAATAAGAGTACGGGGTAGCGGTTTCCTGGGAAGAATCTGTTTCCTGGATCCGTTCATAGACGTTGTCTGCAAGTGCTTCCTGATATTCTGTTTCGGAAATATATCCCTGATTCCACATATTGGTCAGTACCTTTTTGCGGCGTTTTGCATTTTCTTCCGGAAAACGAATCGGGTTATATGCATAAGGATTCTGGGGGATTGCAGCAAGTACAGCACATTCGGAAAGTGTCAGATCTTCACTGTTTTTTCCGAAATAGCGCTGAGCCGCTGCCTGGACACCATAGGTTCCGGCAGACAGATTGATGGTATTCAGATAATTTTCCAGAATTACACTTTTGGTATCCATTCCTTCGGCAGTCAGGGAAGCTTCCAGCTGAAGTGCCAGGTATTGTTCCTGGATCTTACGCTTGAAACGTTCGATCTTACCTTCGTTGGTCCAGTTGGTAAATACATTATTTTTCAGAAGCTGCTGTGTCAGAGTACTGGCGCCCTCATTAAAATGAAATCCATGGGAGACACCGTTTACAAAAGCACGTAAAATTCCCTGGATATCAATTCCATTATGTTCGTAAAAACGTTCATCCTCGATGGCAACGATTGCATGCTGCATATTCAGCGGAATCTTGCTGATCGATACCGACATACGGTTGGCATTGGGAGCGGACAGTTTCTGAAGCTGATTACCATCTGCATCATACACGAAGGTGGCATTTCCACTGGGCATGATGTTTACATCAGAGATATCCGGAGCAGTATCGAGAATAGCACGGAAGGCGCCAATCCCCATGCAACAGAAGATCACACATACTGCAGCAAAACTCAGAAACAGAATGCGCAGAAAAGTGACACCCGCCCGTTTTCCTCTTTTCGAGGAGGCGGAAGACAGTTGTTTTCGCTTTTTCTGGGTGGAATTTTTTCCAAAATTCATTTGTGTACCTCCTTTATCCTGCTTATTATAGCAAATTTCAAAATTCAATAAAAGACTGAATTAAAAAGTTCACATTTTCCTTGCATCCAGAAAGGAAAATCCCCTATAATAAAAAAACAATGAATGATACTTATAAGGAGAATTACCATGTTGGAGCGATATAAAACAGTCTATCGTGGAAAAGAAGGGGAAATTATTGAAAAGAAATCCCGCTTTATTGCTACGGTACGTCTTGTGGAGACAGAAGAAGAAGCGCTGGCATTTATTGAAGAGATGAAGAAAAAGTACTGGAATGCCACCCATAACTGTTTTGCCTATGTGATCGGAGAGCGGAGAGAATGTGTGCGATGCAGTGATGATGGAGAGCCAAGTGGAACAGCAGGAAAACCCATGCTGGATGTGTTACTCGGAGAAGAGCTGTATAACACAGCGGTTGTGGTAACAAGATACTTTGGTGGAACGCTTCTGGGAACCGGAGGACTTGTACGTGCGTATTCGAAGGCGGTACAGGAAGGTCTGGCACAGAGTGATCTGATCGAAAAACAGTATGGAAATATCCTGGAGATCGGAACGGATTACAACGGGGTGGGAAAGATCCAGTATCTGATCGGAGAAAATAAAATTCCGGTGCTTGAGTCTGAGTATACGGATAAAGTACGGTTTCAGGTACTTCTTCCAATGAGTGAGACAGAACACTTTCAAAAATTGCTGACAGAGGCAACAAATGCACGGGCCAGTCAGGAGATTGTGGATAGCTGCTATTATGCGGTGTGGAACGGGAAGATACTGATGGGGGATGAACTGAGAGGGTGAGAAACGCCGGTGCCGAAAATGACACCGACGTTTTCCCTGCGTTTTGACAGATCAATTGTTTTGAAACTTCCGGATTAAACAGTCACCGGTTCCGGATAAGTCTCGCCCAGTGTGTCGATTACAATAGTTGCAATCACCTGATCTTCCAGTGGTCTGTCACGGAAATCAGTTGGCACTTTGGCGATTTTATCAATGACATCAAGACCTTCTGTGATCTTACCGAAGGCTGCATAAGCACCATCCAGATGAGGGGAGGTCTCATGCATGATGAAGAACTGACTTCCCGCAGAATCCGGATGCATGGCACGTGCCATGGACAGAACACCAGGGGTGTGCTTCAGATCGTTGGCAAAACCATTCTGTGCAAATTCTCCTTTGATGGAGTATCCGGGACCACCCATACCGGTTCCCTCCGGGCATCCGCCCTGGATCATGAAACCGGGAATGACACGATGAAAGATTTTTCCATCGTAGAAATGTTTGTTTGCCAGGCTGATAAAGTTGTTGACGGTATTTGGTGCGATTTCAGGATAGAGTTCGCCCTTCATCACATCACCGTTTTCCATTGTGATCGTAATAACAGGATTTGACATGATAAACGCTCCTTTTTCTTTTCATTTTTCAGCTGTTACAGCTGTCAGAACTCATTATAATATGGAAAGAACAAAGGCGCAAGAAAAAGAATAGATGAGGAAATTATGGAAAGAGAAATTGATTTAAAGAAAATATCTGATGGAAAATTATATACAAATAAAGATATGGTAAAGGCAGGATGCGGTGAATGTCAGGGGTGTTCTGACTGCTGTCGGGGGATGGGAAACTCGATTTTTCTGGATCCAATGGATATTTACCGGCTGACAACAGGATTGGAATGTACGTTTGAAGATCTTTTAAGTACCTGTGTGGAACTTCAGGTGGTGGACGGATTTATCCAGCCGAATATGAAGATGACCGGAAAAGAAGAACAGTGTCCGTTTTTAAATGAAAAAGGCCGCTGTAACATCCATGCGATCCGCCCGGGGATCTGTCGGTTATTTCCACTGGGAAGATGCTATGACGGTGAAGGTGGATTTCAGTATTTTCTTCAGATATATGAGTGCAAAAAAGAGCCGAAGTCCAAAGTAAAGATCAAAAACTGGCTGGGCGTGGAAGAGATCGGAAGATATGAGAACTTTGTGGCACAGTGGCACTATTTTCAGAAAGATGCCCGGAAGGTGTTGGAGGGGATTTCACAGGAAGCACTGGTAAAGAAACTTCATCTGTATCTGCTGACACTGTTTTATCAGAAACCCTATGATGGAAAACGGGATTTTTACCGTCAGTTTGAGCAACGACTTCAGGAAGCAAAACAGCAGATTGGTATTGCAGGATAAACAAAATCAGACAATACTCGTTCCGGTGTACACAGATACGGAGAGAGTTCCTGCCCGTATAAAAGGCGATAAATGATCAGGGAACGATCAGGTTGCTTTCAGCGAATCCCTGTAGGGGATATAGGAAGTATCGAAAAGACAGAGTTCATCGAGACTGTTAAACTCCCGGACAATACCTTCTGGATATTTTCGAAGAGTCAGGGAAAGTTCGTCCAGATGATTACTGTAAAAAGCTTCCCAACTGAGGTCTTTTGAGCCAGGGTCATCGTATTCTTTCTGCATCAGTTCACAGAAACGGGCAGAAAACTGATTATCCCAGTAAGCGGGACCGGTCATATACCAGCAATTGCTGCCACCTTTTCGAATACGGGAAATTTTTCCGTTAAAACCGGTAGTAACACATAACTTGTCTGTTTTTTCTGAAGAAAAAGTACCGGCGTAATAAGATTCATATACATAAGAATCAAAAATATTTTCCATACAGTACAGATCAGAACAACAGATGTAGGAATTCTTCAGCACTTTTCGTGCGGCATAAATAGATGAAAGATTATTTCGGACTGCATACTCTGTATTTTCAATCAGATACACACCATATTTTTCTGCCAGATAAGAAAATGCTTCTTTTTGATGACCAACCACGATATAGATTTCCGGAATCTCAGCCTCGATCAGCTGACGGATCATCCTTTCAATAAGAATCTCTCCCTTGACTTTCAGAAAAGCTTTAGGCTTCGTATCAGACAGAGGTTTGAACCGGGAACACATACCGGCGGCAAGGATGATGGCATTGTCTACATGATAAGGACGGAGCGCATCATAATTTCCGTTTTGAAAGCAGTCATCGAACTCAGACTTTACCATAACGAAAGAATCCTCCTGTGAATAAAACACAATAATAACGTTACGATTGTAGTGCAGTTTTCAGGGAATGTCAAGAAAAATGGTGTGGGGGAGAAAAGGCTGCAACCAAAAAACACATAAAGAGACGGAAATGTAAGAAATCTGTAACGAAATATGATTAGAATATTAATATAAGTATAATACAATAAATAAAAAATGTACATTTGTATGTACGGAAAAATACAGGAGGGGAACAGATGAAAAAGAGAAGAGGCATATTATTCGCTTTGGGAATTGTACTGTCATTATCGGTGGCTGTTCCGGCGGTAGCAGCAGAAAATGTAACAGGTACTACTGTTACACAGGATTCTGTCGAGAATGAACAAGAGCAGGAAGCATCGAAAGAAAATGAGACAGATGCAGCTCAGATTCCACAGATACAGGATGAAGAAAAATCTGCAGATGCTGCCGGGGCAGAAAAAGAAGTTGCACCGACATGGGAAAAACATAAAACTGATGGTGGAGAGGCCTGGCGGTTAAAACTGGGTGAGAATAGCTATGCACATGACACATTCTATACCAATGATGGAAAAACATACTATATTAATAAAGACGGTGATATGACGACCGGATACGTCAAAGTGGATGCTTCAGCAACAGATCCGTCAGCAACAGATCCGTCAGCAGTTAAACTCGATCCGGGATTGTACTATTTTTCCAAAGAAGGAAACGATCCTTCCATAGATACTTTTGGAAGTATGTTGAAAGATTGCTGGGCACAGGAAGCAGATGAAAACGGTGCATGGTATTATCTGGGACTAGATGGAAAAGCGGTAAATATCGGAGAAAAAACAGGATGGCAGCAGCCGGAAGAAGACTGGTATTATCTGAAAGAGGATGGAACCATTGATACTTCTAAAACAGGCTGGGTGCAGATTGAAAATGTATGGATGAAAGCCGACAAAGGTGTGGCGGCTATTCAGAATGCGGGCTGGTATCAGATTGAAAACAGATGGTATATGCTGAAAAACGATGGAACCAGAGACACTTCTAAAGTGAACTGGCAGCAGATCAACGGAAGCTGGTATTTCCTGAAGGCTGACGGAAGCAGAGATACTTCGAAAACCGGTATGCAGACAGGAATAAATGGAAAAACCTATTTTCTGAATGCAGAAGGAGTACCACAGAACGGATTCCAGACAGTAAACGGCGTTGCCTATTATTTTGATGTGCAGGCAGGAACAGCAAGACAGCTGGGAAATAATTGGCAGCAGATGAATGGTGCCTGGTACTGGATCGAAAACGGAAGGGTGGCAACCGGCTGGAGAGTAATCAATGGTAAGTGGTATTATCTGAATCCGGCAGACGGAAGAATGCTCACCGGATTCTATAAGGATGCAACCGGACAGTTGTTCTACAGTGATGGAAGCGGCGCAATGTTAAGTACTACCGGCTGGTATCTGCTGAACGGAACCTGGTACTGGGTAAATGGAAACGGATCTCTGGCAACCGGCTGGATCAATGTTGGCGGAACCTGGTACTACATGGGGGAAAACGGTGCTATGAAAACCGGCTGGTATCAGGTGAAAGGTGTATGGTATTATTCCAATGGAAGCGGAGCGATGCAGACCGGCTGGCTGAACCGCGGAGGGACCTGGTATTATCTGACGGGAAGCGGAGCGATGGCAACCGGTTGGATCAATCTGGGAGGAACCTGGTATTACCTGAATCCGGGCAATGGTGATATGATGGGTGCCGGCTGGCATCTGATCAACAACAAATGGTATTACTTTGGCGGAAGTGGTGCTATGTACAGCAATCGCTGGATCGGTAACTATTATGTCGGTGGAAACGGTGATATGCTGACGAACACCTGGGTTGGTTCTTACTGGGTTGGAGCAGATGGAAAATGGATTCCTAATTATGACCCGGATGCTAATGCCAACTGGGTGAAATCCGGAAATACCTGGTACTATCAGAGACCGGATGGAAGCAAACTGACAAATTCCTGGAAGAGAATTAATGGAAGCTGGTATTACTTTGGCGCAGACGGTGCCATGACAACCGGATGGAAATATGTAGATGGTTATAAATTCTACTTTGGCACAGATGGGAAAATGGTACAGGATGTAGATAGCCTGATTGGAAAACAGTCCAGTTACAAACTTACCGTAAACAGAGTAAAATGTCAGGTTACAGCGTATGCAGCGAATGAAGCAGGGAATTATTGTATTCCTGTAAAAACATTTACCTGTTCAGTGGGGAAAGCAGCAACACCGACACATGTAGGAACTTATCAGACATTAAGAAAATCCAATCCTGTAGAACTGATGGGTCCGTCATGGGGAAAATATGGAACACAGATAAATGCTTATGGTGACTGGTTCCATTCAGTTGCATGCAGTAATCCGGATCCGACATATTCTTTAGCAGCAGGTAATTACAATATGTTGGGACAGCCGGCATCTCATGGATGTGTACGTCTCTGTGTAAGAGATGCAAAATGGATCTATGATAACTGTGGCATATATACCACTGTTGTTGTATCGGATACAGAGTATACACCATTTGACAAAGTACCAACGATTAAGATTCCGGCAGGTCAGAACTGGGATCCTACAGATACGGACGCAAGAAGATAAATAAAAGCTAATACAGCGTTTTCAAAATAACTACACAATATACTTGTCTACGGATTCGATTGCACAGGTCTAAAAGCCTCAGCGTAGCCCGCTACGCCTACGTTTTTAAACCTTCATACTCGAATCCGTATCCTGCGTGTATGGTATAGTTATTTATGAAACGCTGTACTAGTTGTTTAATAGTTACAAATAAAATACAAAAACAGATCAGAAAGATAGGAAGTCTTTTCTGGTCTGTTTTTGGGTATATAAGAGATATTTTAGGAAGTCCTATAGGGTGTTTAATTTCTTACGATTTGCTGAATATCTGCTTTTTAGGCTTGAAAAGCCCTGATAATTGTACTAGAATAAGACAGGTATAAGGAAAAAGATCCCATTTGAGAGGAGAATGATAATGAAAAGGAGAGCAAGTCTTTTATTTGGACTGGGAGTTTTAGTTTCTTTATCGATGTCTGTTCCAACCTATGCGGCTACGGATAACACACAGAGTATTCCACAGACGCAGGAAGCACAGCAGAATGAAGAAGGAACAGAAACCAGTATTTATAAAATATCTGAAAAAACAGAGAATGGTCAGTGGCAGTTGCAGGATCAGAAGGGAACAGTCGTGACCGAACAGAATGGTTTTTATATAATGGGCGAATATTGCTATTATGTAGATGCAGATGGTTATATCTGTACTGGATTTGTGGATGCAGCAGCGGATGAAACAGGAAAAGTAAAGATATATCCATCTGGCAAAACCACAGAAGCAGGTACATACTATGCATCAGAAGATGGAGATACACCGGAAAAAGGACTGGGAAATATCCAGAAGAGCAGCTGGGTAAAACAGAATACTGCGTGGAGATATCTGGATGAAAATGGTCGGGCAGTGGATACAACAGAAAAAGCTGGCTGGCAGAATATCCAGAAAACCTGGTATGCTCTGAAAACAGACGGTACGGTAGACGAGTCTGTGAATGGTTGGGAAAATGTCGGCGATATATGGTTCAACAGCACAAAAGGTGTGGGAACAATTAAAACCGGCTGGCAGAATGTGGCAGATAAAACCTGGCTCTATCTGAAAGAGGACGGTACTGCCGACAAAACAAAGAACGGTATGCAGAACATCAATGGCAAAGTATATTTCCTGAAAGACGGTGTTGCACAGTCCGGAAAGCAGGCAGTCAATGGAAAAGAGTATATGTTTGATGCGGCAAAGGGAACTGCAACACAGGTCCTTGGCAATGGCTGGCAGAAGGTTGATGGCAATTGGTACTGGTACGAAGACGGAGCACCGGCAAAAGGCTGGAGAGTAATCAATGGCAAATGGTACTATATGGAAACTAGTACCGGTGTTATGAAGACCGGATTTTTCCGTGATGCAAACGGCGGTCTGTACTACAGCGACGGAAGCGGAGCTATGGTAGGCAATCCGGGATGGAATGTTATCGGTGGTAAGTGGTACTGGATGAATTCCAATGGTTCTATTTACAGTGGCTGGCTGAATCGTCCGAGCGGCTGGTATTATCTGAATGCCGATGGCTCTATGGCAACCGGTTGGGCACAAGTGGGAAATACCTGGTATTATATGAATGGAAGCGGAGCCATGCAGACCGGTTGGGTTAAAACATCCAGTGGCTGGTATTATCTGACCGGAAGCGGAGCAATGGCAACAGACTGGTATCAGGTTGGAGGAACCTGGTATTATAGCAATAATTCAGGAACCATGCAGACTGGTTGGGTAAATCCTCACGGAACCTGGTATTATCTTGATGGAAGCGGAGCAATGGCAACAAACCGTTGGATTGGGAATTATTATGTGACTGCCAGTGGTGCTATGGCAAAGAACACATGGGTAGGTTCTTACTGGGTTGGTGCCGATGGAAAGTGGGTTCCAAGATCAGGAAGTACTGCAGGCAGTGGCGGAAACTGGGAACAGTCCGGCAGTACCTGGTATTATATCAACAGTGATGGAAGCCGGGTCTGCAACAACTGGAAGAGAGTAAACGGTAAATGGTATTATTTTGAAGCCGATGGTTCTATGGTAACCGGCTGGAAACGTATCGGTGGATATAAATATTACTTCAATGGAAGCGGAGCTATGGTACAGGATCTGGATAGTGTGATTGGTCGCCAGTCTTCTTACTATATTACGGTAAATCGTGCAAAATGTCAGGTAATGGTATATGCTAAGAGCGAGACAGGAAGATACGATATTCCGGTAAAAACATTTGTTTGTTCGGTTGGCCTGCCAAGCACACCAACACCGACAGGTACGTTTACAACACCTGCAAAATATCGTTGGCATACCCTGATGGGACCATCTTACGGTCAGTACTGTACAAGAATCGTAGGTGGTGTATTATTCCACTCTGTAGCTGGTTCTAACATGACCAGTCACAATCTGAGTGCCGGTAACTATAATATGCTTGGTCAGCCGGCATCTCATGGATGTGTGCGCCTCTGTGTAAGAGATGCAAAATGGATCTATGATAATTGTGCACTTGGAACCACGGTAACAATTTCTGATACTGCAGATACGCCGTTTGATAAACCTACAAGTATCAAAATTCCGGCAAGTCAGAACTGGGATCCGACAGATCCGAACGCATAATAAAATAATATGAAAACGTCCGTAGACTGAAAATGTTTACGGACGTTTTTGGACTTTACAGGAAATTGCGTTGTATATCAATAACTGGTCCGGTGGACCAATTTTGATTTTACGGAAAACATAAAACACCAGGTAACGAGAGATTACCTGGTGTACATGAAAATTCATATTTTATTTTTGAAAAGCAGATCATGTGGTCTGATACGCGGTGAAACAACAACAGGGTATTAGTAATGTTCAAGAATTTCCCGGATTCGCTGTGGAAATTCAGCACTCATATTTTCTGATTTTACATAAGCGGCAAGAAAATCAAGAACTCCTGTTTCAGTATCACGGCTTTGAGAAATGGCATTTAAGAATGCCTGCTGTTCTTTGTATGCTTCTTTTGAAATAGCAGCAACATATGCTTTACCGGTTCTTGTATAAGATTTCCCAATCGAATCAACTTTCAGATAACCTTTATTTTCAAGGACAACCAGTGCGGGAGCTACCGTATTTCTTTTTAAAGCAGGCGATGCTTTTAAAATTTCCGAAATCAGACAAGGATGATCCATGTTCCATATGGTATTCATAATCTGTTCTTCCCTGGGTGTCAATCCATACATATTTCTATCCTCCGTAAAATTACATATTCTATAGTAGTTTCGTAACTATTCAGTAGCCACTGTCCCGCGAGGTGTTTTGACATGAATATGTC